>Ga0209702_10000327_pt1 | contig 97456 bp, 87 predicted proteins | sample FRY01_FD_187210 | JGI IMG/M metagenome (GOLD analysis project Ga0209702, IMG submission 187210) | Freshwater microbial communities from Lake Fryxell liftoff mats and glacier meltwater in Antarctica - FRY-01 (SPAdes) (version 2) | ecosystem: Environmental > Aquatic > Freshwater > Ice > Glacier... | reverse complement strand
TGCCTTTGATTCATTTGGAATCAGTTTGATAAATTGCTCGAATGTCATAATGCTAGTATTTTCAAGCAAAGTACAGTGGGCAGAACGTAACCTATTTACGCAGTGGCACAATTACGGACAAGCATTTTATATTAAGGCTTATCAATTCTTAATCTAAAGGAGCTGATATATCTCTATATCATTGGCGCATTAAGGGTTTGTAGACATTACGTCTAATTACTAGCCCACATTATTTGAAATGTTAATTTTCAATGTTTTAGATGGGAAAGCTGTTATTTTCAACATGCAATAATGCCAGTTGATGAGGTATCGCCTGCTTTGTTCAAATCTTCAATTCCTGAGTTCAACTTGAGATTTGTTCAGAAATCATTTGTATTCAAAATATAACCACAATTTCTACATTATGAATAGTCTTAAAATTTCCAATGCACCGTTAAAGGGTTTAGAAGGATTTAAGCAAAACTGGAAAACGGATTTACTTGCCGGATTTATGGTGTTTTTGCTGGCTTTGCCACTCAGTCTTGGAATTGCCAAAGCCAGCGGATTTCCGGCTTCAATGGGGGTGTTAACTGCTATTATTGGTGGCTTAATTAGTCCATTTTTTAAAGTATCCGCATTAACAATAAAAGGTCCGGCAGCAGGATTAATTACGATTTGTTCAGGAGCCATTCTTGAATTTGGAGAACAAGGCTGGAAAATTGCCGCCGCTGCAATCATGGTTGCTGCTATTTTTCAAATTATTCTTGCCAAATTTAAGTTGGGATCACTGAGTGATTTCTTTCCACATTCTGCGGTTCATGGTATGTTGGCAGCAATTGGAATAATTATTATCGCCAAACAAATACCGGTTTTGCTGGGTGATGACCCTTCATTGTATGCAGGAGAAGGGCCAATAGAATTACTGCTGGATATTCCCATGTTTGTGGGAAATGCACATTTACATATTGGAATAGTTGGAATTATTGGGGTCCTGGTCATGTTTGGACTCCCGAGAATTGGCATAAAAGTTCTTCAAAAGGTACCTGCTCCTCTCATCGTATTAGTTTTGTCGATTCCTTTGGCTTTATATTGGCATTTCAGAGAAACTGAACCTGCTTATTCTTTAGTGCAAATCGGAGATTTTTGGGGAATGTTAGACTTTAATTTCGATTTCTCCTGGATTTCGAAATTTGTTTTCTGGAAGTATGTCTTTATGTTCTTGTTCGTAAACAGTTTAGAGTCGTTGCTTACGGTAAAGGCTGTAGATAATCTTGACCCATACAAACGAACATCTGATTACAACGGTGATTTAACAGGAGTTGGATTTGGCAATTTCTTTTCAGCTATGCTTGGCGGACTTCCAATGATTTCGGAAGTGGTTAGAAGTACGGCAAACATAGGCTTTGGAGGTCGAACAAAATGGTCTAATTTCTTTCATGGTTTTTTCCTTTTGTTGGCCATGTTATTTATAATTCCCTTCATTGAAATGATCCCCAATTCGGCATTGGCGGCTATGCTCATTTATGCTGGTTATCGTTTAGCCGCTCCCCGACAGTTTTTGCATACTTATCGTATAGGAAAAGAGCAATTGGCCATTTTTATTACTACCATTGCCGTTACCTTACTAGAAGATTTACTGCTGGGCATTGCTGCCGGTATTTTGGTGGAATTCATTTTTCACATTTATCATGGAGCCAAAGTAAAATATTTATTTAAAGCATGTTATGAATTGAAAGATTCAGATCATCTTCTGGAAGTAAATGTTTGTGAATCAGCCATTTTTTCGAACCTCATTGGATTCAAGAAGTTACTCGATGAAATTCCACACGATAAAGCAATTCGATTCAATTTCAGTGAAACAAAGCTGATTGATCATTCATTTATGGCTTTTATTAGTCATTATCAAAAAGAATACAGCATAAAAGGTGGACAGTTTGAATTAGCAGGATTAGAGAATCACAAGTCATTTTCAGAGCATGATTTGGCAACTAAAAAGCTAATCAAAATCTGAAGCTATGACAACCATTGAACAGTATTGCAATACGCTGGATCAAAAATCATTATTCATCGTTTGTAATGATTGCAATATTTTGATGAATGAATTGAGTTCATGTAACTGCATGTATGTTAATGCTTTTGCGAGTATTGTAAGCCCGGATAATGGTTTTGATGTGGCATGGTTCAAACAATTTATTGTTGATCAGGGAATAAGACATTTCATTCTGGTAAGTCATTATGATTGCAAAATATTAAAGTTTTTGATGACCGATCTCTCTGAAAATCCTGAATGGTTGGAGCGAAAGAATGAAATCTTGGAATTAGCTGAAGAATTTGGATATTTTAAATCCGAAGGCGAACGATCGATGCACAGATTATTCGATCACTACATGGCGTTACAATTACAAAAGGTGCGCGAGTATAGTCGTAAAAATCATCTTGAAAGCGACTATAAGATTTATATTAGCGCTATTGCAGTTGATGAGCGTAACCTGACAGTTAACGAGATTAGAGAAATGTCAGTTCTTCCCATTAATGAATCATTGAATTAAAGCTTTTATGAGCATCAAATTGCAAATATCAATCGTATTTTCATTTGTTTCGTGCAGCCTGTTAGTATCTGCACAGAACAAAGAGTTGAAATATAAACTCAATACTGATGGCAGCCAATATGTAAAGGCAACTTTTCTAAATCAGGTTTGGATACGATATAACCAAAACAATCCAGGAACAAAGATTGATGGATATGCTGAATCACAAACAATCGATATTGGATTAAGACGCACGCGTATTCAGTTGTTCGGACAATTGTCTGATCGAGTTTTTTTCTATTCTCAATTTGGAACCAATAATTTGAGTTATAATGCTGTAAGAAAGCAAGGCTTATTTGTGCATGATGCAGTGGGCGAATTGAAAGTAGCGAGTGACTATTTGTCTATTGGTTCAGGGCTCACCGGTTGGAGCGGACTTTCCCGATTTGCATCTCCAGCAGTGGGATCCATCCTAACTTTAGATGCCCCCCTATATCAGCAAGCAACTAATGATGTTAATGATCAATTCCTTCGAAAATTTAGTGTATATGCTAAAGGCAAGATCAATAAACTTGATTATCGATTAGCCATCACTAAACCGATGAGTATTGCACAATCATATATACAGGGAATACAAATTGCTGAAAATACTTATTTTTCTCCTCTTCCACCTAAAATGCAATACCAAGCTTATGCGATGTTTCAATTTTTGGATAAGGAATCGAATCTCACGCCTTATAATGTGGGCAGCTACCTTGGCAAAAAGAATGTTTTTAATGTGGGCGCAGGATGCATATATCAAGAGGATGCCATGTGGCATACTGATGCTTCGGGCTCAGATACGATGCTGAGCAATCTCTCTTTGTTATCAGCAGACGTTTTTTTTGATCATGTTCTTAACAAAGAAAAGAAAAACGCAATTACCTCTTATTTGTCTATAAGTTCAAATGACTATGGATTAAATTATGTGCGGAATATTGGGGTAATGAATCCTGCAAATGGTGGCAGTGTCAATGTTTTCAACGGCGCAGGGAACGCATTTCCTGCTATCGGTACAGGATCTACAGCCTACGCTCAATTGGGGTATTTATTCGGTGATAGTCTGTTCAATAAATTGGGGACCATTCAAACTTTTGCAGCTGTTCAATATTCCGAATTGGATTTGTTGGATGATCCGATGCTGATGTACGAATTGGGCTTTAATTGGCTGCTAGATGGGCACAATACCAAAATGTCTTTCAACTTGCAAAACAGACCGGTGTTTGAGCACAATTCAGAAAATGATTGGAAAATGACATCTCGTAAAAGCATGCTCTTGTTGCAAATGCAGATCATGATATAGCAATTTGTTTTGCTCAGTCTTGAATTTTGGTATTTGAAAATGGATTGATACGATTAAATATTTATAATTTGTCATTATATTTAGTATTCATTATTCAATGAATTCAATCCTTAATCAGAAACGATAAATGAGGAAAACGAAGGCAGTAAAGAAAATCCATGGAAGCTTAAAACACCACCTTTATCATCCGACTATGCAATGTACAAAGCTGAAAAGGAGGGCAAAGAAGTGATTGTTTGCGTTGTAGGTAAAACGACATTGCTCTATAACTACAGATGTCTAAATGATCTTCATCAAATGCTTAAAAAGCATGGTAATTGAATGCAACTCGGAAGTACTGACGAGCAGAAACCGGCTAAGGAAGGCCCTGTTGAGGCCTGTAGACGATCAGAGCAAAATCCTGTTGGAGAATGGTATGGCTTGAAAAAAGGACTAAGAGGGCGCTTTGGAATGTGTATCCCGCCACTTATAGAAAAATTGGGCTTTGCTGAATTGCCCCAGGACCCTAAAGGCAATAAAATGAAGGCTATCTAAACAGTACTTTTTCTTTCTCCTATATTTTAGGATTAAATCGGAATTATTCTTCCTATTTTTTCACAAATAACTCAACCACCACTTTTCGCGATGAAGAATTTTGTATTGATCGTACCGTTGACAGATTTTGTAAAGTCCTATAACCACTAGAAACCATACCAAATATACTCCTGCAAGATTGTATCCCTCGCCTGGTATTACAAACAAAAATTGCATTGGTTTACCTGATGGATCTAGGTATGAGAATTCATGTCCTCTTACAAAATACACAATCATGGCTAAGAAATGAAGTGTGTACAAGTGTAAAATGTAGTAGAAAAATGCAGTTCGACCGAAAACCACCAAAGCATCACTTAGCTTGTTTTTAATACCTTCAACATAAGCTAACAACAAGAGTGAAGGTCCAATGGTAATGCACATGTAAAGCAAGGAAGGCGGGTATTTCCATACATTGATAAAGGAGAAGAATGTAAATAGCAAATCATCTTGTTTTTCCCATGGCATTGGGTCTCCATATAAATTGATACCTCTCAGTATTGCGAATAGAGCTATTAAACTGAGGCCCAATCGTAGCAATATTTTCTTGCGATGTTCTGAATTGAACTCTGGCCCGAATAGTTTCCCAATGCAGTATCCCAGCATCATTAATCCCGTCCAGGGAACAAAGGGATAGGCAATTATAATGGAAATTTTATCACTTATAGGACGTGGAGTAAATGAGCCATAGTGTATAAAATCCCATAAAAATGAAGGTATTGCTTGGAAATCCTTTTCGAAATAATCCAATATATTATGTCCTGCAACAATGATCAATCCCAGAAAAAGAATGGCTTTGTAATGCATATTCACGAGCATCATTAGGCCAATTAAAAACATACTTATTCCAATGGCCCAAATAACTTGAAAGGGAATCAAATTGAAATTCGGATTGAATGTCCATGCAAAAGCTACAATGGTCCATTCTATCAAAATCAGCCATAATCCCCGTTTTATAAGGAACATACCTAATTCTTTTTTGCTCTTTCTTAAACTTTGAAGATAAATGGAAGTGCCCGACAGAAATACGAATACCGGCGCACAGAAATGCGTTATCCAACGTGTGAAAAATAGTAATGGCGTCGTAGTTTCTAGGTTCAATGGATTATCCAGATTTGCGCCAATATGGAAATAATCACGCGTATGATCTAAGGCCATCAATACCATAGCAAGCCCTCGAATTATGTCTATGGACTCTATTCGTTTAAGATTCATTTTATGCATAGCGCTCAGTACTAAACTATTTTAAAGCGCTGAAAGATAAATAAATATGTGTGTGATTCAATATAAGAATATGGAATTAACACCAAGTTAGATCACAAAATGATCCCATCTAAAATTTAATTCAATACTGAACGTCTGTTGTTATAATACTTGGGTATTTCGATCAAAATCAAAACAATTACAGAACCTACAAATGCAGGTAAAAAGAGGGAGAACCCAGGAAAATCGAAACTGAATATTTCCCGGAAAAACGGGACTGAAATAATTATACCGAGCATAATTATAGTAGAGGCCAAAACAACATACAAGGCTATGTTTTTTTCGCTGAGAACGTTTAGAATCCCCCTTGTTTTTGAAAGATTACTTAAGATTAGCATAAGGTTCCCGATGATTAATGCAGAAAATGCAATGGCGCGAACTTCGCCTTCTGAATGCCCATCCTTTACCGAAATGAAATAAATTACTATTGTCATTCCAAGAAGAAGAAATCCTTGTAACGAACTCAAGAACAATTTGCGAGTTCCAAAAAAGACCTCATTAATGCTTCTCGGCTTCCTGCTCATGATATTCTTTTCCTCTTTCTCAAATTCAAATGCTATGGAGCAGGAGGGGTCAATTATCAATTCCATAAATACGATATGCAAAGGCATAAGTAATAAAGGAATGGAGCTAAAAAAGGCAGGGATAGTGGTGAGTCCAATAATTGGAATATGTATGGCTGTGATATAGGACATGGCCTTTTGCAAGTTGTCAAAAATTCGACGGCCTGATCGAATAGCCGCAACAATTGAAGCGAAATTGTCATCCAGTAAAACCAATGAACTTGCTTCACGAGCAACATCGGTGCCTTTGTTTCCCATTGCAATTCCTATATGTGAGGCTTTTAATGCGGGCGCATCGTTAACGCCATCACCGGTCATGGCAACTACTTCATTATTGGCCTTCAGAGCCTGTACAATGCGAAGTTTTTGATCGGGAACGACTCTTGCAAAAATAGTTACATTTATAATTAATTTTCTTAATTATTCATCGTTAATATTTCTTAATTCATCGCCGCTCATGAGCTTTCCTAATGGATCAAGTCCAATCTGATTGCCAATGCTTCTAGCTGTTGCCGGAAAATCCCCGGTTATCATTATTACTTTAATCCCGGCATTTTCACATTCTTTAATTGCTTGTGGCACTTCTGCACGAATTGGATCTTCCAAAGCAATTAATCCTCTGAAACTTAAATCAAATTTTGATTGTGAATCCGGAAGCTCAGTATTTGTCCAACTTGAATCTGCTACCGCTATTACTCTGTAACCACTTTCAGCAAATTTGTTAACTACGAGTAATTGTTTTTCTGTTTCCGAAACATCTAATTTGCAAAGATCAAAAATGGCCTCTGGAGATCCTTTACATGAGACTTTATATGATTCTTCTTTTTTGCTTTTTGTTACCCTCGTCATTGCTAGGAGGGCTCTACTCAAAGGATATTCCTTAACAAGTGCTATGGATGGATCTTGTGATTCTTGGAAATCAAAGGAGGCTTGCATAATGGCCACTTCCATAGGATCGACGGGTTTTTTTTGGGATGCCAAAGCAGCAATTTGTAGCAATGATTTAACATCATTTTTACTTTGATCAAAGCCATCTTTGTAAATTATTTGCTCTCCATTATAGAGGGCAGCAATATCCATTTTGTTTTGTGTGATAGTGCCAGTTTTATCAGTGCATAAAACGGTAGTAGATCCAAGGGTTTCAATGGCAGATGGATTGCGTGTAAGTACATTTTTCTTTGATAACCTCCAGGCTCCAAGGGCTAAAAATATGGTAAGTACAACAGGAAATTCTTCCGGCAAAATGGCCATTGCAGAAGCCAAGCCATTCAAAAGCGACTGGATAAAATTGCCTTTAGTAATGTAGAACGCAACAACAATTATTACACTGATTGTAATTCCTATTATGAAAAGTCTTCTAATCAAGACCTTCATCTCTTTTTGCATTCTAGTTTGGTCTGCTTTAATACTCTGTAACGATTTACCGATAGCGCCAAATTTGGTGTTGATTCCAGTTTGCAGCACTTCAGCATAGCCTTTTCCTTGAACTACCATAGTTCCACTGTAGATAAGACTGTCGGGACTTTCAGCTTCCTATTGATAGTATTTGCTTACGGGGAGTGATTCCCCTGTTAGTAAAGATTCATCAATACTTAAATTTAGCGATTCTATTAGCTTTGCATCGGCGGCAACTCGATCACCTTCGTTCAGAACAACAATGTCGCCAGGGACGAGCTCTCTTCCCGGAATTCTGAATTCTTTATCATCGCGAAACACTAAAACTCTGGGGTTGATAGCTTTTTTAGTGCTTCCAACGCCTTTTCAGTTTTTTGGTACTGATAGAATGTAATGAAAATTATGATGAAAATAGTAGATAGTAAAATGATCCCTTCCTGCACATCGCCAAGAGAAATGTAGAGCGCACCACAAGTGATTAAAAGCAGGAACATCGGCTCCTTAATCACCTCAAAAGCGATGTTGAATAGGCTTTTGGGCTTTTCTGAAATTAATTCATTATAGCCTTTGGTGTTGAGTAAGGCTTTGGCCTCTTCGCTGCTTAAGCCCTTCATGTAAATTTAAATTATTAGTACTGTAATTCCTTTTTGAAATGGAACAGTATATTGTCTTGAATGTGTATCTGAAAAAATGCGCTAATTTTTATTCTTCATAAGTTTTAGGCACAGTCGGATCTGTTATGATGATATAATCTCCCAAATGCTTGAATTTATTCCAGTCAATAGAAGGAAATGACTCATCAGAACCTGCAGAAATCACTAAGGATTTTAATTTAGGATTATAGTTTTTTAGCTGAGTTACTATGGCAAATTTCTCATCGCTGTGAAATCTGCCATTCACTTGCAGTACTTTTTTTCCTTTATTTTTTTTGATGTATTCGGCGATGGAATAAGCCATGGTAGCATCCCAAAGGGATTGAGCAGTAATCAAATCAAATCCTCCCATGCTGGCCATTGGTACAACTGTTTTTGCACTCGTATCAGTTGCCGAAGGTGGTTCATGAGATGTGAGTTGCACAAGTTTGTTATAGTAAGCACCTGATGCAATGGAATAGGGAAGGGGTGCGAAGAATTTTTTAGATTGCTCAGAAAGTTCTTTCAATGCTGCTTGCCCTTTTCGTCCCGCAAGATTTGTATAGCGCGACGGAGCATTGGCACAAATTACATGAAGATTATGTGTTTTTGAAAATTCAATCATCGGTCTGTAGTCGCCGTAATTACTCCAAACTCTTGCATCTCTTTTGAAGTTTTTTTCACGAATGGCATCCTTTAAATATTCGTTCATCACAACTTGTACATCTCGGTCAAACATTTCCACAGATAGGACCGTTTTACTGCCATATTGAGCATGCATAGCTTCGAACATTTTTTGCTCTAGAAAATGGCTTACGGAGTCATTGTGTTCTTCTCCGAAAAACAGAACGTCTGAGTTCTGCATGTCCGTTGCAATTTGAGAAAGACTGACTTCTTTCTCCGCTTTTACTGAATAAATTTTATAATGTATCTCAGAAATTTGCCCCTTACTACTGAGGTTTGTAATACAAAGCAAGCCTATTGCAAGAGTTTGCAAAGCGAATCTAAAATTGAATACGGGTGATTTCATAAAGTAATGATGCGTTGTTCTATTGAAATTGATAATTAAAAAATGAAGTGAAAGATTATGCATGTTTTTGTATATCAGCATCTTAACACTTCTTAAGATAAAGAAATATGATCTTATGCATGACCTGATAGAAATGTACGTAAATAATCGAAGTGGCAAAACTTGATTTTGATCATATCTCAGTTGAGAATAGTAGTTTTCGATTTAATCTCAAGACTTGCTAGATGAGTGATCTTGGTTTTATTGTTCTTTCATTTGCCTTAGCTCAGAAACAAAACAAAGCCAAAAATCAATGATGAAAATATTCATTTGTTCCTAGCTATCACATTAATTATGAAGAGAGCTAATAGCATAGCTTTTAATGCTATAGTATTTTGAACTTAATGGTAATTTTGAATGCTTTTGGATATGCTTTCAATTGCAAAAAAAAAGCCGCCCCAAGTAAGGAGCGGCTTTCGCTTTCAAATTGAAATCATTTTATCTTACTACAACAAAGCGCTTATTTGTCTTACCATTCGGTACCATCAAAGTAACGAGATAAGTACCAGGCTCGAGGCTTGTAGTTTCAATGGTCAATTGTTGCTGACCTTCAAGCTGACTGATATTTTCACGACGGATAATTCTGCCACGAACATCGGTGATCATCATATCCACAATTCCATTTTCTGCTAATACATAACTTAATGTAATTGCTTCATTAGCCGGATTTGGGAACAGATTAATATCTGTAATTGCTAATGGCGCATCAGTAACAGCAGAAATTTCATTCATTATAGTTCCATCTTCGCGAGCTGCATTTTGACATCCTGTAATAGTCATATTGTCAATGAATAGTAAATCATCATCGGCAGAAGCATCAGCTCTCACGCGCAAACGACTGTTACTTGCAAATGGTCCGGGAATTACAAGGGTCACCTGATACCAAGTTCCATTGTTAAAGCCCGCGCCCGCTACATAAGAAGCCTTCGTTGAGTATGTTGAGCCACCATTATTGGACAATTGTACCCAGAAATCTTCGCCATTTTCGAAACTAGTTGTTTTGAATACAAAGCTCACCGTGATTTCTGCATACGATAGCCAGTTTTGGCTAGTGGTGCTTGTTGTTGATGTTGTGGTGTTATCACGAAGTCTGACGGCGTATGTTCCACTATAAGCATTGGCAGCACTGTTCAAACGAACACAGTCTGTACCACCGTCAGTCCAGATTCCCCAACCACTATCAAAATTATTGGAGTTAATGGTTACATAGCTGCAGCCACCGCCATTACAAGGGGCACAATTGGCACCACCGCAGTCAACGCCAGTTTCATCACCATTTTGGATGCCATCATTGCAAGTTGGTGCAGGAGGTCCGCCTAAGCAGAAATTGGAAGCTTGTGTTGTTGTGAAAGTTCCACCACTAGCTAAAGTCCCGCCGGGTCCAGTTAAAGTGTATGAACCATTTCCATAACTGCAACACATGCCATCGCCGTAAGCATCAGTGAATGTAAGTGTATAACAATCATTAACCAAGCAAAGTGGAATAACGAGTGTAGAGCCATCGGCTTGACTGCCATAAGTTCCACCGGAAGCTATGAGCGCGTTGGCGTCATTACGCAAAGCCCAACTGGTTTCTTCGGGGTAATTATCAAATGTGATACTTAAGCTTACACTTGTTCCATTGCAGCCGCATGCAGGGCAAGAGCCTCCGCAGTCAACACCGGTTTCCGTGCCGTTTTGAATACCATCATTACATGTTGGCGCAGGTCCGGCATTTCCGCAGCCATTTGAATTTAAAAGGCTGGCTCTTGAACCGCCCGGCTCAAACAAAGCACGCATACGTGCTTTTTGCCCGGCAGTGAAGAGGTTCATACAAGCATCATCGGTATAGTCCATGTAATTTTGAACCATATCAACTGTGCTGCATGAAACGTGACCAATAGGACAACTGTAATTTGCTGCATCTGAGGTTGGCGTATCTGCCACACCATCATCTACGTTGCAATTGCCATCGCCCCAGATATGGCGCAAATTTAGCCAATGACCAACTTCATGAGTTGCGGTGCGTCCCAGGTTAAATGGCGCCGTAGCAGTGCCTATTGTGCCATAATATTGATAGTCGTTTACTACACCATCCGTAGAAGCGCTGCCACCGGGGAATTGTGCATAGCCTAAAATACCACCACTGATATCGCAAACCCAAATGTTGAGATAGGATCCGGCAGGCCATGCATCTTTGCCGCCTGAAGCATTAAATTTCATTTGGTCGTTTGTTCCAAAAGCTGTTACCGCAGTAGAAGTGCGTGTGATACCTGTGCTTGGATTTCCATTAGGATCTACACTCGCCATACAGAATGCGATTTCTGAATCTGCTGCTTGTGCCCAAACATTATTGGCGTCAGCATTCAATCTCCGAAAATCATCATTCAAGACAGCGATTTGTGATAAAACCTGAGCATCGCTGATATTTTCAGCAGCCGTATTGTAAACTACGTGTACTACAACTGGAATGGTTATCACGCCATTAACAAGTCGAAATCCACTTTCTTCAACTTCTTCGGCATGACGATTAATCGCTTCAAGTTTCGAAGCGCGCTTGGGGTCGTTTTGCATCTGCATTTCGAGGTAGTCCATGGCGCCACAATTGCGCTGAGCATAGCTCATACTACCTGCCAACAGAAGCGCCGACATGAGAATGTACCTTAATTTCATAGGGAAATTTTTAGAGGTTGGTTTGTTTGGTTTTGGTTTTCTGATTTTTCAGGTTCGAAATCCTTTAAAATCATGGGAGAAGTTAGAATTAAAAATTTATAAAACAAGGCCTTTATTAAATATTTTTGAAAAGTTGGCGTGCATACTAAATGGATGAGTTTCGATCAATTCCCCTAAATTATAGACTAAACAATTTTGCATACTTTCTAATGTCTGTTTTTTGGAATTCTATTTGTTGTCAGGTTTATTGATGTTGAAAGAATAAAATATTTACAGACAATTCTGCTAGCAAAAAGCAGAAAAATATTTACAATATTCCGGCAATCATAAGGCCTGAAAAAATGATTAAAAATGCAGCAACTGTGATATGCAAAAAGCGGATTGTGATCTTTTTTAGAAAGTAGTATCCTACGTATGCTCCAATACAAGCACTTATAACAGGAATAATCAAATAGGCCAACGGTATTGACTTATAATCAATAGGTTCTGAATAATTAGCATAAGTGATGATTCGGCTAAAATCAATTAAGCAAGCTATCACGATTCCCGTTGCAATAAATGATTCTTTGCTCAAGCCTAGTCTCAAAAGAAATGCACTGCGGAGTGCTCCTTGATGACCTGAAAAGCCACCAAAAAAGCCACTTATAAATCCACCTACCGACAGCCATTTTTGTGAGACTGTCCATTTACTAAAAGCAGGAATTACTTCAAACATTGCAAATACAATCATCAGTATGCCGATTGTGATTTTAATGAAAGTAATTTGTCTGAGATTTCCCCATAATTCATATTCAATTAGTACGGGAACATCAATAATAAGATTCAAAACCCAAGCACCCAAAATTGCTGCCGGAATAGATGGAATCCCAAATAGTAATACTGTTCTCCAACTGCTGTGCTTACCCAGTAATATCAGTTTGAAAACATTATTGAGTAGATGTACGATTGCCGTTAATGTTATGGCAATTGGAAGAGGAAAAAAAACAGAAAATACAGGCAATAGAATGGTTCCTAAGCCAAATCCTGAATAGAGGGTAAGCAGAGATCCGACCAGAGCAAAAAATGAAATGATGATCAGTTCATGCATTCATATTTCCAGTAGTGTAAAAAAGTATTAATTCTCAACTTTTGCTTTATTGATATCCAAAACTATTTCTTCTACTCCATTAGTTTCAAAATAATCGAGGTATTGATCCACTAAAGCCTGTTCCTGCTCATAGCGCTCATCTTCGGTAAGATCAAATAACTTGTCGCCATAAATACGCATCAAATCGCGCTTGGCCATACGCTGACTCATTCCCTCCCAAAAGCTAAACTCGTCGTAATCATCAATCATATCAAATACTTCCTCTTCCAATTCTTCGCTGGGGAAGTACAGTTGAACTTGCTCATCGTATTCAACCAAGTCTTTGCTATCAAAATCACTGCTAAAGGAAAATACATATTGTTCTAGATCCAGAACATCTTCATCGTCACTATCGGTGAACGAAAGACTCATCCATTGCCCGAGATAAAGCAATTTAATCAGCTGACGGTATTGTTCTTTGTTGAGTTCGACATTTACCTTTTCCATGAGTAGTAGCGTATTAGTTCCGCAATATACATTATCATGTTATTGTAGTAAGCAAAATTTCAAAGGAAAATTGAAAAAAAAATTACAAGGGTCAATTCTGTCGTATAATGCTCTGAATGAATTGATTGGATCCCGATACTTGCATTATGTATAGTCCAACTGGCAAATGGGAAAGTTCAAGTCGATGTATTATGTTCGTTGCCTTTTCAGTATAAAGCAATTTGCCATCAATACTCATTATACTTATATTATCGCCTGATTTACAGCCTTCTAAAATAATTTCATTTCTGAATGGATTGGGTCTGATTGATAAGTGCTCTCTTGAATTTTCATTTGTAGAAACAATCTGATCAATAAAGCAAACGATGTTAATTTCACATCCATTGGCGTCGGTAATGCTCAAACCATAAGCTCCCTCTGTGAGATCGGTAATCATTTCTTCATCACTGCCATTGGACCAAAAAAAGTTATAAGGAGGAGTGCCACCGCTAATATCAGCAGTCGCGGTTCCACCTTGTACATCCAGAATTTCGTCGGTGGTTATAGGTGCTGCAAGTAATTCTTCGGGCTCTGATAAGGTTAATATTCCTTCAACTGTGCAAGCGTTTAAGTCGCTCAGACTGTAGCTATAATCACCTGCTGTGATATTCTCTAATGGATTTTCGTCAAAAGTATTATTCCATAAAATGGATTGTATTCCTGTTCCACCGGTATTTTCAAGAAACACTGATCCGGTATTATCTCCAAAACATTGAACATTGGTAATGCTTTCTTCTATAATAATAAGTGGAGGATTCTCGATTTCAAATACTGTTGCGACACTACAAGCATTATTATCGATGATTATAGCTTCATAATTACCCGAGCTCAAATTTGTGACTGGATTATTTTGCGCTATGCCATCGATAAATAATTCTGCAATGCCGGTTCCGCTTGTATTTGTAAAAAGCACTGAGCCGTTGTCTCCGTTATTACAGTTGGGCATGGTGCTTTCTGATTCAATGATCGCTTGTTCGAAAAAGTATATTTCAATTGGATCTGAAACAGATGTAAGTCCAAATTCATTGGTAGTACTAACAAAATAGGTCCCCGGACTACTTATCAAAAGCGACTGACTAGTTTCGCCTGTATTCCATGTATAATTTTCAGATTCTGTTGCAATAATTTCAACGCTATTACCTTCGCAAACACCAGTTAATCCTGAAATATTTGTACTTATATCCAAACTGCCGCCTTCAATGAAATGCAGCGTTTGATTAGCCTCTATATTGTAGTATTTGTCTATGTGTCCACTTGGCCAATACAAGATTAAACTATCCATGATTTCAGCCTCATTCATGCCAAATATTTCGCGCTGAGAGTTCTGTGCCATATAACCCTCACCACAATAGAATACCCTTGATTGCAGGGTTTCAGCGATATAACAATATGCTTTAGCTCCAATTCCATCCCAATTACTAACTACACCCTGCACCGAAAATTTCAGATAATTTTTACTTCCTCCTGAGCTCAAGAAAACAGCAGAAGGATATGGTAATGAGTTATTAGCAGCAAGATCAGGATATCCATCATTATTGATATCACCTGTGCAATTGGTATAACTAGTCGCTACATCGGCCTGCATTCCTGTAGGGCCTGAAACATCATTGAAAGTTCCATTGCCATTATTTCTAAAAATCTTATTGTTCGGTGGATTTTGCAAGCCTTGATTAGTAGCAACATAAAAGTCTAACCAACCGTCATTGTCATAGTCGAACCAGGTGATTCCCCAGCAGATGTTATAGACTTCCGCACCGGCTGATGCTGTTATATCCGTAAAAACGCCATTATCGTTTTGGAGTAATACATTTCCAGGATAACCACCTGCATTTGGCGTATTGGAAATGTACATATCTTCATCTCCATCATTGTCAAAATCTGCAGCAGAAGCTGACATGGCATCCATGGTGATTTCAAGATTGGTTTCAGCTCCGCTATCACTAAATGTTCCATCTCCATTGTTGCGATATATTCCATTGGCGAAAAATTCATCGTTTACAACATATAAATCCGGCCACATGTCATTGTCATAATCCCAGAAAATGGATTGAAGCGACATTCCGATACTATCTGAAACTCCTGCTGCCATTGTAACATCGCTAAAAGTTCCATCTCCATCATTTAAATAAAGACGATTCAGTTTTTCGTATTCTGTAAGATAATCACCGCTAATGTAATATTTACATAAATAAAGATCGAGATGTCCGTCTCTATTGTAATCACCCCAAGAGGATCCCCAATTGGCTGTTTCCAATTGTTCTAAGCCACTATCTGAACTAACTTCGGAAAAAGTCATATTCCCATCATTCCTGTACAATTTCATGGGCTGAAGAGAATAGCTCACATAAAGATCCGAATCTCCGTCATTATCATAGTCTACCCAAACCACCATTTTGCATTCGCCAACGGCATCAATTCCAGATGGGAAGTAAGGTTCAAAAACACCTTGATTATTCCGGTAGAACTTTAAGACTGCGTTTTTAGTTCCAAAAGTCAAATCATCCCAGCCATCTCGATCAAAGTCATGGAAACTTATCGCAACTCCTAGTGTGGGAAAAACATTTACCACATTAATTCCTTGGTCAAAGGCAATATTAGTATAGGATTGTGATTTTAGCTTTCCAACTGAAAGAAAGAGAAAAGTAACAAGAATAATAGTTTTATATCCTTTAAAGATAGGGTAGTAATGGTACATAATTTAATAGTCTTCGATGTAAATGTACAACGCGTATAGCAATATGCCCGTGTGTTTTATCACACTTTACGTTAAATGGAAGAAAAGGTTTTGGAATGAGTAGAAGTGAGGTCCATCCTTCCAATTCGGAATTTAATTCAGTGGAAACAATCTACTTAACCAGCAGCCATTTTCTATCATCCTCTGAAGAAAGCCTTAATACATACATGCCCGATGGTAGATTAGAAGCATCAATTATTAAATTAATTTCATCTGCTTTTTTCGCGAAAACAATTTCTCCTAGGGCATTGATGATTGTTAGATCGGAACCTATTTCTACTGCGCTTAAATTAATTTGATTACTGAATGGATTAGGCCAAACTTGTGGCAAGTTTTGTTTTTGATCAATTATCGATGTGACTTCATCAATAAAACAAATCAGATCAAGTTCACATCCGTTAGCATCTACTATGGCGAGACCATAAGCTCCTTGAACTAGATCCGATATCATTTCCTCATTACTTCCGACCGACCAATCGAAAATATAAGGCGGAGTTCCTCCCATTACATCTGCCGTAGCAGTTCCTCCCATAACATCAATTATAGCATCAGTAGTAATTGCAGTGGCAATTAATTCATCAGGTTCATTTACAATAACTTCAGATGAAATGGCACAGCCATTCAAATCAACCAAAATAAACTGGTATGTTCCGGCAGCTAAATCTTCTATAAACTCACCTTGCATATTATTATCCCAAATAACACTGTCAATTCCAGTGCCCGCTGTATTGCTCACAAAAGCAGAACCGTTCAAATCTCCATAACATAAATTGTCTGTAACTCCGCTTTCTACTGTAAGTTGAGGAGGAGCAATAACATTTGCTTCGCCGGAAGCGCTGCATCCATTGGCATCCGTGGCTTCATAGCTATAAAGTCCTGCTGCAATATTACTCAGCTCAGATTCGCCACTGATTCCATTCCAAATCACATTTACTATGGCAACAGGACTCAAATTGCTCAATTCTATGGAGGCGTCAAAAGTGTCATGACATGAAGGTGGATTGCTTTGAGTTTGAATTTCAGGATTAGGGTAATAATAAACTTCAAGCGTGTCAGAACTTGCTGTGAGTCCGAGTCCATTCGTTGTTGCAACCACATAAAATCCGGGTTCTGTAATCAGCAGTGAATCAGAGGAAGAATCATTATTCCAAAGATAATTGTCAGCTTCTGAAGCATAAACAATAAGGGAATCGCCTTCGCAAATCCCAATACTTCCGCTAATATTAGTGCTGATTTGTAAACTAGAACCTTCTATAAAATGTAGATTCTGATTTGAACTTAAATCATAATGCCTGTCGATGTGACCGCTAGGCCAAAAAAGAATAAGACTATCAACAAAATCGGCATTACCAAGTCCGAAAATCTCACGTTGCGAATTCTGCGACATATAGTTTTCGCCGCAATAGAAAACGCGAGATTGCATCATTTCATTGGCGTAACAAAAAGCCTTTGTGCCAATTCCATCTTTATTGCTGATTACGCCTTCTACCGAGAATTTGAAGTAGTTATTGTTCCCTCCAGAACTCAAGAAAACCGCTGAATTGTATGGTATGGAGTTATTTGCAGCTAAATCAGGATAACCATCATTATTAATATCACCCGTGCAATTGGAATAACTTGGAGCAACATCATTCAACATTCCAACCGGACCGCTCACATCGTTAAAAGTACCATTCCCATTATTCCTGTAAACTTTATTGTTAGGTGGATTGAACAAGCCTTGATTGGTAGCTACGTAGAAATCCAACCAGCCATCATTATCGTAATCAAACCAAGTTGTACCCCAACAAATATTTACAACTTGAACGCCTGCTGCTGCTGCAACATTTGTAAAATTACCATTATCATTATTGAGTAATACATTCCCCTCATATTCATTTAATCCCGGTGTATTGGTGATATACATATCCTCATCACCATCATTATCATAATCACCAGCTGCAGCGCACATTGCGTCCATTAGCAAATCAAGTCCATTGGCAGGGCCAGTGTCTGTGAAAGTGCCGTTTCCATTATTGCGATAACTTCCATTTCGAAACCACTTATCGTTTACGACATATATATCGGGCCACATGTCATTGTCATAATCCCAAAAAATGGATTGAAATGAAATACCTAAACTATCACCAACCGCGGCATAAGTGGTCATATCGGTGAATGTACCATCCCCATCATTTAAATACAATCTATTAAGTTTATTATATTCTGTTAGGAAATTTCCGTTGTCGTATTTTTTGCATATATATAAATCTAAAAAGCCATCTCGATTGTAATCTGCCCAACAAGATCCCCAATTGACAACATTAATTTGTTCGATACCGCTTCCGGCTGCCACATTAACAAAAGTCATATCGCCGTTATTTCTATACAACCGAACAGGTAAGCCGTTGTAGCTCACAAATAAATCAGCATCACCATCATTATCATAATCAACCCAACAAACCATTTTACAATCACCAAACCCATCTATTCCGGGAAAAGTAACTGGTTCAAAATCTCCTTCATTATTTCGATAAAATTTTAATTGTTGATTTAATGTCCCAAAACTAAGATCATCCCAACCATCTTTATCAAAATCGTAAAATGAAATGGCAACTCCTGAAACGGGGAAATTGTTTAGAACTGCAATTCCTTGGTCTGCCGTAATATTGGTAAATGTTTGTGCGGTAGCAGTGAAGCTGAGACTCAGAGCAAGAATGCATGTAGCTCTCAAGATCATGATTTAGTTGGTTTTGATGTATGTAAATACTATCCCTATATCAATGATGTGAATATGATAGGTGTCAGCAGACAATGATTTAATATCCAAAACTGCCCTGCCGTTTTCAGCATTAAATTGAATTTCTTTCACTAATGATCCATTGGAATTGTAAACAAGAGCTTGGAGTGTTCCTTTATGCTTGTGGTTGAATGATAAAAAGCAAAATCCATTGCCGGGATTTGGCGACACTGTAAAATCAGATTCTTTTTCGCCGATCACAGACTGTATAAATTCAATTTCAAACGCCATATTTGCTGTACATCCATTTTCATCAGTCACTAAAACGTCGTAGATGCCCGCAGTTAAATCGTCAATCATAAAGCCTGTTTCTTCAGTGCTCCAGGCAATTACATATTCACCAAATCCACCACTAACAATGATTTCGGCTGATCCATTTGAAATTTCGTTAGCGTCAATAGTGCTCAATGAAATGGATAGTTCTTCTGGTTCAGTAATGGAAAAAGATCCATTATCTTCACATCCCTGTTCATCAATTAGCACATACTCATAAATTCCCGGTGCGAGGTATTCGGTTGGATTAGGACTTTCAATTCCATCAATCAAGATTTGAGCAATTCCGGTACCATTTGAATTTGTAAACAATGCTATTCCATTGTTAGCCCCAAAACATGAAGAATTACTTGATTCCACAGTAGATTGAATTTCAAGCGCATTAACCAATTCAACCGATCCACTTATTTCACAAGCATCCGAATAATTTAAAGTGTAGTTATAAAGTCCTGCACTGAGTTCTGTGATCAAATTTTCATTTGATCCGTTTTCCCAAGTGATGGTGTACAAATACGGTAATTCAGGCAAATTGATTTCTGCCCATCCATCGCTTCCTCCGGCACAAGTGGGGTTTTGAAAGGAACTGCTCAATTGCGGAACTTCCGGCTCCAGTACGAAAATAGTATCTGAAATGTAAGTAAATCCGAATTCGTTAGTTACAGTAACAAAATAGGTGCCCGGAGAATCAATAATCAAGCTCGGTTCAGAAGAGCCATCAGACCATAGATAGCTTTCGAAATCACCCGGATTACTTTCGTAATAGCCCCCCTCACACATGTAAATGGTATTGGTTTCTACCATAGGTTGAGGGAAACTCCCGCCTTCTGTAATGTTGTAGTTTTGATTAACAGGTAAATTATAATATGTTTCAGTTAATCCTAAGGGCCAAGTGATAACTAATGAATCCAGAACTTCTGCTTGGCCCAATCCGATGATCAAGTGTTGCGAATGCTGACTCATATAGCCTTCACCTGCGAACATACAATCTAATTGATGTAAATCGCCAGTATAAGTTCTTATTTTAGAACCAATCGCATCCTTGTTACTTAAAACACCTTCCAATGTAATTTTAACATAATTATTATCATTTCCCGAATTAAGCCAGAAATCAGATGAACTGGGATATGAATTGCTTACAGCAATATCATAGGCCCCGTCATTATTAAAATCGCCTCGTACATTGTTGTGAGACCATTTATGACTTCCAGTAAATCCAAGGTCAGTGCCATCAGCGAATGTCCCGTCACCATTATTAACGAAAAACCTGTTTTGTCCTGGATTTAACCAAAATGGAGTTACGCAAACATAAAGGTCTTTCCAACCGTCATTATTATAATCTACCCATGTTGAAGCCCAAGAAAAATCTCCTAAATAGACCCCGGCTGACTGTGCAACGTTAGGAAAAAAACTATTGTCGTTTCGATGCAATAGATTGCCAATGTTATTTGCTATGTAAACATCAAAATCCCCGTCATTGTCATAGTCGCACCAGCTATTAGACATGGAATAAATGTTTTGAGCCAAATTGGTTTGAGGACTCACATCAGTAAATACTCCACTGAAGTTTTGGTACATGAAATTTTTGGAGTTAGCTCTGTCATTAATAACAAATAAGTCATTCCAGCCATCATCATTATAATCTATGAATACCCCTTGAAATGAGAAATTTGCGTTATTGCTTGTGTTGGTGATTGTTGTAACGTCTTCAAAAGTGCCATCGCCCTTATTGCGGAACATATAATTGGTTACACCATCAAAAAAATTGTAATTGGCAATATATACATCAAGAAAGCCATCATTGTCATAATCACCCCAACTATGACTAAATGTTTCATGCTCATAGTCAGGTATTTGCGCAATATCTGAGATTTCGGTAAAATTGAAATCCCCATCATTGTTAAAGAGCTGGAAGGGCAGTTCGAATGATGTAACGCTAATATCTGGATCACCGTCATTGTCATAGTCCACCCAGAAAAGAGCTTTCGTTTGACCACTTAATGAAATGAAAGGATCAATATGTTCAAAAGTGCCACCGGTGTTCAAATAAAAATCAGGAGCTCCACCAGAATTGACCAGGGTTAAGTCATCCCAACCATCTTTGTTCCAATCATAAAAACTCATTCCCCCGCCATAATTCTCGCCGGTGTATTGATGATATACCCCTATATCAAATGCAATATTGCTAAATGTCTGTGCAGACAAAAAGCCGGGATAATTGATTAATAGTATACAAAAAGACAATATGCGTTTCATGAATAGCCATTTAACGCAATGTTCCGGGACAAGGTCCAAATAATCTTTGCCTCACGAAGTTACAAAAAAATCATGCACAAAAACTATTCTGATTTAAATTTTAGAGTTGAGTTAATGTCTTTACTGTCAGTGAGTTGATATCTGCATTGACGAAATTTGAAACTGCAGTATTCCCTGAACTGATCACTGAAGTGTGGACTCATAGGGTGCCCGGATTGACCTAAAGGCATGATACTCCAAGAACTGTCGGGATGAATCAAGTCATGAACAATTCTCATTTGTGAACCACCATGCACCTCATAAAAGCCACTAGCATTTAACGCAAATCCGCTTGCAGCAATTGTTTCGCCCGAGCCTTTAATTTTTTCCGGTCCAACGTTGAATAGCATGCCAAGGGGAGCAATTTTCCCCATTGGATGCTCTATTAAAAGATGACGAACTGAGCCCCATTGCCATTCTTCCAAATCTTGGCCCAATTGCGCTTCCAATTCTTCTATGCTGGTTCTGAAGGAATGGAGTAAAATGTCTTTTTGATTTTCTTTTTGTTCGGTGCTTATGTCATCCCACCATGCTGATTCCGGATTATTGATCAATGGCGGCAGAGAGCGCAACATCCAATGTGTAGTCAAAAAGTTTGAAAATCGCTCTTCGCCCAATTCATCCATCATCCCTTGACGAAGAAAATGATAAATCCATTTATAATAAATAATTGGAGCGCTTTCCATTTGTTCATGGCTTCCATCCCAGCGGAGCAGGATTTCCAAATAACGGAGTTCTTCTTCCTTGAGATCTTTTTTAATGATTTCAGCCATATCATAGCCTATACAGGCATCTACAGGAGAAATAACATCGCTTATGGCAGCTTTCATCAATTCCCCATTCCAATCATCCCTAATTTCCAATAATTCATGAATTCTATAGGATCGATTGCCGGATTTGTAATATCCTGGATACATAGTAGAATCCCTCAACATTCCCGGTTGCTCGTTTGCACTGTAAATATAGCCGCGTTCGGGATCAATTATTCTTGGATTTTCCTCAAAAAGATAGTAACCCAATGGTTCATTGCTGGGATTGTTGCCTTCAATAAAGAGCATACTGTTTATGTGTGCAGGTCTTTTTAAAAGTTTGGCAACCGCCCACCAAGCTATATGATCATCGGTGTCTGCGTATTGCACATTTAATCCTGGACTGTGAATTAGGCTCAATCCACTTTCAAATTCCCTGATGTCTTTCGCAAAGTTCAATTTACGAATTGCTTCTAGCAAAAAGTTCTCAGATTTCGTATAATCCCACCACATACTAATGGATCTCCCTTCTTCTGCAGGCATAAATACGTTGGTCACTAATGGTCCATGAGAAGTACTTTTCCAGTTAATCACCGTATCAGAATGATCTTTTATTTTTAAAATATGAGAATGAGAATGGAGATTATATAAAGAATCATTATATTCATAAGAAGTTCCATCCTTAGAGATAGTCTCAATATAGAAATCAAGATCATCATTCTCCAGCATGGTGATGCCCCATGCGTGATGCCCTGAATGACCAATTAAGCAGTAAGGAATGCCTGGAAGAAAATTACCGTAAATACTGAATTCATCACAGCTTATTTGAGCTTCGTACCATGTGTTGGGAACTCCATGTTTGATGTGGGTATCATTACACAAAATCGGTTTCCCATTTCGGCTCTTTTTGCCTGAAACTGCCCAACTATTGCTCGCTTCAAAGCCCGGCATAGGAAGAAGATCTTGAATTTTCTTCATGTTCATGGAAATCAACGAGGCATCTGTTATGGTATTAGTTGAAATGGCAGGTAGCCAATCGTTAATTTTTTCGCCTTCAAAGTATTCTAATCCTGTATTCACTAAATATTGCGGTCCCAATTCCCTTCCAATCCATTCGGCTAAAGGGTCGGTTCTTTGGCCCAAGGCAAAGGAGAAAGCCATGTATCCGGCAGAATGGAAGAGGTTTTCAAGTGTGTAAGGCTCGGGTTTGTAGCCAAGAAGCATAAATTCAGGGCATCGCGCTTCATTAGCGAGACTTTGATTTATACCGTCTAGGTAAGCATTTATTTCATCGAGCATTTTTTGATCTGTTCTGTTTCTAAAAAGCTCAGCACTTTGATCAGCGTAGGCAGGCAAACCCATGGTATGAAACATAATATCGGCTTCAATCAAATCTTTCCCAAGCAATTCTGAAAGTTGGCCACTTCCGGCTCTGCGCAAAAGTTCCATTTGAAATTGCCGTTCAGAGGCATGTAAATACCCAAGTACCCTGTATGCATCTAGTCCATTGCTTGTCTTGATATGTGGAACTCCATAACTATCGAAATTCACACTCACTTCTGCGCTTAGATTTTTTATTTTCTTGCTTCCCGAATAATCCGGAGATGTACTATATAGCCACAAATAGCTGGCTATGAATATTACAATGAGAACAATAGTGGTGTATAAGAGAAATTTGAAAAGACCTTTCATGATGCCTGCTTGATATGCTAAAGGTATAGAGTTCTAAGCTGCCTTGCAAGATGATTGATCATTCTTCGGAGATCTTGATAAAATAAGCACTTCGAGTACCATCCGACATTATGTAGAGTCCAGAAGAAAGACTACTAACATCTATAGAATTTTGACTAATTGATAAGTTGTAACTATGCACAAGCTCTCCATAAATATTAAATATATAAATAATATTATCAATGATATTTCCTGTTATGTTAAGAGTATGATTTACCGGATTCGGGTAAATGAATAGCTCAATAATTTCTATTTCACTTTTATCTAAGGTTCTTTCTATTTCGCAAGAATTTTCATCAAAACAATTGTTAAAGTCATAAAGCCAAATTGTGTATTCTCCTTCGTCTAAACCTGTTGCGTTTTCTACCAATTCTCCATTGGTCCAATAGCTTTGATAAGGCGCCGTACCACCCTGTATTTCCAATTGTATCGAGCCCAAATTACTAATATCTGAAGTGGAACAAATGAGATTCAATTCCAATTCATCGGGCTCCGTAACTTCAAATTCTATAGTATCATTGCAGCCAAATTCAGTAGTAATTATTGCGGAGTAATTATTGGCGCCAAGTCCTTGCCATAGTGTACCATAATTTGAACTATCAATGGAAACGGCATCAATTATGCTAATTGCATTATTGGAATAAAATTGAACTCGGCCGTCATCTGATTGAAAACACCTATTGTTACTAATGTCCAAAGTACTTTCAGGCATGGGATAGCTCAATACTACCAATGTATCACTTGCATACTGAAAACCCAAAGGGTGAAAAACATTACACCAGAGCAAACTATCGGAATAGAGCTGTAGGCAATTTCCACTAGAACCGTTATTCCATATTAATTCCGAATTGGTGTCAATACAATGCTCAAGAGTGTCATTTACACAACGATATAGTAAATTTTGATTATTAAATGTAAGATGAAGAGATTGCCCCTCAATAAAGTGATAAAATGAGTCAACCTCTAACTGATAATAGTTTTCTTCAAGTCCTGAAGGCCAAGTGATTAGTAAGCTATCAACGAGTATTTGCTGACCTAAACCGAAAATTTCAGTTTTGGAGTTTTGTCCCAAATAATTTTCACCGCTTTGAGTGTATCTGTATTGATAATTGTCGCTAACGTAGAGTTCTAAGGTTGTTCCTATAGCATCTTTGTTACTGATTGTCCCGCTGAGGCTTATGCTTATAAAATGATTGTTGCCTCCATTATTCAACCAAATAGCACTATTAAATGGCGCGTCGTTACTGTTGACAATATCCGGATAACCATCTTTATTTAAATCACAAACAACGGAAGCATAAGTGTTTGCAGTATCTGAAACGAACCAAGACTCGGGATTTTCAACGAAACTGAAATTATCATTGAGAAAGAAGAAGTTTTGATCGCCAATTTCAGTGCTTTGTGTTGCAACGTACAGATCTTGGAACATATCATTGTTGGCATCCATCCATAGTGCAGCCCAACACGTTTTGTGCACCTGAAGTCCAAAAATGGAAGTTTGATTTTGGAAGGTTGAGTTTTGCATATTACTCAGCAAAACGTTACCCGGATTATTGTTAGTGATGTACAAGTCGGGGTAACCATCACCGTTGAAATCTTCTGCTGTAGCGCTCATGGCATCTATTATGATATTGGCAAAGCTGGCTTGACCAATATCTGTAAATAGTCCATTACCTTCATTTCTGTATAAGGAATTTCGGTTGTATTTGTCATTAATTACATAAAGATCAGGGTCATTGTCTCGGTCATAATCAAAAAACACCGATTGAAAAGAAAATTTAAATCCATCGGAAGTTCCAGAAAGCAAAGAAATGTCTGTAAAGCTTCCATCGCCATTATTGTAATAGAGGTGATTTAGTTTTTGATAGTTATTGCCATTGTTCGGATTTACATACTTACATAAATAGAGGTCCAGAAATCCATCCATGTCTATGTCAGACCAAGAAGCACCCCAGTTTTCGGCTATTTCCAGTGGTAGTCCGGCTTCTGTGGTAACATCCGTCAACTGAAGATCTCCATCATTTCTGTATAACTTACATTGGGCAAATAGCTGTGAAACGAATAGATCTGCATCACCATCATTGTCATAATCAGCCCAAAGCACTGCCTTAACTTCGCTAACGAAGAAGAGCCCGAGATCATGTTCTGTTAGAATTCCGTTTTCATTCAAGAATAGGCGAAGAGGAGCAAAGCTCCCACCAAAAGTTAAATCATCCCAGCCATTGCCATCCACATCGTAAGCACTCAGTCCGCAGCCATAAACGGCACCTGAGGTATTGAAAGTATAGGGCAAAAGGTTATCTGCAAGCGTGAATTGGGCTTGGGAATTGGAGACTATTAAAGTGAGAGAGAGCGCAAAAGACAACGTGATTGTATTCATTCTCGTGCTGGCTAAGGTTAAACTAATTTAGGTAAATATTGGAAGCAATTGCAATTTGGCAGTCGAAGACAATTTTGCTTCCTTGGACCAATTATTGAAAGACGTCAAAGTTCATTATAGGCAAGAAGAGGGTTATATATTCACCTTATTCATGTTATGTAACCACTAATTTCTACTTATGAAATGGAATCAGTGCGATACCCCAGAAGTAAGTGAGTTAATGCAGGTTGAAGTTTAAAATGTGCTTTTTACAGACCTAAAAAAAGGGCGGACACGCCTAAACGCATCAGCCCTTTTATTTGTTAGTGTAATACCTGAAATCAGCTCCCTTCCGGATGTGCTACGAAGGAATGGAATTCGAGCGGTGAATGATTCCGGTTTCCTATAGCCCATTGCCTTGTCTAAAGATTTGTCCTTAATCTAAAGATTTGTCGTGGGGGAGCTGATTCCATTAATCGTTAATGTTTTTATATCCCGATACAAAGTTGAGCATTTATTTTGAATTACAAAAAGGGTATTTTACCCGTATTTTCATACGTAGAAATACGTAAGCAAAGTGACAATCTGTCTCTGAAGCGCTGTAATGAATTACCAAATGAGCTCAAATAAATTTCCCCTAAGCAAGAGTAGGAGCGGCCAATCTTAAAAAAGGAGAAGAATTGAAATGGCAAATTGACAAGAACAAATTCAGCTGCGCTAAAGTGGAATCAATTGTATTGAGCAAAATACAAGGTTATTTCGTAAAATTATCTTTTCATGCTCTTAGGGCGCTCATCTTAATTTGTTGTACAGGCTTCAGCAAATCAATATGCTCACAACAGTAGCAATAACAACGAAATTAAACAAATCAACAAGCCCATCTTATTCTTAAGGCTCAGATGTTCTTTAAATAGGATAAATGCCGCCAAAGCCGACAAAGTAACCACACCTATATTATTCACTGGAATTACGGAGGATCTAGCCATTCCCTCTGTGCCAAATGCTTTGATGAGGTAAAATATGGAGAAATAATTAATCACGCCTAGAACAATGCCAGCAACAAGTGTCCTGCTATGAATGCCAATTTTTTGCTGCAGCATATTTTTTACCACAAAAATGCTACCAATAGAAAAAGCTGAAGCAAACGGTAAACAGGCAAACAATGCAATCTCAAAATCAGTACTTAAAACATGCTTTTCGGCATATCCCAAACTCGAATCAATAATACCGCTCCCCACAAATATGATGGCCGGAAAAAGCAAGGAATCCAATCGTAATTTATGGTTACTCTCCTTCACTGAAGCGAGATATACGCCTACTAATGCCAAGCCAACACCTGTCCAAGCAAGGGTTCCCGGTTGTTCATTTTCAGTAAGACTAAAAAACACTACAGGTATAGCCAGCGACATTTTTGTGGCAACAGAAGTGACTGAAATTCCAACTTTCTGGGAGGTATAGGCCATCAGATAAAAGAGACTTATAAAAAGAACGCCTAAAGCCAATCCCCACCAAAACCAAGGCTCAGCCTTAAATCCCTTCAGGTTTTCTTTATTCGGAATCAAGAGCAGACCCATGCATACCGAAAAGCCATAATTGATCACAATGGCTTGTAAGGTGTTCACCCCAAATCTTGGAAATAATTTGAATAGCACAAATATGGCTGATGATGATAAAATGCTGAATATCAGTGCGCTCATAAATTCCTACAGCTATCGATACGGTCTTTTCCATATCGGTGTGAAGATGTAATTGGTAAATTTTGTGGGAGGGCAGGAGCTGGAATTCCCTTTCCTATCATGGTTTCGGAACGAATAATTCTTATTTCATCCCATAATCCACTATCCAAAAAGCTTTGATGGGTTTTCAATCCCCCTTCTACCAAAATGCTTTGAATTCCTTCTGCACCTAGTTGTTCGAGGGTTTTTAGTAATCCATTACATGATTCCCTATCAGAATCAATTTGCAACCAGCGAGCCGGGTTTTCAGCATTGAACATGCCAGCGTCAGAACCCTGAAATTCCGATCGGGATATCACGAGTCGAATCGGCTGTATACCATGGACTTCTCTCAGGTTTAACTGAGGATTGTCGGTTCTTAACGTATTTGAACCAATAAGAATGGCTTGTTCCTGACTTCGCCAAAGATGTACGAGCTTTTTAGTTTCCTGTTGACTGATTTGAAAACTTCCCTTTTGATCCAGCTGCCTTATAATGTCCATAAAGCCATCAGCACTTTGGGCCCATTTCAAAATGATATAAGGTCTTTTTTTGATTTGATGACAGAAGAATCGACGGTTTAATTCCGCTCCCTCATTTTCCAAAACCCCCGAAATCACTTGGATTCCATTTGCCTTTAATCGCTCAATACCTCTGCCAGAAACTCTTGGATCAGGATCGATATTACTTATTACAACTTGCTTTATTCCTTTTGCAATGATGATATCCGCGCATGGGGGAGTTTTTCCAAAATGAGAACATGGTTCGAGGTTAACATACATCGTGCAATCAGATGGAGCGATGTTTTCAGGCAGAATGTTTAGTGCATTTACCTCGGCATGGTCTCCACCAAAAGCCTGATGAAATCCTTCCGCAACTACCTTTCCGTTTTGAACTAATAATGCTCCTACCAATGGATTTGGCCGTACAAAACCCAAAGCAGATTGAGCCAGATCGAAACACCGGCGCATTAAGTCTTCCCTTACATCCATTATTATTCGCGGTCTTGGACAGCTTTTAGGGTATTCTTAAGCAGTGAGGCGATCGTCATTGGTCCAACTCCACCCGGAACGGGGGTGATGAATGAGCATTTTGGGGCAACAGACTCAAAATGAACGTCTCCGGCAATTCGGTAGCCTTTATTTGCAGCAGGATCGGCAATTCGTGTAATTCCTACATCCACCACAACAGCTCCTTCCTTAACCATATCTCCAGTAACAAACTCAGGTTTGCCTAATGCAACAATCAGTATATCTGCGCTGAGGCAAATTTCTTTCAGATTCACGGTTTTGCTATGGGTAAGCGTAACCGTGCAGTTTCCCGGATAAGCATTCCGTGCCATGAGAATACTCATTGGCGAACCAACAATATGACTTCTGCCAATCACCACGCAATGTTTCCCGGACGTTTCCACTTTATATCGCTCCAGCAATTGCAATATTCCATAAGGAGTAGCTGGTAGAAAAGTTGGAAGACTCAAGGCCATTCTACCCACGCTTTGCGGGTGAAATCCATCTACATCTTTATCAGGATTTACTGCTTCGATAATATTTTGCTCATCAATATGCTTAGGCAGAGGTAGTTGGATAATAAAGCCATCGATTTCAGGATCATTATTTAAATCATCAACTTGTTTAAGCAATTGGTCTTCAGTAGTTTCTTCAGGCAAACTTATCAAAGTAGATTCAAATCCGGATTCTTCACAAGCTTTTACTTTAGACTGAACATAAGTCAAACTCGCCCCATTATTTCCAACAATTACTGCGGCGAGATGCGGAACCTTTTTTCCGGCTACTTTAAGCTTTTCAGTTTCTACTTTAAGTTCTTCTCGAATGGCCTTTGAGGTTGCCACTCCGTCCAATAATTGCATAATGTAATAGTTTAAGTAAATGTATTAATTTGCTTATTTTCAATAAATTAAGGTTTTATGCCTTTGCCTTTCATTTGCTTCATCATGTTCATCATCTGGCTGCGATTCGTCATCATTTTCATCATTTTTCGCGTATCCTCAAACTGCTTCATCAGCTTGTTAATGTCTTGAGTGTTTCTGCCGCTTCCTTTGGCAATTCGATTCTTACGACTCATATCGATCATAGCAGGATTGGAACGTTCAGCCGGAGTCATCGACAAAATGATAGCTTCGATGTGTCTAAAAGCATTTTCGTCAATATCAATGTCTTTCATGGCTTTTCCCATTCCGGGAATCATGCCCATGAGATCTTTGATATTCCCCATTTTCTTGATTTGTTGAAGCTGATCAAGGAAGTCATTTAAATCGAACTGATCTTTCTGAATTCTGCGCTGAAGTCTTTTAGCTTGCTCTTCATCAAATTGTTCCTGCGCCTTTTCTACCAGCGACACAACGTCACCCATGCCCAATATACGATCGGCCATTCTTTGTGGGTAGAAGACGTCTAAAGCATCCATTTTCTCGCCTGTTCCGACGAATTTAATGGGCTTATTTACGACCGATTTGATTGATAGTGCAGCACCACCGCGGGTATCGCCATCGAGTTTGGTGAGTATTACCCCGTCAAAATCCAAACGATCATTGAAGGTTTTCGCTGTATTTACCGCATCCTGACCAGTCATGGAATCCACCACGAAAAGGGTTTCAGTAGGCTTTATAGCTTGTTTAACGGCAGCAATCTCATTCATCATCTGCTCGTCAATAGCGAGTCGTCCCGCGGTATCAACAATTACAACATTGAAGCCCTTGCTCTTGGCATAATTCACTGCATTTTGAGCAATACTAACAGCATTTTTATTTTCTCGTTCGGAATAAACCTCAACGCCAATCTGCTCTCCAAGAACGTGCAACTGATCAATCGCAGCCGGCCGATAGATGTCACAAGCCACCAACAAAGGTTTCTTGCCTTTCTTCGTTTTGAGATAGTTTGCCAGTTTTCCGGAGAATGTGGTTTTACCTGATCCCTGCAAACCCGACATGAGGATGATTCCCGGATTTCCCTGAACATTGATTTCGGCGCTGCTACCACCCATTAGCTCAGTAAGCTCTTCATGGGTGATTTTGATGAGTAATTGCCCAGGACTAATAGAATTCAGTACGTCTCTTCCAATGGCTTTTTCCCTGACTTTTGTGGTAAAGTCTTTGGCAGTTTTATAGTTAACGTCGGCATCCAGAAGGGCTTTCCGCACTTCTTTCATCGTTTCCGCAACGTTAATATCGGTAATCTGTCCCTGGCCTTTTAAAAGCTTAAAGGCTCTCTCCAGCTTGTCCTGTAAATTTTCAAACATAGTATAAACGCATTATTCAGAAGAGGCCAAAGTTAAGAAATACCATGCTTGGGAGAAGGAGGTAATAAGGCAATAATAAATGCAAGGACTTTAATGTTAAAGATTATTCAAAATGAGGCAATTACAAAAATGAAGTATTATGCTCTCAGATGATGAAATTCAATACATTTTTGAGGATAAGAGCTTAATATTCATTAGATTAAATGCCGATAAGCAATGCTTATTAAGTATTTCAGCGTCAGTAAGAAGTATAAAGATCGTTCAGAAGGGCGGAGTAATCAGTTGCAGAAATTGTTGCCGTAATTTGTTCGTCACGGCTGATATTTGTGAAAGCATAAGAATTAGACAATGTGCCTTCTGCTGTTTTCTCTGATTCCATAAAACTATTCTCTTCTAACAAGCTAATACCGATGCTCAAATCAACATCATTAAGCGATTCCGGTCTATTCCTACTAGGCATATTAGGATATGCAATTTCTTTTGAAATGAACGCTGCATCCAAAGTATTTTCATTTTCTTCCATTATCTCCTCATCACTTTCAACAACTTCGACACTTTCCGTATCTGCCGCATTTAAATCAATCTCAGTAATCGCTTCTTCTGTTTCTAAATTGTCCTTTTTATTCTGTTCTACAGTCTTTTCAATGCGCTCAGCCATTCTGCCTTTTTCAGTTTCACCATTCAGTAAAGGGTTTAGAACAAAAAATGCAATAATAGCCACCGCCGCAATGGGAATCAGTGCTTTACCCCAAGTCATATCGCCTACAAAAGGATTGAGGGATTGCCACCAAATTGCCTTTTTGGTTTCAGCCGCTTTGAATTGTTTGATCAAGCGTTTGCGAATTGCCGGATTGGGTTTAATGCTAGTCCTCACTTCACTGATCTCAATAATTTCCAGCAACAGGGCACGCATAGACTCATATTCTTCAACTGAATCAACGTGTTGCTCTACAAATTGCTTTTCGTCGGGCAGCAACTGATCAAATGACTTGTTCAACATTAAATGCTCCAAATCTTCGGGTTCATATTTATGCTTATTGTCCATTTTCTATTATTTAAATAAAAACCAAAGCACAGAAATAATGGCTATTCCGGCTAAATGTTGGTATGCTTTTAGTCTGGAATTTAGATCCTTAAGTGTGTAAAATAGTCGTGATTTAACGGTTCCTTCCGAACAATTAAAAATCGCGCTAATTTCTTTAATACTCATTTCCTCCTGATAGCGCATCACAAAGGTTTCTCGCTTGAGTTCTTCTAATTCCTGCAATGCTTCATCAAGCTTTTGCTTAAAAGTCTCCCGATCCATTTGGGTCGCTTTAGCAGGGTTTTCGCTAAATGCAGAATCCGCCCTAATATCTTCGTGAACCCTCATCCGGACTTCTTTTGCTCTGTATTCATTTTTACACATATTGTTTGCGATAGAATAGAACCAGGTTTTAAAATTTCGCTCGGTATTGAAGGATTCAGGTTTTTCGGCCAATTTGGAAAACAAATCCTGCATCATATCCTGCGCCTTTTCTTCGTCCCTTCGCATCATGGTAAAAAAGTAGTTTACCATTTTGCCGGAATAGCGATCATAAAGCGCAGCAAAAGCCCGATCATCCCTTCGGTTGATCTTCTCCATCAGTTCTTCATCACTTAGGAGCTTGTATATTTGCTTCTCTTTCTGAAGGCTCATTCCAACATCTTGAGAATGTTTTGCTTTTGAGGTAATTTATCGGCAACGTTGCGGATAGCGGATTCTATTTCAGCAGCCTCTGTAGTGTTTCCGCTCTGCTTTAATTTTGATCGCAAATCGAACAAAAGCGGCAGATAGTTTCGGTTAATGGGATGATTGTATTGGGCAAAACTTCTGTCTAATAAACGATTCCAGGTATCAATAGGAGTGCTGGAAGCCGTTCCATTTTTAGAACCGGAATAAAACAAACTCAGTCCATCAATTTCGAAATCGCTTTGGCTGTCAGAATGAAAATTTTCAGGTAAAGTAAGGGCAAAATAAACGCGCTTTTTGGAAGTGTTTTTAACCAGTATCAAAGCACAATCTTTCAAACTCAGTCCATTGAGAATTTTATCGGAATTGCCTATTTCCTTTGCAATTTTTTCTCGGTAAGGTTGATGAAGCAGACCATCAATGTAGATTACTGATACGTCTTGTCTTATTCCATTTAACTGTTGTTGTATCAAAATGGGCCAGGTATCTGTGGATCCACTAGTGATAAGAATTGCATTTGCCGGTAAACATTTAAGGGTGTTTTTGGCATAAATCATCAAAGCCTGGTCGTAGTATCCTGCTAGTTGAAGTTCTTTCAGTACTTTTTTAATTCCGGTTGTGTTGTTTTTAACCAAGTACATTCCTGCTACATCAGGCAATAGCGCTAATTGCGATCCGCCTTCAGAGTAGGCTTCTTCCAAGTATTCGAAGCCTTCATTTTGCATGTAATTTTCGAGGTAAAGCATCCAATTGGCCTCAAGGCCATTTCCAAGGTAAGTGCGTGCATCATTATAAATTCGGCTCAATGCTTCCTCATCATTGGCTGCCAGCATTTTATTTTTGTTTTTAATCAGCTCAAGTCTGCGCAGAAGATAAAATTGCATCCAAGCATCTGCCGAGCCAGTAGATCTTGCTAATTTCTCCCAATCAGAAGTCTCTTCAATGATTTTTTTGCTTGAAAAATCGTCCATTGCAGCAGCTGAGGGCGCTTGTTTTCCAAGCGATTCGGCACCAGCAACCTGAGCCACAAGCCTCGATTGGACGACAATAAGCAGAAAAAGCAATAAAATAATGGGAGTTATGTATTTCATAATTGTGCTCATGGTACCTTCAGTACACGCATCTAAGATAAACGTTCAAAATAAAAGGGGAATCGGCATGAGTTCCAAAGCTACTCACTTATTAACATAGGCATAACCTTGTGAAAATAATCTATTAGGAACAGAATCGCTTCTTTGCATTTGAAATGCCAGTACTTCAAAAATACGACGACGATTTAGTTGATGCAACTAAGCTTTTGAAGGCATTGGCTCATCCTGCCCGTTTGGCCATATTGCGAACTCTCGCTCAGAAAGGTGGAAAACTCAACGGAGAATTGATCTCCATTGAGCAAATGGCACCCGCTACCGTCCAACAACATCTTCGCGATTTGAAAAAGGCAGGTCTGATAAAAGGTCGGATATTTGGGCTTAATTCAAGTTATAGTATTGATTACGAGAAGCTTGAGTCAATGGAGAAGCAGTTTGCTCTCTATTTAGCATCACTGAGAAAAAGCTCCTAAAAAGCCTATCGCTTTGTGTTAACTTTGCGGTATGGATAGGGAACGATTGAATCGCCTTCGTGAGGCACTAAATCAGGAACATAGCTGGCCATCGGTGTTTATGTTCAAATTTATCTTACCTAATGATGAAGACAAAATCACTGCATTGAAACAAGTTTTTGGTGAAAGCGCATCATTCACTACTAAGCTCAGCGGCAAGGGAAATTACATTAGTATTACAGTTCATGAAATGATGCTGGATGCCGATAGCATTTTCTTTCGTTATACCATTGCCGCAAGAATCGAAGGAATCATCTCATTATAAATCATGTTTGCAATACTCATTGTTTTACGCTACCTCTTAATTGCAGGAATCGTAGTTTTAATCTTGTTAATCATCTACAAACGGTTTCTCAAGAAGATGATCCTCAAGCAAGGACATTTGCCTAAATACGCAGCATTTGCGGGAGATGCCGTGTATTATTCAGAAGAAAAAGAGAATTGGTTGGTTCAAATAAGTATTCCGAAAGAGCAGGAAGTGAGCATAAATATTCTTGATGATTCCGATAGACCGGTTTTAATGGTTCAAAAAGGCATGATCGGTCTTGGGGATCACTTTATTCCTTTTTCCACTGAAAAAATAGGAGTGGGGATGTTTGTTTGTCGATTGGAAAGCGAAGGGCAGAAGGCAGAACGGTATTTTAGGCTGGACTGATAAATGGATTTAATTTGATTTAAAATCAAGACTACGCCATTTTGCCTGATTTGATTTTAGCTCCAATATCATTTATCCTAAACTAAAAATCTTCTTCGCTGGTCGAATTCTGTTTTTGATTTGATATAGCTCAATTGCATTTATAAAACTACCTAAAATGAAATTCTTCCTTCCTCACATTCGCTCCGGAGAAGCTATTCCTAGCATGCCCATTGCATCATTCACCATATTTCCGCACTGAGAGGCTAACATCAATCGCAAATTACGAAGCTCCAAATTCTCTTCTTTCAATACCGGAGCAACATGGTAAAATGAATTGAACAGGCGTATGGCTTCATAAGCAAATGCGGCAATGATTGAAGGATTAAATGCCGCGCCGGCTTGTTCTATAGCTTCCGGATATTTGTACAAATGTTTGATGAGTGCTTTTTCTTCTGAAAGCAGCGTTAGATTGGTATTATGCAATTCAATTGAGCTCAATTCGGACTTTCTCAAAAGTGCACGGGTGCGCACATAGCCGTATTGAATAAAAGGACCGGTATTTCCGTTAAAATCGATGGATTCTTTTGGGTCAAAAAGCATGTTCTTTTTGGGGTCAACACGCAGCAAAAAGTATTTCAAGGCTCCCATGCCAATCATGTGATAGATTCCGGCTTTTTCTTCATCAGCAATTCCTTCGAGTTTGCCTTGTTCAATGGCAATTTCACGCGCTGCATTCTCCATTTCTAACATCAAATCGTCGGCATCTACCACCGTTCCTTCTCTGGATTTCATTTTGCCTTCCGGTAATTCTACCATGCCATAGCTGAGATGGAAATTGCTGGAGGCATTGCCAAATCCTAATTTTTCTAAAATCTTGAATAAGACTTTGAAATGATATTCCTGTTCATTTCCGACGGTATAAATTTGCTTTTTTAACTGTGGAAAATCCTTGTAACGCAAAATGGCAGTGCCAATATCCTGTGTCATATAAACTGCTGTCCCATCCTTGCGAAGAAGCAATTTTTCATCTAAACCATCTGCTCTTAAATCACACCAAACCGATCCGTCTTCCCTTTGATTTAGGACGCCTTTTTTCAATCCTTCAATCACTTCGTCTTTACCCCGCAAATAAGTTTCACTTTCGTAATAAAGCTTGTCGAAATTAACGCCCATTGTTTTATAGGTAACATCAAAACCCTTGTAAACCCAAGCGTTCATCATTTCCCAAAGAGCATATACATCAGGATCTTTTTGTTCCCATTTTAGCAACATTTCCTGAGCAGCTAAAATAATCGGAGCCTTTGCTTTAGCTTCATCTTCTGAAAGTCCATTGGTAATTAGTTCTTGTTGTTCAGCTTTATAAGCCTGATCAAACAAAACATAATATTTCCCAACGAGTTTATCCCCTTTTAATCCGCTGGAATCGGGAGTTTCCCCATTTCCCCATCGTTGCCACGCAATCATTGATTTACAGATATGTATGCCTCGGTCATTAATGATTTGAACTTTTATTACATCATGTCCCAAAGCTTTCAGAATTTCACTCACCGAATAACCGAGGAAATTATTCCGAAGATGCCCTAGATGCAGCGGTTTATTGGTATTTGGAGAAGAATATTCTACCATAATTTGCTCCTTGCTTTTTGGAGCAGCATGTCCATATTTCGAATTCTGATTAAGTGAGGCAAGAAAATTTAGCCAGTATTTATCAGAAATAACAAGATTCAAAAAGCCTTTAACAACATTATAATTCAAAACTTCATCAAGTTCTTGTACTAGGAAATCTCCAATAAGTTGGGCTGTTATTTCAGGAGATTTACCCGATAATTTTATCAATGGAAAAATCACTAATGTGAAGTCACCTTCAAATTCTTTGCGCGTGGAAGTAAGTTGCAAAAGCGATGCTTGTGGCTTCGATCCGAAACTTTCTTCAAAATACACCTTTACTTTTTCAAGAATCAGGTCTTCAATTTTCATACTTAGATTTTTGGTAAAAATACTTCAGCTATCATACATCTCGCGCTGCCACCTCCCAATTTTTCTATAGTGTGCAACGGGACACTAATTATTTGGGCATACTTTGAAATCACGGCAATCTGTTCAGGTGTGAATGCAAAAAAGGCAGATTCAGACATGATCATATAATTGAAACCTTCTTCATTCTTAACCATTAGCACATTTCCGGCAAATTGATCTACCTGTTTTGTGCTAATCAAAATGAGTTCCCGCTTTGAAGCTTTCAGTTCATGCAGAACCATATTCCTTTCTTCCTCATCACTTATAGAATCCGCGGCAATTATAGCCATCGACTCCCCAATACTCATCATGACATTAGTATGATATATCGGAAATTTTTTTCCATTCACTTCATGATCAGCATAAAATGGGATAGCTTGATATGAAAGTGCTTCACAAAATAATTCGAAAGCTCTCTGGTCTGTTCGATCCGAAAGAGCGGCATAGGCTTTTTGATTTTGATGATCGAAAACCATGCTGCCCGTGCCTTCTAGGTATTTCTTGTGTTGCTCAAATTCAGTTAAATCCACAATTTCGTCGATCTCTATTCCGGCCTCATTCGTGAGGGCCCATAAGAGTTGCTCGCGTCGTTCTTTGCGACGATTAGCGGCGAACATAGGATACATAAATACTCTGCCGTCATGATGAAAACTGACCCAATTATTGGGGAAAAGCTGATCAGGCGTATCTGCTCCATCATTAGGAATTCCTACTACTACTTGAATTCCTTTAGATTTCAGGGTGTCAACAAAATGATCAAATTCAAGCAAGGCTTTTTCGCTAAACTCAGGATCTTTCAAACTTTGAAATTGCTGGAATTTGTTGTTGGACGCGGTTTGTTCGTTGGAACGGAACTCACTAGGTCTCACCATGAGCAACAAAGAAGCGCACTGCAAATTCATACTATCCTGATTTCAGCCCGCAAGTTAATCTTTCAAATTGAGCCATCAGCATAACCTTTTTATGCTTCAGTCGTACAAATAGCTGTTATATACTATTGATAAATGCAGTTTTATGCATAAGCACCCTCTGTTTAAACGAAGTACGGCTTTGTTCCTCGCTTTGTGTTTTCTGGTTTTACTTAACTGGAATTGTGGTTCAAAATTCTCATTCGGTTCTCTGGATGAGGGTAAAATCATTTATGATGTCACTTTTCCTTTTGATGCAGATAATCCTTATATCAATATCTATCCAAGTGAAATGACCTACATTTTTAAGGATGGAAAGGTGAAAATCACACTAGCTTCATTTGCAGAAGTGGTAACAAGTGAGTTTATAATTGATAATAATGATAGGACTTTCAATCAATACTTTAAAGTCTTTGATGATAAATATCGACTTCAACTGAATGACAGGGGCGTAGAAGACATGGTTAACACCTTACCTGCTCTAAGTCTCAAATCTACAGAAGAACATGATTCTTTGGCAGGTTATCTCTGCAATAAAACGATGGCTACTTTTTTAAACTCTCCGGGAGAAAGCATCAGTTTGTATCATACCGCAGCAATCGACATGGATTGTCCAAATTGGTGCAATCAATACAGTTCAATTTCTGAAGTACTGATGTCGTATGAAATAGAACAATTTGGAAAACGGATGCGATTGGTTGCGAGAGAGGTAAACTACGAAGAAATAAGCGATGATGAATTTATTGAGCCTCAAGGATTTACAGATGTGAACATGGCAGAAATGAAAGGTCACATAGAAACTCTTTTGTCAGATTTCGATGACTGAGGAAAGGCCAAAAATGGAATTAAAAAATCAATAATAATTTACTTTTTCTTCTCGCAAATTTCAACCTGAGTTACATTCAGAGGCTCAGGTTCTATGCTGATTACTGAATCCTTCAGCATTTGAAGATGAATATTTTTAGGTTCAAGATAAACGCCATTCAGTTTGCCTTTGTATGATTTGCCTGCCTTGGCGCAATATTGAGAAACGGGCAGTAAATCAACTTGTTTGGTGTCATGAAAAAACTCTGCTCCCAAATCGTACGTTACTGCATAAGCATTGTTGTTATCAACCCTGAAATTCAATCGCAGCGGGGTTTTTGAACTGCCTTCTTCCTTTTTCAATTCTTTCCAGGAAGTATAAACTTTAAGTCCATTTTCTTCTTGGAGTAATTCCCAAGTTGCTGGAGTGCAAGAGGTAAGGAAAATTACAGTTGCGCTAAAAATTACTTTTTTCATTTTTCAAATGTTTTAAGTTGACGTACGACTTCAAATGGGAAAATTTGTGCTGAACCAGACATCGTGGTATAAGTATAATTCAAAAACGTCCAATCTGTTGAATCTACGGGACAAGTAGCGTACATTGGAAATTCACGTTCAATGGTATATTTCTTTTTCTCTTCATCATAAACCATAAATTCTTCACCATGTTCCTCTTTTAGCATATTGAAGAAAGATTTTGGATCTGTGCCGTAATCCGGTGAAAATTGAATGGTCATGATTCCGTCAAATTTGATCAAGCGGAATTTGTATAAGCTGTCAGCAAACGCAGGAGATACAAACTTCATTTGGATTAACTTCATTTCTTGAATCATGCCTTCGGCTCGGTACGTTTCCATTGTTTTAATCACTTCTGCCTTGTCCATCGTTTCGAATAATCTGGGATAGGCATAGCGAGTGAAGGTCACAAAATCCCCTTCAGACTGTGCTTTTAAATGTAATTCCAGATTCTTTTGGATTAGCGGAACATCAGGATCTGAAGCCCAGGACTCCACTTTTGTTGTGTCAGAATCCTCCACAATGGCATTGCTAGTGCTGTTACAGCGGCATGATACGAAAATCATCATTATAAAAATGTACGGGATCGGGTTTGTCATCATCATCACTTTATGTAATGCAAATCTGAAAAAAAAAAATGAAACGGATTGAACCGATTTTAAAATGAAGTGTACAGTCGTTCAAATCAGGCTTAATTATGGAACATACCATCCAATTAAAAGGCAAAGAAAGAACGGATTTAACTATTTTATCTCTCATTAAATCAGGACTTAAGGATGCCCGTCACTTCCAGATTTTATATTTGGGATTGTTTATTATTTATGGCATCAGTTTTTTGAGATGGGATTTAGCCCCTTGGAGAATTGGTCTGATCATTACAACCGTTCTTGTTACTCAAATGCTTTTCGTAGCTTGGAAAGGAGGTAGTTTATCAAGTTGGAAAAGTGCTCTAATCACTGGATTAGGCTTATCCATATTGATGAGGGCAAATGAGCCCATGACGCTTGTTCTTGGTGCATTTTTGGCCATTGCCATCAAATTTGTCATTACCCATCAGGGCAAGCACATTTTTAATCCTGCCAATTTTGGTATTGTGGCTGTAATGCTTATCACGGGAGATGCCTGGGTTTCACCCGGACAATGGGGCAGTAGTGTTGTACTGGTATATTTTATTGGTGCTGCGGCATTAATGGTTTTGCTTAAAGTGGGCAGAATAGATACAAGTTTGATGTTTATAGCAACCGTTTTCTTCCTCGAGTATCTCAGAACGATAGTCTATTTAGGCTGGGATTGGGATGTTTTGTTTCACAAATTCAGCAGTGGTTCTTTTTTGCTGTTTTCCTTTTTTATGATCACAGATCCTGTTACTACACCAAAAAATTTCTGGGCAAGAATGATTTGGGCTTGCGCAATAGGAGTTCTCTCATTCATTCTTTCTCAATGGTTTTTTATACATACAGCTCCAATATATGCGCTGGTAATCATTAGTCCGCTCACTGTTTTGTTTAATCACTTTATGAAAGGAAAAACCTTTCAATGGGTCTGAATATTAATAAGTTAAAAATTGAAATCATGAATAGAATCATTTGGCTTTTTTCATTGCTTATTATGTTTTCTGTGGGACAGAAGGCAATAGCATTTTGTGGGTTTTACGTTGCAAAAGCAGGAGCAACTCTCTTTAATAATCGCTCAGAAGTAATTCTGGTACGCGATGGTGAACGCACTGTTATCACTATGTCTAATGACTTCAAAGGCAATGTGAAAGATTTTGCAATGGTAGTTCCGGTTCCTGTGGTATTGCAAGAAAACCAAATCAGAATTGCAAATCGTAATCTGTTTGCTAAGCTTGACGAGTACTCAGGTCCGCGATTGGTAGAATATTACGATAGCAATCCATGTATGCCCGTGTTTGAATATGACATGGAAGAAGTTTCAAAGAGTTTGTTTTCGAATATTCCAATGGCAATGAATGCGGATATGGGGAGCATGGAATTAGGAGTAACCATCGAAGCACAATATCAAATTGGCGAATACGACATCTTGATTCTCAGTGCCAAAGAATCGGAAGGCCTAAAGACTTGGTTGATCGGCAATGGCTACAATATACCGGCCACAGCAAATGAAGTGCTGGATCCATATATTAAATCTAACATGAAGTTTTTTGTAGTTAAAGTAAATCTCGAGAAGAGCCTTGAAGCCGGATTCGATTATTTGAGTCCTATACAAATTGAGTTTAACCATGATCGTTTCATGTTGCCAATTCGTTTGGGTATGGCAAATGCGAATGGCGCACAGGATATGGTTGTGTATGCATTTACCCGTTCAGGAAGGATAGAAACTACCAATTACCGCACTGTTAAAATCCCTACAGATCGCAATATTCCTTTATTTGTAGAGCCACGCTTCGGCCCGTTTTACAAAGCGCTTTTCGATAAAGCTTATGAAAGCGAAGGAAAGAATGCGGTTTTCTTGGAATACGCTTGGAATGTGAGTCCAAGCTGGGGTGTAAAATGTGATCCCTGTGTAGGAAATCCGCCCATTTTTAACGATTTCACAGAGGCCGGCGTCAATTGGATTGATCAGTGGGGAGGGAGTACTGTCTTTTTTACCCGATTGCACGTAAGATATACCCGTGATAAATTCCCACAAGATTTATTCTTTCAGGTAACGCCCAATCAGGAGAATTTTCAGGGGAGATATATACTCAGCAATCCCGCAGAAGGCGATTTGAGTTGTGATGCAGGGCAAAATTATCTGAAAGACCTCGAAATGAAAAGGAAACGAGAGATAGATGAACTGGTATCCTTAACCGGCTGGGAAGATCGGTATGGCAGTAATTATGTACTCCAGTATTCCAATCAGATTAAGAATCGCGAAAAGAGAAATGAGCTTTTGCCTGTTGTTAACATTGATCTGCCTAGAGGAGGCGGAGGACTGGGAATATGGATTTGGCTGCTCTTTGCCGGCTTAATCACATCAGCTTTTTACATTGCAAAACGGTTCAGACCTGTTCTTGCTTAGTTTTTTGCCTGATTAATAGCAGGAAATGGCTTTGTCTTAAGGGATAAAGCCATTTTCTATTACTAAAAAGACCACCAGATTAGGTAGCCTTTTCTATGTAATAGTATGATTATCAGTAATATATATTGCGGCGCACTTTAGCCACATATTTAGCTAAGCGAAGCACTTGTTTGGTGTATCCAAATTCGTTGTCGTACCAAACATATAGAACGATGCCTTTGCCATCATTAGAGACAATAGTAGCGGGGCTGTCGCAAACAGAACAACATTCATTTCCGATAATATCATTGGAAACGAGTTCTTCATTGATTGAATAGTAGATTTGATTCACCAATTCGCCTTCCAACGCTGCCTTCTTTAATAAAGCATTCACTTCCTCTTTGGTAGTTCTGCGCTTTACATAAACGTTAATGATTGCCAATGATCCATTTGGAGTTGGCACACGAACGGCATTGGCAGTGAGCTTATCTTTTAATTCTGGAATTACCTTGGTTACTGCACTTCCAGCCCCGGTTTCAGTAATAACCATATTGATAGCAGCAGAGCGGCCTCTGCGGCTCTTTTTGTGCATGTTGTCGAGTAGATTCTGATCATTTGTATAAGCGTGAACCGTTTCAATATGACCTTTCTCGATGCCTAAGCTATTTTCAATAACGTGAAGAACAGGGCAAATGGCATTGGTAGTGCAGGATGCAGCAGAAAAAATATTCTGATTTGCAATATCAAGATCGCGATGATTGATGCCATAAACTATGTTTGGAATTCCTTTGCCTGGCGCAGTTAAAATAACTTTGCTTATTCCTTTGGATTGGAGATGTTTCGAAAGCGCTTCTTCATCGCGCAATATTCCGGTATTATCAATAAGCAATGCATTATTGATTCCATAGCTATTATAATCGATTTGAGCAGGATCAGCAGCGTCAATCATGTGCACACGTTGACCGTTAACGATGAGGTCTTTATTTTCGGCATCTACTTCAATGGTGCCGGAAAAACGGCCATGTATGGAGTCATTTTCTAATAGTGCAGCACGTTTGATAAGCGTTTTGGTATCTACTCCGCGAGTCACTATTGCTCTTAGGCGCAACTGCTGTCCTTTTCCTGCCTGAGTTATAAGCTCACGGGCAGCAAGACGGCCAATTCTACCAAAACCATACAATACTACGTCCCGAGGCTCTAGCGGACTGCTATCAGCCATCATGAAGTTATGCAGTTTATCTTCCAGAAATGCCTTCTTTGTTTTGAATCTATCCGCTTCGTTAATCCATTCGTTAGAGAGCTTTCCGATATCTATTTTGGCAGGAGCGAGATCCATTTCATAGATTTCTCGGGCTAATTCAGCAGTATCGAAAATGCTAATGGGCTTTTCCACTACTTCGGCAGCATACTTATGCAAACGCATAATTTCGGTGATTTTTGAATCTACCAAATGGTTGCGGAATAGCACCAATTCAATGGATTTATCGAAAATGAGTTTGCCTATTGTGTTGATAAGATCTACGGCTGCTCTCTCCTGATCAACATAAGCTTGTAGCTCAAGGCGGTACGTTTCCTCAGTATTACTTGATTCTGACATAAATTAAGGGCTGTTGGTTTCCAAAAAATCGCTGCAAAATTACTCATTATTTAGGTATGCAAAAGCGAATTCGGTCCGAAGAATGGAAATGAAAAAGCCCGACTGTTAATAGCCGGGCTTTCGCTTTTTATTAGGAACCTGAAATCTATTTAGAATCAGCCCAGAAGTGCATTAATGTATTTTATACACTAAGCAGGGTCTGATGAGGTATTGTCGAAAACTTGTTTACATGCCCAAGCCATAATAGGCTTTAGTTCCATTCGGATAATAGCCTTCCAATAGAACACCACCGTTTTTCATTGCCAAAATTCGTTCGAGGTCTTCCATGCTATTCACTCGATCTCTATCCACTCCCGTGATAATGAAACCAGGTTCTAGTCCGGCAGCTTTCATTTTGCCGCCTTTAATTTCTTTCACTTTCACGCCTCCATTAAGACCTAATTTTTGCAATTCGGCAATTGGCACTACATCCAATACTGCACCTAAAGAGCTCAGCGGACTGACCGTATTCTTCCCAATTCTTGAATCGAGCGATGTTCTGCCTTGGCTATCGCGCAATACCAAGGAGAGTTCTTTCTCTTTTCCTGTTCTCCATACCTTTACAATTACTTCGTCACCGGGGCGGAATTTGCTTACTTGTTCTTGTAATTCAGGAACAGAATTGACAATCACACTATTTACTGCAAGAATAACATCCCCTTTAACAATTCCAGCTTCAGCAGCAGCTCCATTTTCACTTAGGTCATTGACAAGTATCCCTGCTACTTTTTTTAAACCGAGTTCCGCGGCTATGCTTTGATCAACATTGCGAATGACCACACCGATATATGCTCTTTGAACATCGCCAAACTCAATGAAATCACGAGTAACTTTTTCAACGATTCCAGAAGGAATAGCAAAGGAGTATCCCGAAAACGATCCGGTTTTTGATGCTATCGCTGAATTGATGCCGATTAGTTCACCTCGAGTATTCACAAGTGCTCCACCGCTATTTCCAGGGTTTACGGCAGCATCAGTTTGAATAAAGGACTCCACCGGGAAAATATCATTGTTTGGATCGAATTCCAAAAGATTTATGTTTCTCGCTTTTGCGCTTACAATTCCTGCCGTAACGGTTGAGGTTAGATCAAATGGATTTCCTACTGCCAAAACCCATTCTCCAACGCGCACATCATCCGAGTTGCCAAATGGAATGGTGGGCAAATCGCTTTGACTTTCAATTTTGAGTAGAGCCAAATCAGTGGAAGGGTCTGAACCAACTAAAGTGGCTGAAAAGTCGCTACCATCATTCAAACTGACTGTGATATTGGTGGCTCCATCAATAACGTGATTATTGGTAACAATGTAACCATCAGCCGTGATGATAACTCCAGAGCCGGAACCCATTTGAATTTGCGGTTGTGTTTTTTGATTAAAGAATTGCGCCCAAGGATCAAGCTGCATGTTTACTTCGGTTTGTGTTTTTACGTGAACAACTGCATTTATTGTTGATTCTGCAGCTTCAGTAAAGTCTAAGCCTGATGCAATTCCACCAGAAAAACCTGTGTATCGAACAGGGCTTGCAGTATTTTCTACAAGAACCTGTTGCATTGGATCAGGACTAATGGCTTTATAGATGAGAACAGCGCTGAAGCCGCTCATCAAAGAAAGTAGAAAAATTCCGAGTACTTTTTTCATAGCTTCAATTTTCGATTTTTTGTTTGATTGCAGTTATCAAACTAAACGCCGAAGTATTGGACAAAGTTCAAATTGTCAGTTAAGAAATGTTAAGGGTTCTTCGGTCTTAAACTTCCGGACATGATAAGTAAAATTGCCAGACCATTCTTTCCTTTAGATTTCGAATGGAAAAAATTGGACAATACCCCGTTTTGGAATTAGTAATGATGAATTCGCACAATTGCTACTTTTTCTTTTTAATCAATAGAATTTTAAAGTGAATTAGACTGAACAGGGGAGACATCGAACCTTATTATTAAATATTTGATTGAAATTAATGATATGGCTCAAAGGCTGCGAGGGCTAGGCCGCACAAAACTAGCATGCTGTTGCCGTAATTCACATTATAAGTAAGCTGCCAATACTGCGTAACCAATTACGTGAATCAGTATAAATTTAGGGAGATTTTTTTGATGTTACTAAAGCCAGAAGCTGAGTTGAAAACATTTTGGCAGTATAAATAAAACAGCTTAACGGTTGATGTGAAATACCTGTTATCAATAATAAAAACATGCTTGTTGCGTCGGCATGTATGACTAGAATTTCATTTACAATTTCAGCAATGAAAGGTATAGGGAACAATAAATTGAAATTGATTTGCAATCTTTCATTAAAATAAAAACGACTTTTTCGAATGTACTTTATTGCAAAAAATATCGTGTGATGAAACTGCCCGCCAAGAGGAAGAAAAGTGCAAATAAAGTCATGTATGCCATTTTATGCCAATATCTACGGGATTTACCCGATCGTTTTCCTCCGTTTTTTACAAGATCCTGAGTCAGGAGATTGAGCTGTACCACTTTGTCGGCAAAATTGCCCTTGAGTGTTTTTCTTAGCTGATGCATGTTTTCCAATAATGGATCCAATTCAGCGGGGATGTTTTCATCCAATACCTGCTTGAGTCGCTTAGCTAATGTTGGCGATTTTCCATTGGTAGAAATACCAATCTTGAGATGTCCCTTTTGTACAATTGACGAGAGATAAAAATCGCAAAGACTTGGGCAATCAGCTACATTAATTAGCACACCACATGACTTTGCATCCTCCCGAATTTTAATATTTAAGACATTATCATTAGTTGCACAAATAACAAGATCAGCATTCTTAAGATATTTCGGTGAATAAGGCCCTTCTATTAATTCAATTCCTTCCAAGAGTGATGCTAAAACTTTTATTTCCGGTTGGAGATTTAATGCTACAATTTTTACTGAGCATTTGTTTGTATTGTTCAATAAAGCAGTAAGTTTTTCACATGCGATAGGCCCTCCGCCAATGATTAGCAAACGTAACTTATCCAGTTTCAAAAACACTGGGAACAAATTGTTTTCCTGCATTTCTGTTGTTTTAACCGGATAATCCTTTTCTAATGAAGCGATCATAATTTTGATTTAAGTGATTGATCAAAAACGACTTTTAAGTAATAAAGAGCAGTAATTACCGGTGCGTTCAGTTTAATGGTATTTATTATTTCGCAAATTGTTGGAGCCAGTCTAAAGCATTGCAAAACGATACCCATTCTATAACGAAATTCGAAATTTATGTTTCTGTGCAAGAGCATAAACTGCCACAATTCAAGTACACATTCTTTATAGTTAAGTCTGGTAAATAGTTATATTTATAATGGAGACTGATACATTTTGAATGAATAGTCGCCAAAGCTTTCCCCGGTATTGCGGCCTTTGCTGAAGTTCGCAAACATAGTTTCCAGTTCAAAAAGGATGTTGGCTTCGTCAAGTCCTAGTTTATAAATTTTATTTAGTCGAAGTCCTTCGCGGTCTCCACCTATATGAAGGTTATATCTACCTGGCGCGGTACCAATTAAACCAATTTCTGCCGAATATGGTCTGGCACAACCATTTGGGCACCCGGTCATACGAATTATGATTTCATCCTGATTAAGTCCGTACTTATTTAGTAAGGGCTCAATTTTGGTTATGAGCTCTGGAAGATACCTTTGTCCTTCTGCAAGTGCAAGCGGACATGTAGGTAGTGCTACGCATGCCATTGCATTCCTGCGAATAGCGGAAGTTTTATTTGAGTTTTGGATAATTCCATATAATTCAAGCAAGGCCTGAATTTCAGGTTTATCTTTTTCTTGTATCTCCGACAACATTAAGTTTTGATTGCCAGTAAATCGGAAGGTTACTTTGCCGTTTTGAGCGATTTTTAAAAGCGCCGTCTTTAACTCAAAGCCTTCCTTATCCAGCACCAGACCGTTTTCTATGAAAATAGTGTAGTGCCAAAAGCCAATATGATCCTGCAGCCAGCCATGATAATCTTTTCGTTCTGTAAATAGAAAGTCATGTGGTTTTTCCAACTTAAAACCTATTCTTTCCTCTAACTGTTCCTGGAACCAATTAACCCCATGCTTGTCCAAAGTATACTTAAGACGGGCTAGTTTGCGGTCACTGCGGTTGCCATAGTCTCGCTGAATGGTGAGTACCTCGTATACTGCACTTAGTAACTTTTCTTCCTTGTCTATGAATCCAATTGTTGTTCCAAGGCGGGCATAAGTATCAAGATTGCCATGAGTAGTAGACAGCCCACCACCTATGGCAATATTAAAACCAATCAACATATCTTTTTCAATAATTGCAATGAGCCCAATATCATTTGTAAAAACATCTATGTCATTATTAGGCGGGATAGCTATGCCGATCTTAAATTTTCTCGGCAGGTAGCGATCCTGGTAAAGGGGATCCTCTTCGCTATACTCAGCCAGTTTTTCTTCATCGAGCCATATTTCGTAATACGCTCTCGTCTTAGGCTTTAAGAGTTCACTAATCTTGTTGGCATAAGCGAACACTTCAGCATGAGCCTTCGATTGCGCAGGATGTGCAGTGCATGTTACATTTCGGTTTATATCACCGCAGGTTGCTATTGAGTCCAATGCTGCCCGATTGAAAGCTTGTATGGTGGGTTTAATCTGGGATTTGAGAATTCCATGCAATTGCACGGTTTGTCTGGTTGTGATCTTAATTGTGCCGGTAGAATTTTCACCTGCAATGTCATGCAGTGCCAACCATTGCTGCGAAGTCAGAAAGCCACCTGGCAATCGCAGTCGTATCATAAATGAATACAATCGCTCTAGCTTCTTGGCTGCACGTTCTTCGCGCCGGTCTCTGTCATCTTGCTGATACATTCCATGGAATTTCACCACTGCCTGATCATCTTCGCTTATACTCCCAGTTAATTCATTTTGTAAACTTTGGTTGATGGTTCCGCGAAGCCCATCGCTTTCTTGCTTTATATGCTCAATGCGGGACAATTTATCTTGATTGTTCATTGTTATTTATTTATATATTTTCAGTATACATCTTTTAGAAAGCGATTATCATCTTTTAGCGATTGCAGATAAGTTTCCGCCTCCTCAACAGTTTTACTTCCGTGCTGTGCAATGACCTTCAGAATAGCATTTTCTACGTCACCACTCATTGGGTTTTCTGAACCGCAGATGTATATATATGCTCCGGCTTCGAGCCATGAGTAAAAAGTATCACCATTATCAATTATTTTATGTTGTACATATATTTTTGATTCCTGGTCTCTTGAGAATGCAACACTTACTTTTGTAAGGAGACCAGTATCAAACCAGCTTTGTATTTCACTTTGATAAAGAAAATCGCTAATAAAATGCTGGTCGCCAAAGAAAAGCCAGTTTTTACCTGGAGCTCCCGTTGCATCTCTTTCTGCAAGGAATGAACGGAAAGGGGCTATGCCTGTACCTGGGCCTATCATTATGATATCTTTATCGGGTGCAGGCAATCTGAACTTCTTGTTTGGATGAACAGAGAAAGTAAATTCCTTGCCTTTTGTAAATTGTGATAAATAGTCAGAACACAAACCTGTTTTCTGTTCATTATCAATATAAAATTTATTCCGACTCACTGTCAGATGCACTTCATTGTCGATAGCAGAGGGCGCGGATGAAATTGAATATAACCTAGGAACAATAGGTTCCAAGTTAGTTACGACCTCTTCAAATTGCTGTGCATTTTTTACAGGGTATATTTTTAGCAAATCAAGCAGACTTATTTTAGTGGCAGGAATGTCCTGTTGTACAATTGTCGCATATTTTGCTACCACACGCTCTGGCAGGTAAGTAATATTTAATTTTTTATTCAATAGGCCGACAAGAGAATATTTCTCCTTCTTATATTCCATCTCGTTATTAACATTTACACCGGCCAAAGCCATAATTTCTGTTACCAAACCAGCAGGATTAGTAGGAATGATGCTTAGTGAATCTCCTGGCAGATATGAGATGCCATGGGATTCAATCTCTAGATGATACGTTTCCTTGGATGAACCAATATCATTGAGGTTAGTATTGGATAATACTGTGCCTTTATATATTTTCTTAACATTCGTTATTGTGCCCGTTGCTGCAACGTTCGTTTGTTGTGCTATACCTAGCTGTTGAATGATACTATTAAACCAGCTAATAGCTGTCGTTTCGTAATCAGTATCGCATTTTTGAATGGCAGCTATGCGGCTGGCACGAAGCTTAAAAAGCTGGTTATCCACATCTTCGCCTGCCTTACAAAACAGCGGATAGGCTGTATCGCCTAATGCAAGCACAGCATATTTCAGGGTTTTTAAATCCAGAGTTTCTTGATGAATATATTCGTAGAATTTTTTAGCTCCTGAAGGAGGTTCTCCGTCTCCTTGAGTGCTGATAACAATAAAGGCATATTCTTCTTTGGAAAGATCACTGTACCTGTATTGGTCTAAGCCAGCCAGTTTCACGGTCAATCCATTCTGTTTAGCTTGTGTAGCAAGTTGCGTAGCTAGGCTTTTTGAATTGCCAGTTTCTGTTCCAAATAAGATTGTGATTTTCCGGATTGCCTTATCCGGATAAGCCTTTTGCCCTAGCTCTTGCTTTGCTTCCAATATGCCATTGAGAAAACCATTTATCCAAATCAGTTCATTTTGTGAGGATCCAGACAACAATTCATTCAATATTTTTTTCTTTTCTGTAGATATCATTTTAAACAGATTTATAAGCTGATCAATTCCGCCTGTTGTACAATGTTGATTCCGACTGCTGGCTTGAAGTAGTTTCCCATAAGTTCGCTATTTTTTTGCCAAGCAAAATGTTCATGGAGGGTTACTACGCTTCCAATAATAATGAGTGTGGGTGAAGCAAAAGGGATCTTACCAAGTTTGATAAAATCTTCAAATTTGTATATATTCACCTTTTGATATGGAGTTGTTGCCTGCTCTATAATCGCAATAGCTTTATCATCCCTAACATTATGGCGGATGAGGTTAGCAACTATTGTTCGTATTTCACCTCCTGACATATACAATACGAGTGTATCGCTGGTTTCTGCGAGCGCTTTCCAATAGCTTTCAGGTTTTTCATCTTTATTGTGAAAGGAAAGAAAGCGCACAGCATCAGCATAGCCTCGAGCTGTAAGTGGTATGCCACTATACGCAGATGCTCCGGATGCAGCAGTAATGCCCGGTACTATTTCATAAGGTATGTTGTATTTGTACAAGGTTTGCAACTCGTCCAGAACATTGGAGAAAAATGCTACATCGCCTCCCTTCAAGCGAACAACCAGTTTGTTCTGATAATAGTGCGATACCAATAAATCATTAATCTGTTGCTGCACTGCAGATTTTGGAGAGCCGTTTTCTTTACCTACAAATATAATTTCAGCATTCGGGTGCGCATACTCTTGCAATAGTTCTTCACTCACAAGTCTATCGGCAAGTATCACATCTGCCATCCGCAGGTATTTTATACCTTTAAGCGTTATCAATTCTGGATCACCGGGTCCGGCGCCCACTATTATTACTTTTGCTGTTCCCATGTCGTTTAAGATTATTTTATTTCTTCGAGTTTTTGCTTATTTGTGCACAGTTTGAAAAGATTATAGAAATAATCCGGCTCCAACGGTTACATTGCTTGTTAGGTCTATCAGTATAAATTTTCCGTTCTCTTTTAGCGAATCATAAGCATCATAGGCTAGTGGTGATGCTGTTTTTATTTTGGCCCGGACTATTTCATTTAGTCCGGCCTGATTAGAGCTAATTTGCTCTAACGTGTTCACATCTATTTTGTACTCTATTTCCTTTATGACGATTGGTGTTATATCACTATTTATCTGAAGTGAATATCTATTGCCCTCTGACATATTTTTACTATCCATCCAAAAGAGTAATACATTTTGTTCCTGCGCCACTGCTGGAATATGCTCATCCTTTACAATCAAATCACCACGACTGACGCCAATGTTGTCTTCTAGATGAAGAGTGATACTTTGATTCGCAAACGCCTCATTAATTTCTTTACCAGCTATTTCAATTGCTTTAATTGTGCTTCTTTGCCCCGATGGCAATACGGTTATTTTGTCTCCTTTTTTGAAGATTCCACTGCTTATTTTACCGGCAAATCCACGGTAATCATGCAAATCTTTCGACTGCGGGCGTATCACGTACTGCACTGGAAACCTTGTTATTTTGAGGTTGCTAGTATTGTCAAGTGGTACAGTCTCAATAAATTCAAGCAAGGTTTTGCCCTTGTACCAAGCGAGCTTATCTGAAGCACTTACAATATTGTCTCCTTTGAGTGCGCTAATTGGCAGGTAGGTAACATTCTTTAATGCCAGTTTCTTTACTACCGCCTCATAATCGTTTACAATGTTATTGTACACCTTTTCAGAATAGTCGAGCAGGTCCATTTTATTTATTGCAACAACTACATTTTGAATGTCTAATAATGCTGCAATGATAGAGTGCCGTCTTGTTTGCTCCACAACACCATTCCTGGCATCTACCAGAATAATAATCAGTTCAACATTGGACGCTCCAGTTATCATGTTGCGCGTATATTCTATATGACCAGGTGCATCGGCAATGATAAATTTTCGTTTGGGTGTAGAGAAGTATTTATAGGCCACATCTATGGTAATACCTTGCTCCCTTTCTGCTCTCAGCCCATCTGTAAGTAAGGCGAGATCTATCAAGTCACCTTCCTTGTTTTTGCTGGCACGCTCTATAGCTTCAAGCTGATCTACCAGAATACTTTTACTGTCATAAAGCAAGCGTCCTATAAGAGTACTTTTACCATCATCTACGCTGCCGGCGGTTATAAAGCGAAGTAAGTCCATGTTTTTTCTTTTTATTATTTGTATTGTTTTAGAAATAGCCAATTCTCTTTCTGTCTTCCATGGCCGCTTCTGATATTCTGTCATCAATGCGGGTTTCGCCTCTTTCACTAGTACGGGTTGCCAATATTTCATTAATGATATCATCAATTGACGTGGCCTCAGATGTAACAGCGGCAGTGCATGTCATATCGCCTACCGTGCGGTAACGCACTTTTCTGCGGTTAATCACGTCGGTATTATCAATGCGTACAAATGGAGATACAGCTATCAATTGGTTTTCATATTCAATTACATCCCTCTCATGCGAAAAATAAATAGAAGGCAATTCAATTTTTTCTCGGCGTATATAGTTCCATATATCCAGTTCCGTCCAGTTGCTGATGGGGAATACCCTCACATTTTCACCTTTGTGAATTTTGCCATTATAGATATTCCATAATTCGGGTCTTTGCATTTTAGGATTCCATTGTCCGAATTCATCTCTTACAGAGAATATTCTTTCTTTTGCGCGTGCCTTTTCTTCATCTCTTCGGGCTCCACCAATGCAAGCATCAAATTCAAACTCCCGAATAGTTTCAAGCAAAGTGTGTGTCTGAAGAGCATTACGACTGGCAAATTTGCCAATGGACTCGGTAAGGCCTTTCACTTTGATAGTATCTTCTACTTTTCGTACGATCAGCTTTTCACCTGTTTGTGCAGCGAGCAGGTCTCTAAACTCCAGGGCTTCCTGGAAATTATGTCCTGTGTCAATATGCACAAGAGGGAAAGGAAACTTGCCTGGCCTGAATGCCTTTAATGCCAGATGTACCAATGTTATAGAATCTTTGCCACCACTAAACAGCAGCGCAGGGCGATCAAACTGGCCAGCTACTTCTCGCAGAATATGAATTGATTCGGACTCTAGTTGTTCCAAATAATCTAATTGATAAGTCATTTTGTTCTTTATTTTATTGCTTTCTAATATTGTATATGTATCCAGTATTCATTTTTTGATGCATCTTCTCAGCAATAAGTCCATAAACTGAAAACCTCCCTGGAATTTATCGCAGGGTTGCTTGGTTTGCAGACTATTCTTACAAAACCTTGATCATGCAGTTGGTGATTTGGAATGTTGATTGTATAGTTAATAGGCAATACTTCTTCCGTATTTCTGTGCCATAAAGGATTTAACTTTATCAAGTGCTTGCTTTCTTCCCATTTCAGCCAATCAACATTTTGTCTTTTAAGAGATTGTGCAGCTCGTAACGCGGTCAAGCAGACAGCCTTTCCTGTTAGAGCTCTTTTCCGGTTCTCTGCTTTACTTAAAAAGCAACATTCTTTCCTATCATCAATAGAAGCATAAAACGCTTTTAGTCCCTTTGTTTTTGAATAATGCGCAATAGATATATGGTAAGAATAGTATGATAGAAAGTTGATTTCTTTCCGATTCAATGTGCTATTCCAGCCAGCATTTGTCTGCTGAAATAGCCTCCCTGTATCCGAAGTAAATAGGGGGAAATCAAGTTGATTGGTCGCTATATAGTGAGTCAAAACTTGGTATTTAATACCACGGCGAGAGGAAACGGTAATGCGGCCAGAAAATTGGCTAATTCGTTTTTGCAGAGAGTCAATAAAGCTGAAATCTGCAATTTCGCTAGAAGCGGATATAATATCCTCTCTAAGAACATGAGTCATGTCTTTCGATTTTTTTGAATGAAGTTGAAGGGAAAAAAGGGTAAAGGCAAGCGGCAATGCGCACTTTGCGATTACATCATCAATCGGTCTGGAAGAGGCGAGTGAGAGATCGGCTAGTTGTTACAACAACAACAGCAATGTAGCTTAACAGCACAACAACACATAGAAACAGCGGCATCTGAAGGACAGAATTTAGATAGCTGGTTTGTGAAGAATGTTGCCTGTTTCATTTTAAGTATTTTAACTACTTTATCAGTTTCATCCCATAAATCTTATCACTTACTATAAAGAACGCACAAAAAAGCACTCCTTAATAAATCAGAAGTGCTCAAATTATGCTGAACAAACAAGTTGTTCTGATATAAATGTGCATCTGACTTATCAACCCTGGGAATTGCCAGAGTGTTATTAGCGCTTAACAGAATTTAATTTCCATTCTGCAGTTGCTAAGGCATCGCAGGGCCATAACCCTCTGCCTTTTCGTGATAAGAATATGTAAAGAACTGTTGTAAACATACACAATGTTTTTTATTTTCCCAAAATTTTTTTAAAAAATGAAAAATTGATGTTGTTGCTATGATATAGCGATAACACTTTTGTCGCCGAATAGACAAGAATAGAATTGCGAGTGAGTTGTTATGGTAAAGAAAGCAAAAAAATCCATATTGTGAAAAGTGCGAAGTAAGTTGAGGTGCTAAAGATGGACTCTTTGCATGATGATCAAGGATCATTTTTGCGATTGCTAGCACTGATGAACTTGTAGTGCTTCCATAAATTGGTTTCATTCAGTGTATCGGAGTTTTTCTAAACACCAAGGTCTCCAAATTGGAGACCCTGAAGCGCGTATTTATTATGAAAACAGAACTCCTCATTACATCTTTCCTTTCATCATCTTGTTCCAGTAGAGATAGGGGAGTCCATACTTTTTGAGAATCCACATACTCCAACTTTCCTTGGTGGTATCCACAAATTTGGAAATTAGTGGATCTGAATCCCGAACATTGTCGTATTTAAATTCAGCTAGTACCATTTTGCCGTAGCCGGTTACTATTGGACAACTTGAGTAACCTTCATAAATTTGCTGGCCTAATTTATTGGTAGTCATCATAGTTAGAATATTATCAACCACTACAGGGACTTGCTTTCTGATGGCTGCACCGGTTTTGGCTGTTGGCAAGTTGGCGGCATCACCTAAGCCAAACACATTTTTAAATTTATTGTGTTGCAAAGTGAATTTGTTTACGTCAATCCAACCTTTTGAAGGGCCTTCAGCTACTGCAAACTCTGAATTTTTAATAAAATCTGGAGCGGATTGAGGTGGGGCAAGATGAAGCATATCATAAGGCATAATGATTTCTGATTCACCTTGTATGCGTTCCATTATTTTGTTGTCTTCTGTAACAACGCACTGATTATCACCTGGTTTTGCATATCGAAAATGAACTTCCTGTTTATCCGAATCTATTTTAGTTATAGCATAATAGTACTTGGTAACAATTCCTTTGCGCTGAATTACTTTGTTCAAAGTATCGGCAAATACTTTAACACCAAAAATAACAGAACCCGGAGTTGCATAAATAATATTAGATTTGTTTCTGACTCCCGATTTTCTGAAATAATCGTCGGCCAAATACATTATTTTCTGAGGTGCACCACCGCATTTTATGGGGGTAGTAGGTTGAGTGAATACTGCATTTCCCCCCTTAAAATTTTTAAGTACCTCCCAAGTTTTATTAGGATCCAGGTAATTACTGCAAACATTCGGTTTTTCAAGCGCTTCTTTCAATCCTGGAAGTGCATCAATATCCATTTGAATTCCGGGGGCAAGTACTAGATAATCATACGTGTAAGATTTTCCCGACTTTGTGTTGACCGTATTGCTTGTGGCACTGAATGATTGGGCGAAATCTTTGATCCATTCAACACCCGATGGAATTAGACTAGCTTCTTCCCTGATGGTATCTTTATAATCAAATGTACCGGCGCCAACTAAAGTCCAAGCAGGCTGGTAATAATGCTTTTCAGAAGGTTCAACTATTGCAATTTTCAATGAAGATTGCTTTAGTTTTAATTGAGCAGCTACCATTATTCCGGCTGTACCCCCGCCAATAATTAGCACTTGATAGTGTTGTGACATCTGATTTAGTTTGATTGGAATAAAGTTAAGTACTTGTAAGGAACCAAACTGTGATACAGATCACCCAATCAATATGATATTTTATTTTTTTAGGATTAATCTCATGCCTAAAAGTTAAACTACACCAGCAGACTTCTGCTTTTTCAATAATCGAGAAACAAGGTGACTTAACTGTTTTGTTTACTAGAGAGCTATCAATTAGTGAAATCAGTTGTGAGCAAACGGATTGACCAAAATAAAATGGAAGATATTTTATCGTGTTGCGACTTTTAGAATTTTATCGGACGGTATTGAAATATTTTGAGATATTAAATTTCTCTTGGTGGCTTTTGCGTTTTAGGACAAATTATTTCTTCAACACTTGCACTACTGTTCCTAATAAGACATTGGCGCCAATCGCTAAGTCTTCGTAGGAAGAATATTCCAAGGGATTGTGACTAATTCCATCCTTGCATCTAACGAATATCATTCCATAATCGCAAGCATAAGACAATGCCAAAGCATCATGGAAGGGACCACTCATCAATTCTGGCGCATCGAGATGTAGTTTTTCACATTCCTCATGAATGATTTCTTTTATCCAATCAGCACAATAGCGTGGTTCACTATTGGTATCTTCAGAAATGGAATAAGTCAATTTATGTTTTTGAGTGATAGCTTCTATTCGCTCGCGTAGTTGCTGTTCATAACGATTTCGTCTTTCCAAATCAATATCTCGCAAGTCAACCGTCATACTCACTTCTTCGGCAATAATGTTTCTCGAGGCCGGAAAAACATTCAGTGTACCGACCGTTCCAACCGTTGGATTTCCAGGGACTTGAGTGGCAATTTCGTTTAATGCGATAATAATTTCAGCCGCACCAAGCATCGCATCTTTTCGAATTGGCATTGGCACTGAACCAGCATGACCAGCCATTCCTTTGAGTTTGACTGTCCACCAAAGTGGTCCCGAAATTCCAGAAACCACGCCAATTGGCTTATGTGCCATGTCTAAAACTGGCCCTTGTTCAATATGTAATTCCAAAAAACAAAAGATGCTTCCTTGTTTATATTCTGATTCTTTGAATTTAGTAATATCACAACCAAAATCTTTCAGCGCTTGCTCGCGGGTAATTCCTTCCTGGTCTTTACGTTGCAATTCGCCATTTTCAAGTTTACCTAAAATCCCACGTGAGCCAAAAAGTCCCTTGTTAAAGCGCCAACCTTCTTCATCTGCAAAGGAAATAACATCGATACTTCTTTCGGGAATAATTCCATTGTCATGCAGTGTTCTAACAACTTCAATAGCGCACAAAACTCCAGCAACACCATCAAATCTTCCGCCATAAGGTTGCGAATCGAGATGTGAACCCATCATCAATACAGGCAAGGCTGGATTTTTGCCTTCAAATCTTCCGATTAAGTTTCCGAAATTATCAATACGAGTTACCATTCCGGCTGCATGCATCCAAGAAGAAGCGATTTCAAATCCTTGCTTTTCTAATGCTGTATGCGCTGGACGACAGGTTCCCGTTTCGCCAATTTTCCCAATTTCACTCATGGCTTCAAAATGGCTTTGAAGTCGGGCAGCGTTTATGTTCATTTATTTAATGATCATTTAATGGTCGTCCTTCTTTTTGCCAGTCTTTCCAATTCACATATTCTGGAGCAACCCGGTGTTCTTCCATTGTAATACATGCATCCACGGGACATACCAGTTTGCACAAATTACACCCCACACATTCTTCTACTTTCACCGTATAATTGTTATACGGATTACCTCTTTCCACTTTGATAGACTGATGCGAAGTGTCTTCGCAAGCGATGTAGCATAAACCACAATGAATGCAAGCGTCCTGATTAATTTTCGCTATCACATGAAAGTTGAGATCCAGTTCTTCCCAATGTGTAATTTTCTCAACTGATTTCCCAATGAATTCGGTGGTTTTTTCATATCCTTTTTCATCCATCCAGTTACTCAAACCTTCGCACATGTCTTCCACTATTCGGAAACCGTGTTTCATTACTTCGGTACAAACTTGTACAGAGGTGGCGCCTAAAAGCATGAATTCAACGGCATCTTTCCAAGTGCTCACGCCGCCAATGCCTGAAATTGGGACCTTATTAGTAATAGGATCTTGCGCTATAGTAGTCAACATTTTTAAGGCAATTGGTTTCACCGCCGGACCGCAATAACCTCCAAAAACACTTTTCCCTGCTACATAAGGATTGGGAACTAAAGTATCCAAATCAACTCCGGTAACACTTTGAATAGTGTTGATTAAACTCAATGCACTTGTTCCGCCTAGAACTGCGGCTTTTGCTGTTGGCACTACCGAATGAACATTTGGGGTAAGCTTCGTAATTACGGGAATGCTTGCTTTTTCCATTACCCATTCTACAACCATTCTTGCAATTTCTGGATCTTGTCCAACCGCAGCGCCCATGCCTCTTTCAGTCATTCCGTGAGGACAACCAAAGTTTAATTCAAATCCCATCGCTCCGGCATCTTCACATTTCATAATCAAGTCATGCCATGATTTACGGTCATTATCTGCCATTAGCGAAACAATCATCGCTCTATCAGGAAACATCTTTACCACTTGATAGATTTCCTTTAAATTGATTTCTAAAGGTCGGTCGCTGATTAATTCGATGTTATTGAAACCCATTATTCTTTTTCCGCCGTAGTCCAAAGCAGAATAACGAGAAGAAACATTTTTAACCTGGGAGCCCAACGTTTTCCATACAACACCACCCCAACCGGCTTCAAAAGCACGAACTACATTGATTAGTTTATCGGTTGGTGGCGCACTCGCCAACCAAAATGGATTGGGAGATTTTATTCCTAAAAAATCGGTTGATATATCTGCCATAATTTCTATTGTTGTCCCAAAGTATCGGGATTAATTGCTGATGTTAATTATTAAAAGTGGGTTTCAACTCAGATTCGATAATATAATCTGGTCCAATTATATATTTCAATATTGCTGCGGCACCGTCTTTTCCAGCCTGAACTGCATCAACGACCTCTCTTCCACCGTTCACACAATCGCCACCGGCAAAAACACCAGTTATTTTAGAAGCTGATTTCCCACTTACGGTAATTTTACCTTTATTATTTTCAATGTTATTAGCATCAACTAAACTTTGGAAAGGCATTTGACCTGCCGCTTTGATAACCATATCAACATCCAACGTAAACGTTTCGCCTGAAACTATTGGGCTTCTTCTTCCGCTGCTATCAGGTTCGCCGAGTTTCATCACATCACAAACCAATTGAGTCACTTTTCCGTTTTCTCCCTTGATTTCTTTCGGTGCTGCCAGCCAAATAATTTTACAACCATCAAGCTTTGCAATATCCAATTCGTGTTCCGTGCACGGCATTTCGGCTTGTGTTCTTCTATAAACCAAAGTCACATCACTAGCACCTAATCTTATTGCCTGAGTAGCCGCATCAATTGCGGTCATTCCCATTCCGATTACCGCTACTTTATCGCCAACTGCAATTTTCGAATAATCACTATTTCGCAATTCATATATGAATTTTATAGCATCTTCTACACCTTCTAAATGTTCGCCGGCAATGTCTAATTGGCGTGCCAATCCAACTCCGAAAGCCATATAAACGGCATCGTAGTTTTTTTGAAGTTGTTCCAACGTTACATCTTTACCAAATTCCTGACTGTATTTTATTTCTATGCCACCTATTGAAGTGATATAGTTTACCTCATCTTCACAGAATTCTGGAGTTACTTTATAGGCTGCAATTCCGTAGGTCATCAAACCGCCACCTTTGGATTCTTTTTCATAAATCGTCACATCAATTCCTTCACGGCTTAAAGTATGAGCACAACTTAATCCAGCTGGCCCTGCTCCAACAATGGCAACTTTCTTGCCTTTAGAAGGTTTTCTTTCGAACAATTGCCAGTTGTTCGCCATTGCTTTTTCAGTAGAATAGCGTTGCAATTTCGCAATATTAATAGGCGTTTCATGCATCAAATTAAAGACACAAGCACCTTCGCACAATTTTTCTACGGGACAAACTTTGCTACAACCTGCACCCATAATATTGGAGGCAAAAATAGTATGTGCGGAGCCCTTAATATTTTCCGTAGAAATTTGTTTGATAAATTTTGGAACGTTGATGGAAGTTGGACACGCTTTCATACAAGGCGCATCGTAACAAAACAAGCAACGATTGGCTTCCACCAAAGCCGCATCTGAAGTCTCAAATGGAGGATGAATATCGCTGAAGTTCTCTTGATATTCGGTGGTGGTTAATCGGTTATTTTTTATGCTCATATTTTGGTTCGTTTTGGTCTTTAATAAATCAATTAAGGTGCTGTAATTTCACCATAGGTTTCCGGTCTTCGGTCTCTGTAGAATTGCCATTTGCTGCGAACTTGTTCAATCAATTCCAAATCAAATTCGGCAACCAATAATTCGTCTTTATCTTCAGAAGCGCAAGCGAATATTTCACCTAGTGGATTTACAAAGTAAGATGTCCCGTAGAAGCGCCCTAAGTTCCATGGTTTTTCTATGCCTACACGGTTTATGCAACCCATAAAATAGCCATTGGCAACTGCATGTGCAGGTTGTTCCAATTTCCATAAATTTTGTGATTGCCCTACTGTTGTAGCAGACGGATTATACACGATCTCGGCCCCATTCAATCCCAAACATCTCGCCCCGTCGGGAAAATGTCGGTCGTAGCAAATGTAAACACCGACTTTAGCATATTTAGTTTGAAAAACCGGATATCCTAAATTTCCTGGTTTGAAGAAATATTTTTCCCAAAAACCACCCGTTTGTGGAATGTGATTTTTTCGGTATTTGCCCAAATAAGTTCCATCAGCATCTATGACAGCAGCGGTGTTGTACAAAACTCCAGCTTGGTCTTTTTCATACACAGGAACGATGATTACCATATTGTATTTCTTGGCATAAACCTGCATGCGCTCAGTAGTTGGACCAGGAACACTTTCTGCTGAAGCATACCAAGCACTGTCTTGTCCGGGACAGAAATAGGGCGTATTGAAAATTTCCTGAAAACACAAAATCTGAACACCTTGTTTTCCGGCATCCTCAATATATGGAATGTGTTTTTGCAGCATTGCTTCCATTATTTCGGCAATGCTTCCTTCGCCTTCCGTTTTGGCCAGGCTCAATTGAATTAATCCTGATTTTACTATTCGTGCCATATTTTATATCTTCCCTTGTACTTTATTTCGTTTTACAAATTGGCCGTAGCCTTTTTGAACCTTGCATTCGTTATTGTCAATAACTACTTTTCCTCTTAGCAAAACGGTTTTTACTTTCCCTTTTACTTCCCATCCTTCATAAGCACTATAATCAACATTCATGTGGTGTGTTTTTGCTGAAATGGTATGCTTTTCATTAGGATCTAAAAGGATTATATCAGCATCGCTACCTACAGCAATTGTTCCTTTTTTAGGAAACATACCGAAGATTTTCGCGGCATTTGTGCAGGCTACTTCAACAAATTTATTCAAGGTGATTCTTCCTTTGTTTACACCTTCGCTAAATAGTAATTCCATGCGATTTTCAATTGCAGGATGACCGTTTGGAATTTTAGAAAAATCGTCTTTTCCCATGCGTTTTTGTTCCCATGTAAAAGGACAATGGTCAGTAGCCACAACATTCACTAGCCCTTGATTTAATCCAGCCCAAAGTGTTTCTTGGTCTTTCTTTTCTCTTAATGGTGGACTCATTACCCACTTTGCCCCTTCAAAGTTTTGCTCATACAATCTCGCATCCAAAATTAAATATTGAATACAAGTTTCAACAAAAACATGCTGATTTCTTCGAGTGGCAAATCGAACGGCATTTAAAGCGCCTTCGCAAGTGAGATGCACTATGTAGCCCGGGCAACCGGTATAATCTGCCATATCAGCAAAGCGACTGCTGGCTTCCGCTTCTGTAACTTCAGGTTGCGACAAATAGTGGTATAATGGGGAGAGTTTACCTTCTGATTTATGTTGGGCAATTAAATAATCAATCATATCGCCATTGGTGGCATGCACATTAATTAAACCGCCATGTTTTTTTACTTCTTGCATCAAACCTACCATTTGACTATCGTTTATCATCAATACTCCTTTGTAGGCCATAAATGTTTTGAAAGAAGTAATTCCTTCAACTTCTATAAAATGCTGAATTTCTTTTTTGGTATCATCATTAAAATCAGTCACTGCCATGTGAAAACTGTAGTCTCCCACCGCATTGTTATCGCTTCTGCCTTTCCATTCTTGCAAAGCCGATTGCAAACTTTTACCTTGCGTTTGCAATACAAAATCAATAACAGTTGTGGTGCCGCCATAAAGTGCTGCTCGTGTTCCGGTTTCATAATTATCGCTACTCGATGTGCCCATAAAAGGCATGTCGAGATGCACGTGAGGATCAATTCCACCGGGCATTATCAATTTTCCGGATGCGTCAATAATGGTATCAGCTTGAACATTTAAGTTTTTACCAATTGCTGAAATTATTTCAGCTTCAATAAATATATCGGCAACATAATCATCGGTTGCCGTAATAATTCTACCGTTTTTTATTAATATGCTCATGATTCTATTTTTTATTCTTCATTAAAATCCAATATACAAAACCACTTAAAGCAAATCCAACGAACCAAGCATAATTATACAAACCATTTATCCAATGGGGAAATGTATCTTCCGGCATCACTTTTATTGTGGTAAAAAATCCAGGAACATTGGGCGCAATTCCGATTAATAAGGCAATAATGGCTTTGAAATTAAATCCTTTTGAAAAAGCGTAAATCCCTTTTGTATTGTATAAGTCATCTACGATCAATGTTTGTTTTCTAATAAAATAATAATCGGCTATCATAATTCCGCCAATTGGCCCAAGCAGACTGGAATAGCCAACTAACCACGTAAAAATATATCCTGTTGGGTCGGCAATTAATTTCCATGGAAAAATTAATATTCCAATAATTCCTGTGATGTATCCGCCTTTTCTGAAATCAATTTTTGACGGAGATAAATTGGCAAAATCATTCGCTGGACTAACAATATTGGCTGCAATATTGGTTGCCAATGTAGAAATGGCTATGGCTATCATGGCGATGCTTACCAATAATTTGCTGTCAAATTTTGCAGCTAAAACAACTGGATCCCAAATCATCGTTCCGAATATAATTGTTGTTGCAGAAGTTACAACTACGCCAACAAAAGCGAACAATGTCATGGATGTTGGCAAACCATAAATCTGTCCTCTGATTTGTGCTTTTTGCGATACTGCATATCTTGTAAAATCAGGGATATTCAACGACAATGTTGCCCAATATCCAACCATAGCTGTTAACGCAGGGAAAAAGAAATTGAAAAAATCGGTGGTATTTGTAAGTTTTGATGGTGTGTTTAATATTGGTCCCAATCCATGAGCTGCATTTATTGCCCAAAATAATAATGCCAAAGCTGCAACAGGTAGAAAAATTGCTTTGAAAATCAATAATTTCCGGATGCTTTCCACGCCCAAATACACCACATACATATTGATTAACCAAAAAAGAAGGAAACAAATTGCAGGTCCAGTTTGCAATCCCCAAGAATCAGGAAAAATTTGTGGTAAGGTTTCCAATGCAGGAATCCACAAGCGTGCCATTTGGTATATTACAGAACCGCCAATCCAAGTTTGAATACCAAACCAACCACAAGCAACAATGGCACGAAGCAAGGCTGGAATATTGGCTCCAACAGTTCCAAAACTTGCTCTCGCAAAAACTGGAAATGGTATTCCATATTTTGCTCCCGCATGACCATTCAAAATCATCGGAATTAAAACAACAGTATTTCCTAAAAGTATTGTAAGGATTGCTTGCCACCAATTCATGCCGCCTTCAATCAAGGAACTAGACAGCATATATGTTGGAATACAAAGACTCATGCTTATCCAAATTGCCGCGTAATTCCATGTAGTCCAAGTTCGCTTTTCAGCCGAAATTGGAGCCAAGTCTTCGCTATATAAGGACGAATTTGTATTCACAGGATTTTAAAGGTTAGATGGTTATACTATCAAAGCATCGTCGGCAATTTTCAAGCATTCACTAATAATTGCTAAACCTTCATCGATTTGATCTTTGGTTACACACAATGGCGGCGCTATAAAAATATAACCCCAACGCACAAAAGTGTACATTCCTAATTGCCTAATTTTAGCTGCTATTTGATTGGACACTTTCATATCATCAGCAGTAGCGTTATATGGTGCGATCAATTCGCCGGAAGTTTTATTTTTTAAAACGTCCAAACAACCTAAAAGTCCAGTATTTCTGAAAGCTCCCATGCTAGGATGTTGGCTTCGCATTTGTTCAATTTTGGATTCTAAATAAGTGGACATGGCTCTGGCATTCTCAATCAATTGATCACTTTCATAAATATTGATAACCGCCAAAGCCGCTGCTAAGGCCACTGGATGGCCATTATAGGTTAAGCCAATCATCAAAGGTGTGTTTTCAAATTTATCGGCGATTTTGTCTGAAACCATCAAACATCCTAATGGTAAATAGGAAGAGGTCAATCCTTTTGCCATGCAAATCATATCGGGAATGATGCCGTGATTTTCAAAACCAAACCATTTTCCAGTGCGCCCAAATCCACTCATCACTTCATCGGCAACGAATAGAATTCCGTATTTTTCACAAAGTGCTTTCACACCTTTTAAATATCCTTTCGGATAATGCAGACAGCCCGAAGAACCGCTTTCGCCTTCAAAAATAAAAGCTGCAATATTGGTTTTGCCTTCCAGATGAATTATTCTTTCTACATATTCTAAACTTAAACTTAGCTTAGTTGCATCGTCTAAATTTTTCATACCAAAAAAACAATAGGGATCATCCAGATGCACGGCATTCGGCATTTGTTGTGAGTCGTTTGCCAATTTTCTTGGGTCGCCCCCCGCGGTCATTCCTCCAATAGAACCGCCGTGAAAAGCTCTATATCTTCCGATTATTTTATGTCTTCCAGTATATAATCTTGCCAATTTGATGGCGTTGTCGATAGAGGAAGTTCCACATAATGTATAAAACGCTTTGTTCAAATCGCCTGGGCAGATTTCGGCTAATTTTCGAGAAAGTTTAGCTCTAATTTCTGTTGTACAAGATGGTGTTACAAAACTTACTTTTTGCATTTGTTCTACCACAGCATCAGTTACACGTTGATCGCCATGACCAATATTCACGGACATTAAGCCCGAAGAAAAATCGATTATTCTATTGCCATCGTAATCATAGAGATAAACGCCTTCTGCTCTTTTGATTACAATTGGGTTGACACTTGCTTGTGCCGACCAAGAGAATAGGCTAAACTCTTTACTATCATTAACTATTTGTTCTTTGGTCAATGTTTGTTCTTTCGTAATCATTTTCAATTGTATTGTATTAGCTCATCCAGTTTACGCCAGCTTCCGCATTCCATTTAATCGTGCTTTTTTTCAATTTAGTCCAAAACTCGATTGAGCTTTTTCCAGTGATATCGCCTACTCCAAACTTACTTTCGTTCCAACCGCCAAAACTGAAAGGTTCTCTTGGTACGGGAACACCAACGTTTACACCAATCATTCCAGCACTGGCTTTGTCGATAATATAGCGTGCCATTGCACCGTTTTGAGTAAACACACTGGCTGCATTTCCATAAGGATTCGCATTTTCCATAGCTAAAGCATCGTCTACGGTTTTGGCTCTGATGATTGAAATTACAGGTCCAAAAATTTCTTCTTTGGCTACACTCATTTCAGGAGTTACAAAGTCGATAACGGTTGGTCCAACGTAAGTTCCGTTTTCTTTTCCGGCAACTACAGTATTGCGTCCATCAACTAATATTTTGGCACCGTCCTTTTCAGCTTGCGAAATATAATTTTCAATTCTCTCTTTCGATTCTTTATTGATTACAGAACCAAGATTCTGGCCTGGGATTATCTTTCTAGCTTCATCACAAATTTTGGAAATAATAGCATCAACATCGCCAACGCCAATCATAGCAGATGCTGCCATACAACGTTGCCCTGCACAACCCGACATGGAAGCCGCCACATTTTGTGCAGTCATATCTGGAATAGCATCTGGCAACACCATCAAATAATTTTTGGCCCCGCCAAGCGACAAGCATCTTTTGTAAGTTGAAGTACTACGTTGATAAACAATTTTCGCCACTTTGGTAGAGCCAACAAACGAAACGGCTTCGATTTTAGGATGGTCGCAAATGGCATTTACGATATCTACATCGCCGTTAACCACGTTGAAAACACCATCAGGAAGTCCAGCTTCTTTTAAAAGTTCGGCTAATTTTACGCAACTCAAGGGTACTTTTTCGGAAGGTTTTATAATCATACAATTCCCAAGTGCAATGGCATTCGGGATGGTCCAATTGGGAACCATTGATGGGAAGTTAAAAGGAACAATTGAAGCTACAACACCAAGCGGAACGCGTTCTGTTCTGCATTCCACGCCTCGACTTACTTCTAATATTTCGCCCGTAATTAATTGCGGTAAGGATGTTGCAAATTCGGTAAGCTCAATACATTTTTCTATTTCGGCTACAGATTCGCTATAAGTTTTTCCGTTTTCTTCGCTGCAAAGTTCGGCTAGTACTTTTAAGTTTTTTTCTAGTAATGTTTTGTATCTGAAGAAAACTTGCACTCTTTCCTTAATTGGTGTTTTACTCCAAGCTGGAAATGCTGCTTGAGCTGCTCTAACAGCATCATCTAAATCTTTGGAACTTGACAATGGAACGGTAGATAAAAAAGTCCCGTCTAATGGAGAAATTACATCCATTGTTTTTGAAGTTGACGAATCGACAAACTTGCCACCGATATAGTTCTGAATTGCTGGGTATTTCATTGAAAATGCTATTGTTTTTGGTTTAAATAGGGGGTTTTAGAGGCTAATTTGATCCAATAATTTGTATAAAAAAAATATTTTTTTGTTTTTATGATCGATGTGTTGCTTAGGTCTCAATGGTGTAATGTGTGCGTTGCGGCTTTCTATCAGCTATTTCATTGGATAGGCGGTATTTAGGGAGAATTGTTCTCTTTGCTTTTTTCAAAATTGTCAACCTTACTATCAAAAAATTGCTGGCAGAAAATGAGCTCATGCTCAAAGTATGTATAAGAATACAGGCTGTAGAAGCTGGAAGGATGAAAAAGCAAAACTCTAACGATATAGTCACAACTTCCGGGTTATAAAGCAGTAATATTTACAAATAGCTCCGTTGATGTGATGGTTAGAATTGATAGAATTTTTGAAACTACTAAGACATAAAAAAGCAATCTTATTTCACTGATTTTATATGTTATAGAAGATGCTTCACTTAGGATGTGAACGCAAATTATAGAATCTCTAAAAGATTAAGATTTGAAATGGACAAAAACCACTCTATTCAAAAGAAATGCGGCGGATGAAATAGTGTCGGATTGTGCAAAAAAAAAAGGGTAGAAAAGAAATAACATACCCAAACAAAGCAAGCCAAAAATGCGAAAAGACTAAAGACACAATTAATTAAATTAAATAAACACAGATCTTATTTGAATTTTAGTTGTAATAAAATGTATCATTTGCTATATATTACTTTGTAAGTACTTGTTAGTTAAAATACTGTGGGGCAATACAAACAAAATGATATTTTATTTTTTTATAATTATTCTTCCTCGTAAAAGTTCAACCATACCCTCGCACTCCAGTTTTTTCAACGAGCGAGAAACAACTTCTCTCACAGAACCCAACTCTTTTGCAATAACCGCATGAGTAATTTCTATCGTGCTGTTTTCTTGAATGACTTTAAGGTTTTGGAGATAAGAAACGATTCGCATTTCCATGCAAACAGCACTATTGCGAATTCTATTGAATAATCGATTGTAGATTTCTTGTCAACTGCGATCAAGCCGGTATTTCCAATCTGAATCTGCACAAGACCATTCATGGGATAGATATTCTGGAGCCGTACCAATGAGACATTTTCTTTCTACTTCTAATTCAAATGTTGGGATACGATCACTAAAAAGTTCTGATCCTGCTATATCTCCCTCAATTAGTCGAAACATGAGAATGCCTGATTGCTCATGATTATCAATCACTTTAATAACTCCTTCTTTGAGAAAAAGAACTTTAGAATGAAACATTTCAACCGGAATTTTATCTCCGATATTGAAGTTGAACCACTGTCCGTGAATTTGCATTCTGTCAACAGTACTAAAGGATTCTGTATGTGATGATTCCAAACTAATAAATTATTTCATTCAAACAAATATGATCCTAAATTGTTTACGGCTTTGTAATTTGAATCACGGTAATTAATAACTTTTGTTAGAAAAGCCATGTGTGCTTTGAGCAATAAATCCATCTGGAAAAGCGCTGAGACCTTCGAATCCAAGCTTAATGTCCATGCCATCATGAGGAATTTCTGCGGTTTTGAAAATATAATCCCAAATAGCCAGTGTGATACCGAAATTAATCCCATACTTCCTGTTGGCAGGTAATTCGGCTGCATGATGCCAAATATGCATTTCAGGACTATTGAAAATTTTCTTCATGAACGGAGCTAAGATTATCAAACCTGAAAGCACTGAAATTGCAATCGTAATTAGGATACTATTGCTATCAAACTGGGGATAACTTCTTACAATGAGCAAACCAATTAATGCGCCAACAATAGTCCCAGTTACTCTTCCACTCACTTTGAAATTCGCATGGTTGTAGTGTCCCCAAGCGAGGGTAAAAATATGTATGATGAAGAAATCGTATAAGCCTATTCCCATTAATGATAGCGGAATGTATTCTATAGTTCGATACACAATTGTTTCCATCCAATGATATCGTAAATGAGCTGCGAAGCCCATTTGCACAACGCTGTGATGTACTTTATGAAACTCCCACAAACGGTTTGAACGATGCAATAATCGGTGTGTCCACCATTGTACAAAATCTCTTACCAGAAATCCCGACAACAGGAGTGCCCAGTATGGCCAGTATTGCAATGGATTGGAAGCTGAAAGATCAAAATTGCTGATTTTGAGGATGAGATTGTTCACGAATTCTACAACCACGGAAGAAGCCGCATTGTAAATAATGAGGGAAAAGATGAAAAAATTGAAGAACATGTAAAAAAAGTCCAGCCAAAAATCCTTGCGGAACTTCGGCTGGTTTATTCTCCAAGGTTTTATGATTTCAAGTCCGAAAAAGAAAACTGAAACAAATAATAGCATCCAGAAATAGTTATGCCAAAGTCCAGCCTCATTTTTCAGAGTAATTTCTTGCCAAAGGTACGTTGCGTATCCTTCGTAGGCTGCTTGTATGCTATTCCAAATACCCATAATGCTATTTGTTTGAGGCTGCATAAGCAGGATATCCGCCTTGCAAATTGTAGATCTCTTTAAACCCTTTTTCTTTCATCACTTTCATCACTCCAGCACTGCGTCTTGCAGATACGCAGTATAAAACATAAGGTTCGTTTTTGTCAAGGGAGCTCAATTTTACTTCCAATTCCGGATCAGTTGAATTAATGTTGATGGAATTGCGAATGTTTCCTTGCGAGAATTCCTGAGGTGTGCGAACATCAATAATGCTTACATCTTTCGCCAAAAGCATGGCTGTAAACTCTTCTTGACTGATGTCTTTTGCAATGGTTTCTGTTTGATCAGAAGCAGCAATAGGCTGTATGACCAAGTCTTCAGGACTAACTTGAATAGAATCTGATTTAGCTAATTGAGCCGTGTTTGCAGTGTTCTGTCCGCAACTGCTCAGAAAACTGCCAACAATTACTGTAACAATTAGAATTTTTGTTCTCATGAGTTGATGATGCTTTGAAGTGAAGTCCATGCCCCGCCATTAATCGCTTCTATGCCTTGTTGTTTTAGTGTATCGGCAGCAGAAGCACTTCTCGAACCTGAACGACAGCAAGTAATTACTGTTTTTCCTTTTAATGAGGCAGATTTTCTTCCAATATCTGATAAAGGAATGTTCTGAGCTGATTTGATATGACCCGATCTGAATTCCTCAGGCGTACGCACATCAATAATTACTGCTCCGTTGCTTATTAATTCGCGAATTTTATCGTTATTCGATCCAATTCCTAAAAATGAAAATAGCCCCATATTTGTTCGATTTATACCACAAAGGTAAATCCTAGTTTTCAGGTCTTGAGTAACAGATGTTACATCTAATGTTTTTATTTTAAAATTATGACTAGTATATCGCTCATTACATTCTGGATTCTATTTGGCCTCGGTCACAGTATATTGGCATCACAGAGCGTAAAAAGAAAATTGCAATCTTCAGGAATGCAAGCATCAAGGTATAGATTTATTTACAATTTTGTAGCTATTTTTTGTCTGCTTCCGATTATGTGGATTCATTGGTTTGATCAGTCAATCTCATTATTCAGTCTTCCTTTTGGCTTTAAATTTCTATCTGGATTATTTGCTATTAAAGGACTCTTCATCACAGCGTTTGCATTTAAAAATTATGATTTACGATCTTTTTTAGGCTTGAAAGAAGAGGAATCCAAGCCCATATTAAATACAAGCGGAATGAATGAGATCATGCGACATCCGCTTTATACCGGTACAATGATGATAGCTGTTGGGATTTGTTTTTTAAAACCACAACTCAACATTTTCATTTCCGCATTTTGCGTTATCCTTTATATAGCAATTGGTACCATGTTCGAAGAGCGCAAGTTAATTGCCCAATTTGGAGAAGAATACAATGAGTATAAAAAGAAAGTCCCCCGGTTTATTCCAATTCCGGGGGACCTTATAGGATGGATCTTCAGATCTAGAAAGCCTTAAAGCATAGTGCTTGGCTCAACGAAATCTGAAATAGGTAAACTCGTATTTTTAATGGCTTTGAATCCACCTTTCACATTAACCACATTATTGATTCCGTAGCGTTTTAGAAGTGAGCAAGCAATAACAGAGCGGAAACCACCGGCACAATGCACATAGTACTTAGCATTCGGATCAAGTTTAGCGTAATCCATATTTATGGAATCCAAGGGAGAATTGATGAATCCTACCACATGTTCAGAATCATATTCACTTTGTTTGCGAACGTCAAGCACATGCAATGAATCAGTTTCAAAAAGTGTAGCCAATTGATTCGCCACCACTTCTTCCATCGTTTCAGCTTTGAAACCCGCAGATTTCCATGCTTGCATTCCGCCATTCAGGAAACCAATAGCATTATCGTATCCAACACGAGCTAAACGAGTTACCACTTCTTCTTCTTTGCCTGAATCAGCAACAATGAGAATTGGCGTTTTTAAATCGCTGATGAGCGCTCCAACCCAAGGAGCAAAAGTTTCGTCAACTCCAATGAATAAAGCACCTTTTATATATTCATTTGGAAAATCTTCCTTGCTTCGCGTATCGAGTAACAAAGTTGATGGGTCATCGGCAATTGTTTTGAATTCTGAAGCACTCAATGGTTTTAGTCCCCTTTGAAGTACATCATCAATGCTTTCATATCCCATTTTATTCATCACAGCATTTTTAGGGAAATATTGTGGAGGAGCAACGAGTCCAGTAGTAACGGCTTTCACAAATTCAGCCTTAGTCATATCTGCTCTCAACGCATAATTCTCTTTCTTTTGATTGCCTAGAGTATCCCAGGTTTCTTTGCTCATGTTTTTACCACAAGCAGAACCTGCTCCATGATTGGGATATACGATTACATCATCAGGCAAAGTCATAATCTTATTTCGAAGCGATTCGAATAAGAATCCGGCCAAGTCTTCTCGACTTAGATCCGATTTAACGGCAAGATCCGGACGACCAACATCACCAATAAATAGGGTGTCGCCACTGAATAAAGCATGTTCTTTACCATTTTCATCTATAAGAAGATAGGAGCTAGATTCCATGGTATGACCAGGAGTGTGCAGCACTCGAATTTTGATATTACCAAGCGGCAATTCTTCTCCATCTTTTGCAACATGTGCTGTAAAGTTAGGCTGTGCAGTTGGACCATAAACGATAGTAGCTCCCGTTTTTTTGGCTAAATCTAAATGGCCAGAAACGAAGTCAGCATGAAAATGGGTCTCAAGTACATACTTAATTTTTGCGCCATTTTTTTCGGCCATTTCAATATAAGGAGTAGTCTCACGCAAAGGGTCTATAATTGCGACTTCACCCTTAGATTCAATGTAATATGCCGCTTCTGCGAGGCATCCTGTATAAAGTTGTTCTATTTTCATAATATCTGTTATTAATTAACGAACCAAAGTTATCTTGTACACGCTTTTTTACTTGTAACCTTTGATACTTATTTAACTGATATTCATCATAATTTAAAAATGACTAACATCAATTTGCGAGCTGTTAATCTTGCATTTTCTATTCCTGAAATTCTTTTTGAAGAGCTGAAACGTATTGAGCAAGATATAGAAAGCCCCATCACAGTTATGTATCCAGAGGCTGAACTACATCTCAGCTTGTTTATGGGGCTAGTGGAGGAAAATAGGCTGAAGGACTTGTCAGTGAAGCTCAAAACAACAATTTTCCCTATTGAGATTTGCGGAACAGGAATTTGCTATGCAGAGTCAGGTCGTGCAGGACAAACAGTAGTTTCTTATTGTTTTGAAAGAAATACTTTAATAAATGAGCTGCATGAAAATGTATTTGAGATTTTTAGAGAATTCGCAACAAATATGCCTGCAAAGTCAGAGATGTTTTATCAAAAAGCGGCGGGAGAAACGAGCTTAAATTATCTCAGTAATTTCTCCTCCTTGCATGCCAGTGCGTGCTTTGATCCTCATATTACATTGGGTTATGCAAGCCAAAAGCACAATAAAAAAACAGATTTAGTAACAAATGAATTTAGGTTTGATGAAGCGCATTTGTATTTATTGGGTGATTCTTGCACTTGCATTCAGCGCATTTTCAGGGTATTGTAATTAATGAGGCAATTTGTTTTTGACAAGGCCATAAACGAAAGTACCGATTAAAGAACTGAAAATTACAACAGACATCACAGCAAATCCTTGGCCTAACAGGATAAACATTGGTCCGGGACAAGCCCCTGTTAATGCCCAACCTAATCCGAATATGGAACCTCCAACAAAATAGCGGGCAAATCCGGAAGTTTTAGGATTGATCACAATTTCTTGTCCTTCGATGGACTTCATGTGTTTGCGTTTGATGAGTTGAACTGATACAATTCCGATCATTACAGCAGAACCGATTACACCATACATGTGAAAAGACTCAAACCTGAACATCTCATAGATTCTATACCAGGAAACGATTTCAGCTTTGCTCAATGCAATGCCAAAAACAATACCAATAATTATATATTTAATAAATTTCATGTTTTCAGAGTTGGAGAATGATAGGTAAAAGCAAATGTGTCATTAAGAGGCCACCAGCAAAAAAGCCAATGACTGCAATAAGTGAAGGGATTTGAAGATCACTTAGTCCGCTGATGGCATGCCCAGAGGTACAGCCACCAGCATAACGTGTTCCAAAACCAATAAGAAATCCACCACCAACAAGCATAATTAGACCTCGCAAGCTAAAAAGGGCTTCCCAGCTAAATAATTCAGTAGGCAAATAATTTTGTCCCGCATCTTCAATTCCAAGTTCCTGCAAGGATTGAATTGTTGCTTGAGAGATTTGCACAGCAGATTCAAGCATGAGCCAGTTATGAGCAATAAATCCACCAATGATAGTTCCCAAAACAAAGGTGAGATTCCACACCTGTGATTTCCAGTCAAAATTGAAAAAGCCGCTTACTTTTCCAGCGCCTCCAATGGCGCAAAGTGTTCTGAGATTGGAACTCACTCCGAAATTTTTCCCGAAATAGAGCAAGGTAAACATCGTGAGCGCTATGATAGGCCCAGCAACATACCAAGGCCAAGGCTGTGTTAATAGTTCAAACATAAAATGTGGTTCAGATTTTAAAGGTAAGAATTGGTTTGAAAACATGGTTCACAATGTCTTCAGCTTTGCTCGATCTAAATAAATGGCTCAAATCAGAACGATCATGTTTGCCAATTGCAAGCAAATCCATATTATAGTCATCACAGAAATTTACAATTCCTTGCTCCATTGATCGATCACAATAAATATTGAAACTCTTTACTTGCAACTGATTGAGATCTGCAAAAGTTTGCATTCGATCCTTAACTTGTCGTTGAGTTTCGAAATCTTTATCCGTATTAACTTTCAGTAAATGCAAATCTGCTTTAAAGGCGATTAATAGCTTTTTCAATATATCGAGATCAGCTTTAGCTGGAGATCTGAAATCCCCTGCAATTAAAATGTTTTTGAGTTCTAACTCACGGCGATCACACTTGAGGCTCAGCACCGGAATAGTGGATTTTCTTACAATGCGATCCGCTACAGTAGCTGTAATGGCTTCTTTTATTCCGCTGGAATATTCTGCACCCATTACAATTAGGTCACAGTTGCACTTGTTTGCTTGATCAAGGATTACCTCATACCAATGACCAATCTTGATCATTCCGCCAGCCTGAATAGATTTTTTAGCCAGCCATTCTGCCATCTTGTTTTCGGCATCTTTGGCTTCGGATTTGAGTTTAGCTGTGTCGTATTCAGTGCATTCCAGCAAATTACCTTCTTTATCGAAAAGGGTATCGCCAGGAGCTTCAATTACTTTAAGAGCGTGAATATTAGCGCCATTAGCAACTGCGATTTTCATTGCCAGATCAAAGGCATAGTCAGAAAGCTCTGAGAAATTGGTTGGTACAAGAATGTTCTTCATAATCGGTTAATCGGGCAATTTAAGCAGGCGCCAGGGATTATAGTGTTACAAAAGTTGCAAAAAATATGGCAGAATACCAAATATGCAAATTGGATTTTTAGAATGGATTCGATTCAAAGATTAACTTTGAACAATGAAAAATAGATCGAGTGATAATCAGTCCAGAAGTTCTGAATTTGATTTTTTGAGGGGACCACGAAGCAGATTCAGCGAATTCTTATACGTTATAAAGGTGGCCAAACAGTTTATTCAAGGTTTAAGAAAACTGCATTTTGTTGGTCCCTGTGTTACGTTTTTTGGTTCTGCTCGTTTTCAGGAAGATCATTCTCATTATATTACAACAAGGCGGTTGGCAAGTGAAGTGAGCAAAATGGGATTCACCATTATGACAGGCGGTGGGCCCGGTGTGATGGAAGCAGCGAATAGAGGAGCAAAAGACGCCGGCGGACCTTCTGTTGGATGTAACATAGTACTTCCACATGAGCAAACTGCTAATCCATACCTAGATGTTGAAGTGACCTTTCATCATTTTTTCGTGCGCAAAGTGTTGTTGTTGAAATATAGCTATGCATTTGTTGTAATGCCTGGAGGATTTGGAACATTAGATGAGTTTTACGAAACCTTAACGCTCATTCAAACTGGCAAGATCAAAGGCTTTCCAATTATATTGTTTGGTAAAGAGTATTGGAAGAAAGTGGAAGAACACATGAATGAAATGATAATTGCAGGAACTATTTCTGCCAAAGATTTGGATTTGGTTTTGTTTACAGACAGTTCAGAAGAAGCTGTTCAATATATCCGCGAAAGATTGATGAAGGACTTTGTACCTATTAGTGTCAAAAAACCAAATTGGTGGTTAGGGGAGAAAATAGAGGCATTAGGCCGCAAGGCTTCTTGATCGGAGATTTACAATTATGCTTAAAATAAGCATAATCCATGGAGCACCATGCATGGCAAAATCAAACCAATCTGCTGCCTGCATGCCTTCTGCATCACCTATAATCCAACGGATTTTTCCAAATAAGTGTGGTTCGGGGAAGAAAGGAGCAAGGCCAAGAGTTAATGAGGCCATTGCCCATAGCTTCCATTCTTTGAGGGCACTACGCAACATGTGATTTCAGAATATTGGCTAATTGATCTGCCGGTACAACACCACTTTGTCTCCACACAATTTCACCATTTTTGAATAAAATAAGTGTCGGAATGCTACGAATGCCAAGGCTTCCCGAGAGTTGTTGATTGCGCTCAGTATCAATCTTGAGGATCTTAATGCCATCACCAAGTTGTGATTTTACTTCTTCTAAGATTGGAGCCATCATTTTACAAGGAGCACACCAATCAGCGTAGAAGTCTATGAGTACAAGAGTTGATCCCTTAATGAGTTCTGAAAAATTTGATTTCATTGGTCTTTTTATTAATTAATTAAATGATCAACAGGATATCCTGCAATCTCAAGCTTGTTACTGAGTTCATTGATGAGACTCTCATCACTACATACAACATTGAGAATGCTATTGGGTAAACTTAACTGAGGATCAGAGAATCCGGAAGTCGAATTTACAGTGTCAATAACAGTGATAATGCAACCTCCACATTTAACATTATTCAGCTTTAATTGAATTGTTTTCATTTTATATTTAGTTCTTGTTCTATTCGATCAAGCCTCGAAAGAATCTGATCCAATTTATGAATAATAATAATGTGTGTTTTCTTGGCATCGATGCCAACTGGGCTATCGATACTTTGAATTTCATTTCCGATAAGTTCATATACATCGGAAGGAATGATTTCAGCGAGTTCGTGTTTCATGGTATTTTTTATCCGGGTAAAATTACTTCTCCTTGCCATTCCATCATCCCACCTACCAGATTGTAGAGTTTTGTGAAACCTGCTTGAGCCATTGCCCCGCATGCTGCCCCACTTCGGTTTCCACTTCTGCAATAAACATAATATGATTTGGTGGGATCTAGGTTTTTTATTTCAGTGCTGAAATTTCCACCCATGATATCAATGTGTTTCGCATTAGGAATGATACCATCCATGGTTTCTCCCCAGGAGCGTACGTCCATAATTATTGCATCAGGTGCAGACATACCTTTCCTGAAATCTTCCTGACTTATATTCTTGTACATTTCAATTGGAGTTAAATTTTTATTTTAAAGTAGAAGGGCAAACGTAGTCGGTTACAGGAATTGAAGTTTCCTGAATAGCTTTGAATCCACCTTGAATATCCACTAATTTGTGAAATCCACGAGCTTTTAGGATGGAAGTGAAAATCATGGAGCGATATCCTCCTGCGCAATGAATAAGATAGGGCGTTTCTTTATTCATGCGATCCATCGAAGTATTGATAGAGTCCAATGGCAGGTTAATAGCTCCATCTACGTGTTCTGCACTGAATTCACTAGGTTTACGAACATCAAGAACAGTAAGTCCACCGTCTTTATAGCGGTTTTCAAATTCTTTAGCGCTAATTGATTCAACAGTTGCCACTTCTTTGCCTGCATCTTTCCAGCTCTTGATACCACCTTCAAGGTAGCCCATGGTATTATCGTAGCCTACTCTAGAAAAGCGAGTTACAATTTCGTCTTCTTGACCTTCAGCCGCTATGAAAACGATAGCTTGTTTGAGGTCAGTTATGAGCGCGCCTACCCAAGGAGCAAAGCTTCCATCAACACCGATAAAAATTGAATTCGGGATATGGCCCTGAGCAAATTCTGCGGCAGTTCTGGTATCAACAACCAAAGCACCTTCATGATTGGCAATTGCTTCAAAAGTTTCTGGATCAAGGGCAATACTGCCGCGCTTAATCACATCATCCAGACTGTCGTAACCAGTTTTGTTCATCATGGCATTTTTAGCAAAATACTGTGGGGGAGGAGCAATGCCAGTGGTAACCTCTTTTATAAACTCTTCCTTGGTCATATTAGCTCTGAGTGCATAATTGGTCAATTTTTGATTGCCAAGCGTATCCCAGGTTTCTTTACTCATGTTTTTTCCGCATGCAGAACCTGCACCATGAGCTGGATAAACGATAACATCATCAGGCAAAGTCATGATTTTGTTGCGGAGTGATTCGTATAAAAAGCCGGCAAGATCTTCTTGTGTAAGGTCAGATTTAATAGCTAAATCAGGTCGTCCAACATCGCCAATAAAAAGAGTATCACCAGAGAAAATGCAATGCTCTTTTCCATTTTCATCGAATAACAAAAATGTACTCGATTCCATGGTATGACCGGGAGTATGAAGCACCTTTATAGTGATTTTGCCTATTTTGAATTCTTCACCGTCTTTTGCAATATGCACAGGATAATTAGTGCTTGCAGTTGGACCGTAAACGATTGTGGCACCTGTTTTTTGCGCCAAATCTACGTGGCCAGAAACAAAATCAGCGTGGAAATGCGTTTCAAAAATGTATTTTATTTTGGCATTGCGTTCTTCAGCTCGTGAGGTGTAGGGCCCTGTTTCTCTTAATGGATCAATAATGGCTACTACACCATCTGATTCAACGTAATATGCACCTTGAGCAAGGCAACCAGTATAAATTTGTTCGATGATCATGTGACTAATTTTTAATGTGATCTTTAAATTGACATTGCAAAGTTACGTCAGTGTATTGGAGTAGTTAGTAACATTCGTTACAGACTAAAAGTTCTTAAGTAGTTGGACAGAAATTAAAAACGCGCGCAGTGCAAGTTTGACAAATGCTTTTGTCCATCTCAATGAAAACAGCTTGAAGAGCGTCTTCTTCATCGATAAAAATTCGGTCGAGGCCTATTGTTTTATCGAAGCCACCTTTTTCAAGATATTCTCTGATGGGTCGTTTAACACCTCCCAGATAGAGAACTTTACCTTGAAGCTGCATCTTTTTGCTAATGGAAGTTAGCATTTCAGCCCCGCTCATATCTATTAAATTCACCCCAGAAAGCACAAAAACAACAAATTTTGGAGTATTGGCAGTAAATATTTCAATTTCGTCTAAAGCATGTTCAATTGCGCCAAAAAAGAGTGATCCGTCAAATCGAATAATCTTTACTTGCGGACATATTTTGAGGTCTTTACGCTCTACGTTAATGAGCTTATTGTTATGAAAATCCGGATCTGGTGTGAGCTCTACCAGCCGCGGCTTTGATGTAGCTCTCAAGTATAAAACTAATGAAAATATTACACCGATATAAATGGCAAATTCGAGATCAAGAAATAAGGTTGAGAAAAAAGTAATGAGCATTACGGTTGTTTCCCTTTTACCTGTATTTAAAATAGAACGAATATGACCGAAATCAATAAGATTATAAGCCACGAGCAGAATCAATCCAGCCATTGCAGGAAGTGGCAAATAGGCTGTAAATGGCGCAATAAATAGAACGATGAGCATTAACAATACCGAAGCGAAAATGGCTGACATTGGCGTTTTTGCACCACTTTGAAAGTTAATCCCAGAACGAGTAAAAGACCCGGAGCCCGGATAGCAACTAAAAAAGCTACCAAAAATATTGGAGAGTCCCTGACCTATGAATTCCTGATTTCCATTAATCCTTTGTCCTGACTGAATACCTATTGCCCTGCCAATAGCTACTGCTTGAATCAATCCTAAAAGAGCTATGGCAAATGCATCGGGAACCATTTTAAACCATAAATCCGGATTAATTTTATGTCCTGAAAATGCAGGTAATCCTTTTGGCAATTCGCCAATAAGGCTTATCCCATTTGCTTCAGCGCCAATAATCCAAGTTAATACGCTGCCAAATAACATGGCAATGAGCATGTGCGGAAATTTTTCGGAAATTTTTCGCAACACTACGGCAACCGTTAAGGTCAAAGCGGAAATTAAGAGCACATAAGGATTAGTTAAACCAATATTTTGAATGGTAGCAATAATGGTATCACCAAAATCAAGGCCTCTTTGCAGTTGAATTCCCAAGGCATGTTTTAGCTGTGACGTAGCAATCAAAATAGCGGCACCCGCTGTAAATCCGATCACTACAGTATGAGACACAAAATTGATCAAAGTGCCTAATTTAACTAGTCCCATTGCGTATTGGAATATTCCAGCAATCAGACTTAAGGTAATTGCATAAGGCACAAAATCTTCCGGATGCCCATTACTTACATATTGTGAAACGGAAGAGTAAACAACAAGCGATATAGCTGTTGTTGGGCCTGATATTAAATGATAACTGGAACCAAAAAGTGCTGCAATAATTGGAGTAACCATAGCAGTATAAAGTCCATATACAGGAGGTAATCCAGCAATCATTGCGAATGCAACGCCTTGTGGTAGTACGATAATTGCTCCTGTAAATCCGGCAAAAAAATCGTCTCTAAGTGTACGCTTATTAAGCTTACGCCCCCAGACTAAAAAAGGGAAAATATTTTCTAAAGCGAATCTATTCATTCATGAAAAATATAAACGAAAACACCCGGTTCAATTCGAATCCGGGTGTTTTCTTATTTTGATTATTCAGGTCGCTCGTTTATATAAAACATAGACTCATCAGGGCGAAGCGCTCTGTTCATCCACAAAGGTCTTCTCAGATTATTAGGCCCGGGTGCCGGGCGTGCCATTTCTAACCATTTCCTGTAAACTTCCATGGATTTGTTTGTGTCCACAAATATATCACCATAATTGTCAGAACTGCTTGGTTTTTCTAATCTCACTTTCTGATGCCAACAGTGCATGCCGCTTATCGGGTCAGGATGCACAGGGAAGGTAATATTTTGGTGAACGCCACCATCACTCCAGAATATTCTGCGTGTATCCGGATCATTGCTTTCACTTGGATTTATACCTTCCAAAGTCGACATTTTCCACCCTCCTTTTCCATTGTAGTCGATGGCTACAGTATTGGTAGCCCATCGGTTAGCGCGGGTATCTTGAGGTCTTCTCCATCTGCCCAGGTGATGCGAACAAGCTACTACTCCCGGTTTCATTCCTTCAGTAACCCAAACTTTGTCTATGAAATAACCTATTTCGGTATTTACTTTAATTAAATCACCCGTTTCAAAACCTAATTCAGCTGCATCGGAAGTGTGCATCCAAACTGGATTTCTGTTGGCAATTTCCATTAACCATTTTGCATTTCCAGAACGAGAGTGAATAAGTACCGGCAATCGGAAAGTAGGTACCAAAGGAAATTCCCCCTTGCTTTTGTCCATTACTTCAGGATGTACATGACTTTTAATATAAGTTGGAATCTTGTACTCAGGCCATTTCCAGTCGATCATGGTTTGTGAAAAGAATTCCTGTTTGCGCGAAGGAGTAGGGAAGCCGACAACTGCTTCACCTGCGTTCATTACGCCGATCGACTTTCCATTTTTTGTTATGAGTCCGTCTGAATTTGTTGAACTTCCCTCAAGATCTTTTTCGCTTAGCTTACTTAGATGCTTTTCGTAGGAAGATTTTTCGATTTCGAAGGCCCCATATTTCTTCATGTAGTCAAGAGCCGATAAGCCTTCTTCTTTGGCTTTTTCAGGCAAACCGGGAACATTTTCGAAAATGAAACGGTAGTATTCGTCAATATTTATTTTTTCGCCCGGACGATATGGAGACTCGAAGTGTTTTTTTATTCCCAAACTGCCGTCAGGATCGATTCTCCATGACAATTCAATCCAGAATTCATCTTCTTCCCAAACTTCACCTGGATTGGTTTCGTGGCTGAATTCTACAATTTTTCCATTTCTTCTAGCTGCTTCTCGGAGCACAGGTTGTCTGAACGCAATCCAGGTTGCTCCATGGGTTTCATACGAATTGAGATCATGTCGTTCACTGGCATGGCCCATAGGCAAAACATAGTCGGCAAAAAACGCAGTTTCGTTCCAGGTTGGAGTTAGTGCGGCGTGAAGTCCGAATTTGCTTTCGTCCTGAAGCACTTCCATCCATGAAAAACCATCAGGATAAGTCCAAACGGGATTGAATACTCTCGTAAAATACACATCCATTTTCCCTCTATTTTCTTTCAGAAAATGGGGGAGGAGGAAGCTCATTTCAAAGAATGCCAAAGGATATTCTTTTGGGAAATGGAGCTCATTCCAGAATTTCTGTGCGGGAGGATGATTAAAAAATTTAGGCTTAAATTTGTTCCATGCATTTGGAGCCGTTCCTCCCACAGTTCCTACGCTTCCCGTGAGTACATTTAGGAAATGCAAAGCTCTGCTCACAGCCCATCCACCTAAATTTCCACTGCTTGCACTTCTCCAATTATGCGTTGAAAGTCTTGATCCTGCCTTGCCAACTTCGCGAGCTATATCAACAATCATTTGGGGATCAACTCCACCTTCGGCGGCAGCAAATTCGGGAGTATATTCTGCATAAACTTCGCGCAGCTTGCTAATGAAGTTCTCAAATTTGAGTTCTGTTCCTGGAAATTCTTTTTCGAGATATTCCTTCCAGTTTACCCAGTTTTCTAAATATTCGCGGTTGTATGAACCTTCATCTAAAACAATTTTCGCCATAGCCAGCAAAATGGCTGCTTCGGAGCCCGGATAGCTCGGCATCCAATAATTGGCCATAGATGCAGTATTTGAAAGACGTGGATCAAGGCAAGCCATTTTAGCCCCTTTCATCATTCCTTCAATAATCCTTTGTGCGTGAGGATTAAAGTAGTGTCCGCTTTCAAGATGCGCACTTATTAGAAGAATAAATTTCGCCTCAGCATGATCTGGAGATGGTCTATCGAATCCGTGCCAGATGGCATATCCGAAGCGGGCACCTGATGAACAAATGTTTGTATGACTATTATGCCCATCAACATTCCATGCCTGTAAAACACGATCCATATAACCTTCGTGACCTGGACGCCCTACGTGGTAAGCGATTTCGTTGTTTCTACCTTCAACAATCGCTTTTCTGAGCCTGCCTGCGATATCGTCCAAAACGGCATCCCAACTTACTCTTTCCCAATCTCCGGAACCGCGTTTACCTTTGCGTTTAAGCGGGTATAAAATACGGTCAACATCCTTGATTTGATTGATAGTTGCAGGGCCTTTTGCGCAATTTCTACCTCTACTTGCAGGATGGTAAGGATTTCCTTCAAACTTGCGGACTTCGCCATTTTCTTTGTCGATGTACGCTAGCAATCCACAAGCTGATTCACAATTGAAACAGGTAGTAGGAACGATGGTGTATGTTTTTTTCTCTCTTTTCGCCCATCCTTTAGCTTCATACTCTTCCCAATTATCCCACTTTTCAGGTGGTGGATAAGAAGTCAATTTGCCCGGATTGGTGAGCCGCGGAACACTATTCGCCGGAGTATTATTCAACTTCGGAATTAATCCCAAGCTTTCGGAAAGTCTTTCTATAAGGGTAGGACTCGGTTTGTTAGTCATGTCCGTTAATGTTAAATAATCAACTAAGAGGAATTCGTTGTGGAGCTTCAACCCATATTTTTTCAGTGAAGTAAATCCCCGCAAGAACCATGAGCGAGGCAATAATCAATAGAACATCACCACCAATAAAGAGCAAAACAAGTGGAGCGATATTTCCGAGGAGCAAAGTGCCCATCCAAAACATGTTTTTGTAACGACCTTTTGTAATCATTTCAGCTACTCTTTTTGAATCTTCAGTTGGATGCGTGATGCTTAATTCTGCGCCAAGAATTGCCAGGTTTCCAAATATTGCTCCCATTAGAACGAGCGCAGTGAATGAGGTCATAAAAGAATGTTGAAATAAGCTTGCGATTAATATAGCAGCAGCACCAGCCATTATGCTATGCGCAAACATGTGGAAAACTAATGTTGGACTTTGCCAGAAATCACGCCCTTTGGCCTGAGCAAAAAGAAATGCGGTATAAATGGCAACTACCACTCCTAAAATTGCAGAGGCCCAAGAAGCGATTTCTTTAATTATTGTCCAGTTGAAAATAACTGCGGCGAGATAAAGGCTGAGCGTTCCACCGAAAATACCAATAGCATAGCCACCACGAACCAGCCATGATTTCCATTGCGGGCGAAGCAACACATAAACAAATCGCTTAGGTTGATCCAAATCTTTCACTAATAGCAGGCCTGTTGCCAAAAGAAAGAATAAACTTATACCCACTACAATAAATGAAGCTTGTTCATCCATTCTCATAAAATTGAGTTTATCAGCAAGAAAAGCAACAAGAAAGGTACCGGCAGCTATGGCTTTAGTCCAAACATAGGTGCTTACTTCCCAGCCCCAGAGGATTCCTTTATCTGGAGTGTCATAAACTCTTTTCACTTTAGCTTCCTTCATCAAAAGGGCAACCGATTTTTCAGGTCCTCCATCCGGTTCGAAGGTTACACTGGATCGGAGATTTTTATTGTTCTTTTTAGCTAGTTCTATCAAATCCTTGCCTGTGGCAATCGCTTCGGCGAATTTGGCAAAATGACCGACTCCGGATGTTTGTGAGTTCCAGATGTAATTGTCTGATCTTCCAGATGCTGAAGGCCTCAAAGATGCTTCGTCACCATTAATGTAAAAGAGATTCGGGTTCGTAGCTTTTTCAGGCTTACGTGTAATCACTTGCTCTCTGGAAAGCAACATTGATATTTCAGAGGAAGGATCATGCATATCACCGCTGATAATAGCTTGTTCCGGACAAACATTTACACATGCAGGCTCCAATCCTATATCTACTCTATGTGCACAATAATTGCATTTTGCAGCAGTATGAGTTTCAGGGTCAATGTATAAGGCGTCGTAAGGGCAAGCTTGCATACATGATTTGCATCCAATGCAACGATTATTATCAAAGTCTACAATTCCATCTTCTCTAACAAACAAAGCCTGAACAGGGCATATTTCAACGCATGGCGCATCCGTGCAGTGATTGCATCGCATTACAGAGAAAACCCTTCTCGTATTAGGGTATGTACCCTTTTCAATTTGTTTTACCCAAGTGCGGTTTACGCCAATAGGAACATCATGTTCACTTTTGCACGCTACAGTGCAAGCGTGGCAACCGATGCACTTTCTATTGTCGATTATAAAGCCATATTTCATCAGATCAATTTAATCTTTATTGTTGAGGCTCACTCTATTTCAGGCTATGAACTTATGAAAGATTAGAATGCCTGAATGTGACATAAGTAGCAAATGTTATTAATTAAGAAAGATTCTTTATAGTTTAGCCTTCATTCTGAGGAGTTGAGGCTGAGTTCACCTTACTGATTTTTAAAATGGAGATAGAAATACTGGCATTTGGCCGAGCTAAGGAATTGATGGGAGATCATCGAATTAAATTGGAAGTTGAGGATCAAATATCAATTGAAGAATTTAAACTTTTGCTCTTAGTTCGGTATTCTGCATTGGGATCGCTCAGTAATTTTTCAATTGCCGTTAATGAAACTTATGCCTTGCCAGGAGATCAACTCCATGATGCCGATGTAGTGGCCATCATTCCACCGGTTTCAGGGGGCTGAAAATTTTAATTGAATCTGTTTATTGCACATTTTTTAGATTATCCCCTTTGGAAAACGAGATACAAATATTGCTTCAAACAGAAGCCCTGGAAACGAATATTAGTCGGCAATTCGTTATGGCACCAGAATATGGTGGGATTGTAGTTTTTGAAGGCTATGTTCGAAATGCAACTGCAGGAAAGCACGTGCTTAAACTGGAGTTTGAAGCTTATGAACCCATGGCGATCAAGGAAATGCATAAAATTGCTTCAGAAACTCTTGAGAAATTTAAAATCGGCAGAATTAGTATTCAACATCGAACGGGAATACTTCAAATTGCTGAAATCCCAGTGATCATTGCCGTGTCAGCAGCTCATCGCGATGCAGCATTTGAGGCATGCAGATATGCCATAGATGAATTAAAAGAGCGAGTACCTATCTGGAAAAAAGAGTTCTTTTTCGATGGAGAAGTCTGGGTTGCTGCCCACCCTTAATTAAGATTTTAGCAAGGCTAGCGCTTTGTTATAGTCTTCCGGAGTATTGATGTTCAGTAATGCTTCCGATCTTATGGCTTCAATACTTTTGGCATCACTTTGCAATAAGGCTTTTCTCGGACAAGTAAATCCCAAAGACATCATTGCAAGCAATAAAGGGTAAGAGGAGGGCTCCCAAATCGCCGCTAAAGGCTCAGGATCGCCATTTTTTGGGCTTTTGAAGGCTGTAGCAGAATGGAAAGGATTTCGCTCGGCGATGAGTTGTTCGATATGGCTCTTGTCCATGAACGGTAAATCGCTTGCGAGTACCAGCCAAGCAGCATTGGGATCATGCATAAAAGCAGAAACGATGGCTCCATAAGGTCCCATTCCGATCAACCTGTCGGGAATGGTTTTGATATTTGAATCAAAATCGCTAACCTGATCTGGTCTGCAAGAAATATAAGTATCTTCAACTTTATTACTCAATATTTCAAATAAATATTCCCGCTGTATTTTTCCATGAAAATTGAACAAGGTTTTGTCTTGTCCCATTCTTTCGCTTTTACCTCCAGCCAAAACAAGTGCTTTCAATTGAGGTGTTGACTTTTTAAGAATAAAAGGGATTACACTACTATTTAATTCTTCGATTGAAATAATATTAATATTAATATTATTATTTTCGAAATGATTTTTTAAGAATGGAGGTATTTCCTGGATTTCAGGATGCAAAATGATTGCAATAGGATTAGTAATCCGATCCAGTTTTCTAGAAAGCGATTCTATCTTTTCCGGATGGAGGAAAACCAATTGTAGTGAGGCATTAAAATGATTGCCATTTACTAGAGCGATTTCGTTTTTGGTATTGAGAAACCGAAAATTGTGGCGTTTAATAGAATGAAAACTTTCAAATCGGCTAAAGGAAATTTTATCAGAAAAAGCAGATTGAAATCCATTAATATTTTCAATGTCAGATGCAGCGCTTTGATGATCGGCATCAATATAAAAGCATTTTTCTTTACCAAGTAAATCAGCTAATTTTTCGGCTGATTTGCGAATTTCAGAACATGGTGCACCAATGAGTGCTATCTCTGTTGTGGCATAAGTGCCGAATGCACTTAATGTAAGTTTTTCGTGTCTTCCTTCAGACTTGCCTTCTGAAATCATTTTTGCCTCCTGATTTTTCCATCAAACAAATTTCACGAACTACTATGTTGTGGCTTAGTGCCTTGCACATGTCATACACGGTTAAAGCTGCAATACTAACTGCCGTGAGCGCTTCCATTTCAACTCCTGTTTTTCCGGTTAAGGAAGCAGAAGCGACGATGATTATTTCGTTTTTATTTTGAACTTCAATGTGCAACTCGATGTGGTCTAGGCCAAGAGGATGACACAATGGAATGAGTTCAGACGTTTTTTTTGCAGCCATTATGCCAGCGAGAATGGCAGTTTGAAAAACCGGCCCTTTCGGCGCCTTAATTTCGTCACCTTGTAAGAGTTGCATTACTTCATCAGGCAATTCTACAATGGCTCGCGCTTTGGCATTTCGCAAGCTTGCTGCTTTTGAGCCCACATCCACCATTCCTGGATTTTGCTTACTATCGAGATGAGTAAATATCTTGCTCATATTTTGGAAAATGGCCAATAAGGAAATACTTCTCCTTTTTCAAAAGTACTACGTTCTTCAGGTAATTCAAGAAACCCACTTACCTCCGATAAATTTGCCAGATCACCTGAACCATGACCCTTGACAGGATTTGCATACAAAGTTGCATCTTTTTCTATGCCTGCTTTTACTTCCAGAAAATAGCTAAGTGATGGTTTGAATTCGAAATCAGAATTTAGCTTAGCGAAGCATTTATTTTTTGATCCAAAACAAGAGGATTGCAACCAGGGTTTGAAATAACGAATGGCACAAACGATGGTAGAAACTGGATTTCCAGGGAATCCAAAAATAAATTTGTTTTGTTTTTCAGCAAAGAGAAATGGTTTTCCAGGTCTTTGCTTTACGCCATGCAATTGAATAGTGAAACCACTCTTTTCAAAGCAGGAGGGGAGATAATCGAATTTGCCTTTAGACACGCCACCGCTGAAAAGGAAACAATCGTAATTTGCTTCGTTTTCGAGCAAAAAATTCAGAATTGAATTTTCGTCATCGGGCAAATGAAAACTATCGCTTTTTACTCCATCCTGTTGAAGTAAAGTTTGTATAGCAGGGGCATTGGACCTTCTAATTTGCCATGGTAAAGGCATTTCATCAATGGCAACCAGTTCGTCACCTGTAGAGATAATGGCAATTCTTGGTTGCGAAAATACTTTAATTGTTGACTTTCCAATGCTCGCAGCTATGCCTTGCTCCGCTGCTCTGAACAAAGAATTTGCAGGGACCAATAGATCCCCTTTCTTTTTGTCAAATCCTTGATTATGAATATTTTGGCTGGCATTAATTCCATCAATCACTACCGTAGCAATTCCTTCTGATATATTAAGGTCCTCGTAACGAATTACAGAATCGCATCCATCTGGTAAAACGGCGCCTGTCATGATTTCAATACAATTTTCAGAAGATATCAGTGGCTCCGGCTGCATTCCGGCTGCAAGCGTGTATTGGATTTTGAAACTGCGAATTCCGGTTTTAAATGCAACAAAGGCGATGGCAATTCCATCCATCTTTACTTGGTTAAATGGAGGAAGGTCGCGGTCTGCAATAAGATTTTCAGCAATAATTCTATTTACCGCCTCAGTAGATGGTAATTCACAAACAGAAGAAGTCCAAAGATGATTTTGGATAATATTATGAGCCTCATTTACAGAACAAAGCTTTTTCATTTAGCCTCCTATACTCGACATTGATTCAGATACTGCACCATTATTTCTATTCTTTTCGGCTTCAATGCCATCAATAGCTCTATTACCAAAAGCACTCAGAAGTGTAATTTTGAATTGATCCTTATCAAAATCATCACTGCGCAACAAGTCTCTTAAGTTCAGCACTCCATTATCATACAAACAAGTTTTGAGATCTCCCTGCGGAGTAATTCTTATTCTATTGCAAGTGCCGCAAAACGTACGACTAAATGAAGCAATTATTCCTAAGCTGCCAATGGCACCGGGAATTTGATAATCATTTGAAGTAGAATTTGGTTTTTGAAGTCTTCTTTCAAGAAATGGAAATGCCGTTTTGAGAAGCTCCAAAATTCGAGTATGATTCCAATGAGCATCTGAATTTCGACTGCCCCCATTGAAAGGCATTTCTTCCAAAAACCTTATTGATACAGGGTATTTTCGGCTTAATTCAGCCATAGAAATAATTTCATCATCATTTATTCCGTTCATCACCACCATATTAATTTTGGTCCGAATTCCGGATTCAACAAGCATTTCGAGTGTTTTAAGAACTTCCTCCAAATGATCTCGACGTGCAATTTCTATAAATCGATCTCTTTTCAAAGTATCGAGGCTCAAGTTAACTCCTGCGATGCCTATAGCTTTGAGTTGAGTTATAAACTGTTGCGTATTTACACCATTGGTGGTGATATGAACTTCCTTGATTCCATCGATTACACTTATCTTTTCAAGGAAATCAATGGCACCTTTTCTAACAAATGGTTCACCCCCGGTAATTCTAACTTTCTTAACTCCCATTTCAGCCAGAATGCCCGTTAATTGTAGCATCTCTTCATAGCTGAGCAGATCCCGGCGATTCACAAAATTGATACCTTGCTCGGGCATACAATAAGTACATCGCAAATTGCATCGATCAGTTATGGCTAATCGCAAATAGTCGAGTTGGCGTCCATGGTTATCTACCAGCATATTTAACAAAACTTATTGGGATTCGGAAAAGCGTCGGAATCATCCTCATTGAGACGATTGGTGAGGCAAGCAAAATCTTTTTCAATTAAAATTCTCAGTCCTTGTTCAGTGCCATTGTTCCAATTTTGTTCAATGCTGATTTCTTCGCCTGAAGCCCAAGATTCAAGAATGTCAGAGGGGATTTGGATACTCAATATATTAGTAATACACGCTACAGAAAAGGATTCGCCTGAAATTAATTCATAACTGAAAACTTCAAACGCGTTAATAATTGTACTTTCTACAATTTTATTGTTTAATAACAGATCATTCAGCTCTTGTTGCTGAAGCCTTAATCGGATCGAATTTCCTTTTACTCTGAGTTTCATGTATGTTGAACAATTTTTTCTCCTGAATCCACATCATTTTGCATGGTAAAGGATACTAATTTAGGCTTTTCGTGGCTATCGAATGCAGTTACAGCTCCATTAACAGTGAGAAAGAAATTCTCTTCTCCTAAAAACTTGCTGAATCCTGATCGATAGAGGGAATCTCTCACCGGACCTTTCGCTCCATTAATGATTACTCTTACTCCTTTATTTCGACAATCTTCGATGATGTCAAATAAGCCATGAATACCACTGGAATCAACGCTATTGATGCTTTCTGCGTTGATGATCAATAGCTTTAGCGCATCGCCCTTTAGTGCTATATGTTCTTCGAGCTTATCTTTAAAAAATTGAGTATTGGCAAAATATAGACGGTCATCTAATCGGAATACAAGTATATCTGGTCTCAACTCAGCTTCTGTGAAGCGTTCTGTGTTCTTATAAAGTGTGGTGCCTGGTATTTTGCCCTGGATGGCAAAATGTGGACGTGTAGTTTGAAATATCATTAGTCCAAGTGACAAAATTACACCCAGAATAATTCCTTCTTCAATTCCGAAAGCCAGTGTACCGATGAATGTTGCGATGAGCATGGCAAAATCTCTTCTATCGCTTCGCCATAAATAAATTATTTCCTTGATGTCGATTAAACTACTAACAGCCACCATAATTATAGCGGCTAATACAGCATTTGGTAAGTAGTAAAAAAGGGGTGTAAGAAACAACAAAGTAAGAGCTATTAAAGTGGCACTTATGATAGAAGCCATACCCGTTTTTGCACCACTCTGATCATTAACCGCGGTTCTTGAAAAGCCTCCTGTAGTGGGGAAACTTCTGAAAAATGATCCAGCTATGTTTGCAAGTCCAAGTGCTACAAGTTCTTTGTTGGCGTTTACTTTATAGTTGCGATGGCGTTTTTCCATGGCTTTTGCAATGGCAATGGATTCCATAAATCCAACCAATGAGATGGTGAGAGCGGTTGGCCAAAGTTGGGAAATCCAATTAGAAGAAAATTGTGGCAAAGAAACAGGAGGTAAACCAGCCGGCACAGATTGTAAAATTTTAACCCCGATATTATCTAAACCGAATGCCCATACTACAGTGATACCAATACTCACAGCAACCAAAGCACCAGGAATAGCTTTCTTTATTTTCCTCAATATGAGAATCAGAATAATCGCAGAAATTCCGATAACTAAGCTTACCCAATGGATTTCAGAAAATTTTCTGGCAGATTCAATTAAAATTTCATGAATATAATTGCTGTTCGAAATTTGAATTCCCAATAGATGTTTGAGCTGGCTTGCTGCAATTATAATAGCGGCGGCTGAAGTGAATCCGCTTATAACGGGATGTGACATGAAATTAACCAGAAAACCCATTCTAAATAATCCGAGCAGAAACTGGAATAAGCCAACCATAAAGGCCAAAAGAATGGACATGGCAATAAAATCTTCAGAGCCAATTTCTGCTATTTTGCCAATCCCAGCAGCAACTAACAAGGCCACCATGGCTACCGGTCCCACTGCCAGTTGACGAGAAGTGCCCATTAAAGCATAAACTAGGAGAGGTATTATAGATGCATAAAGTCCGTAAATGGGAGGAAGTCCGGCTAACATAGCATAAGCCATACCCTGTGGAATCAGCATTACACCAACAGTGAGACCAGCATTTAAGTCACCAAAAAGATCAGATTTCTTATAAAATGGCAACCAATTAAGAAAAGGGAAGATATTCTTCATGAATTATGCTCAGTAGCAAAGGTAGGCGGCTCGGAGGAGAATTCAAGTAACATGAGTTACAATTGGGACTTGGAATTTCTTCGAGCCAAACAGACTATTTGATTTTGATTTGTAATCAAAAATTCAAAACCTCAATTTTATTTCTGGAAATTAAAATTTTGCCCTGACGTTCCAATTGTTTTAGCAGCCTGCTTACCACTACTCTTGAAGTATTTAATTCATCGGCAATTTGCTGATGCGTATTACTCAATAAGGTATCATTGGTTACTTTTACTTTGTCGATCAGATATTTCATTAATCGTTCATCCAAATTGAGAAAAGCAATACTGTCAATAGCTGATAGCATTTCTTCCAAGCGCAAATTATAGGATTGGAAAACGAAATTTCTCCAAGAACTGAATTCTTTGATCCATTCATCCATATATTGCATAGGAATCAAGATCAATTCAGCTTCTTCTTCAACTACAGCCTTGATTTCACTTTTTTTATTGCCCATGCAACAAGTAAGACTAAATGCACAGGTATCTCCACGTTCGAGGTAATACAGAAAAAGCTCGTGACCCTCTTTGTCTTCTCTAATAATTTTTATTGCGCCACGAAGTAGGAGGGGCATGGTTTTGATGTATTCGCCCATATCAATAAGAATATCATTGGGTTGGGCAATGCGATGCGAACCAACATTAGCGATTTTATCAAGAAGCTCATCCTCAAGTACTTGCCCGTAATTCTCTTGTAGAATACTTCTGATTTCCAGTTTATTAGTAGTGCCGGTTTGCATTTTAGTCAAGTTTTATGAGCTCAATTTTGCCTCTTCCAATTTTCAGTTGTCCTCGTTGCTCCAGCTTTTTCAATAAGCGACTTATCACTTCTCGGGACGAGTTTAATTCACAAGCAATATCCTGATGCGAAATGTTCAAAATGTTATTACCGAAAGCTTTTTTGGATTTTTTGAGATAACTCAGAAGGCGCTCGTCCATTTTGTGAAAAGCGATATCATCCACTGTTTTCAGGACTTCTTCAAATCGATAGCTATAGGTTTCCAGAACGAAATGATACCAAGATTTGTGATGAAGCATCCACTCATCCATAAATTTGATAGGGAATGAGATGAATTCGGAATCTTCTATAGCAATGGCTCTTATGCGTGATATTTTTTCTTTTCCTGAACAAACAAGCGAAATGGCGCAAGCCTCGCCAGGATAGAGAAAATAGAGAAACAACTCATTTCCTTCCTCATCTTCTCTCAGCACTTTAATTTTGCCATCAAAAAGCAAAGGCACCACTTTGATAAACTGTCCAATGTCCATTAGTGTGGCCCCTCCCGGAACCATTTTGAAATCGGCGTTTGCAGCAATATCAGCTTTTAATTCCTTAGAAAATTGAGGGAATTTTTCAGACAGTATTTCCTGTATTCTTTGTTGTTTAGGATCAATCATTACTTTAGTCCAATCTCCACCAAACGTTCGTTTAGGTATTCACCCGCACTGATTGGCTCATATTCGGCTTCTTTGCCCGGAGCAATGCACTCAGATAAACAATCCAAACGCATGTTTGATCTTGGATGAAGGAAGAAAGGTATGGAATATCTAGGATTATTCCATTTTTCGCGAGGTGGATTTACTACCCGGTGAGTAGTTGATTTCAGTTTGTTATTGGTAAGTCGCTGAAGCATATCGCCCACATTTACAACAATGTGATCCGGCAGCGCAGTTACAGCAACCCATTCATTTTTTTTGTTGAGAATTTCCAAGCCCTCTGCCGATGCACCAATCAAAAGGGTAATAAGATTGATGTCTTCATGTTGCCCGGCTCTCACAGCAGATTGTGGTTCAGATGTGATTGGAGGATAATGGATGGGTCTTAAAATGCTATTGCCGTTAAAAATTTTGTCATCGAAATAGAATTCATCTAGCTCCAGAAAAAGCGCAATAGCCCTGAGCATGTGTTTTCCAGTGAGTTCAAGCGCTTTGTAAGCCTCCATTCCAACAGTATTGAAAGAAGGCTGTTCTTCGACCAGTCTATTTTCAGGATATACTTTCAGAACAGGATCGTTACCGGAAGAATCTTGTCCAAAATGCCAAAATTCTTTCAAATCCCCAGCATTACTGTCTTTGGCATGCTCCCGTCCAAAAGAGGTATAACCTCTCTGACCGGCATTCTTCTTGTCTTCGTATTTCTTCTTGATGTTTTCAGGTAATTCATAAAAACGCTGTACCTCATCATAAAGCTTCTCAACTAATTCTTCGCTGAGTAGATGATTTCTAACAGCTACAAATCCTATATCACTATAGGCTTTCCCGAGTGTTTCAACAAATTTTGTTTTGCGAAGAGCATCACTGGAAAGAAAATCGGACAGATCAACATTAGGAATACCTTGCATATCAAAGGGGTTCATGCTTTGCTAATTTGACGCAAAATTGGGAAATCTATTGAATTTTAGATGTTTTTGGGTAGAAAATAATTGAGTTTGAGAATAAATGCTGATTTTTAAAGGGCTAAAGATTGATGAATTTTGATTATTTCACCTAATCGCAAGGTTTTGTAAATCGCTATTTCAAAGAAATGATGATTAACGGTTTACTTCGCTTTGCTTGATTAATAGTGTTCTTGTGAGATTCTAGGCTACAAAGTTCCATGTTGCTAACGCTTTATCGTTTAACTCCTCTGTCAATAGCAGATTCAAAACGTATAAAGCAAAGCGGACTGATTAATGGTAGTCTTTTGATCTCAGATCAAGTATAAACTGCAAACAATATTCCCCAAAACCAAATGATCTATTATACAGTTTGCCTTATCTGTAAGGCATTTGAGAATTAAACCGTTAATGGTGGTTTTGTGCTCCTGAGAATTTAACTCGATCAAAAATTCAAATCAGAATACCTCAGCCGAAATTACAATTTAGCCTTGTGCCAAATTGTCTGAACAAACTGACTTTTATTTCCACAAGCATCTTCTGCCGTCCAAACCCTGTTAATTCTTTCGCTAAGTACTTGATCTTCATATTTCAATGAAACATCCTGTTTTCCAGCGTCACTAACACCTGGAGTCAATAAGGGTATTTCTCCCTCAGCGCCAATTTGAATTTCGGCTGTTGTATTCACAAAAACCGGCGCCGAAGTATCAGTAAGATGAATAAATTGAGTGCTGCTTGCAAAATTCCCACAAGAATCTGAAGCTCTATACTCTCTGACTAAAACGCCAGCACACCCCCCTGAAAACACCTTCTCGTCCAATTCAATATTTACTTCACCACAGGTACTGTTAGCCGTTGGAGCCAATATATTACTGATTTCTTCTACGTTAGCTTTAATCTCGATAGGGTGAGGAGCAAAAGTAATTTGAGCATTCACATTGCTTATGATAAGCAACATAAAAGTCGTGGTCATCGTTAGGATTTTCATAGTCTTGATTAGTTTCATTAAAGTGCTCAATAATCAATCCAAAAATGAAATTGGATAGTTTTAATTACACATTACAAATTACTTGACTTCCCAAAGATTAATCATTCTGTCATCACCTGAACTGATAAGGTATCCAGTAGATTCACACCAAAGCAAACAATTTACAGAATTTTGATGTGCCATATAGCTCTTTCGATCGAGTCTCAGGGGCATGTCAAAAGAACGTGCATCCCAAATTTTTACTGTCTTATCTCTGCTTGCTGTTGCACACCAGCGGCCATTTGGACTGAAAGCAATGTCGTAAATATTAAAATTGTGGGCAGCAATTTCCCTTATCATTGAAAAATCTTTTTCAGCATCCCAGAATCTTAAGTGAGCATCTTTTCCTCCGCTCAATAGCACATTTTCAGAAGGATGCCAAGCAATAGAACTTGCGCCACCCTCATGGGCAAAAAACGTATGAAGCTCATTAAAGAATTCAGTGTCAAATATTCGAATCATGCCCTCTCCATCGGCAATGGCCATGAGTGATTCATCAAGATTCAAGGCAATTTTCCTGACTTTTTTAGTGCTCAATGGAATTTGAAGCATCAATTTGTAATCGGAGTTTCTTAGGATACAAACGCTGCCTTCAGCGCCTGCACTAACTATTAAGCCTTTGCTTTGAATATTCCGAATACAAAAAACTCCATTATGATGAAGTATAAGATGACGTATTTCCTTTTTAGCTTCAAGGTCTAAAACATGCATTCCCCCCGCTGAATCACCAATGAGTATTGTTTTTTGAGCTTGCAAAAAGCATAAGGAATACACACTATGTTCTAATTTAACCGAAAACTTCTCAGGTGCTAGAGTTTCATGATTCCATTCTGCCACAAAATGATCTCCGGAACCACTGAAAAAACTTTGATTAGTCTGTCCTTTCTCTAAACAGTACACTGCGGAGGAATGTCCACTAAATTGAAATATTTTTTTTACTTCAAAGCTCATATTCGGAGAGCAAATTACTTGAAAATATCGAGAGGAGATGGATTCTCTTTGATGAGCCATGGACCGTCGAGATCAGCCCAATCTGCCAATGGACTCAAAGCCTCTGCCGCATTGCACGCAACAGTTGATTCACTCATGCATCCCATTAATACTAAAAGGTTCTGGCTTCTGGCCATATTGATCATCTCAAAGGCTGCTGCTATTCCGCCGCATTTCTGAAGTTTAATGTTTATGCCGTCAAAAGATTCCGCTAATCCGGAAATATCTTCAATTGTTTGACAGGCTTCGTCTGCGATAACTGGGATTTGCAACACAGATTTGAGCTCTGCACTCAAAATCCGATCAGACTTAGAAAATGGTTGTTCGATTAGAATGCAGCCTGAATCTTGCAATTGTTGGGAGAATTTTTTTGCATGATCAATATTTGTCCAAGATTGATTGGCATCAATGGCAAATGGTAAATCGCTCATTGATTTAAATTCTTTTATAATCTCCTCATCTCTTTTTCCGTTCAGTTTGATCTTAAACAAGGCAAATCCACACGAGAGGGCATAGTCGATGTTTTCTTGCATATCGTATTTGGAGCCGATTCCAAGTGTGAAAGTGCGAGGACATAAAACAGGAGTTTCGATA
>Ga0209702_10000326_pt1 | contig 97852 bp, 107 predicted proteins | sample FRY01_FD_187210 | JGI IMG/M metagenome (GOLD analysis project Ga0209702, IMG submission 187210) | Freshwater microbial communities from Lake Fryxell liftoff mats and glacier meltwater in Antarctica - FRY-01 (SPAdes) (version 2) | ecosystem: Environmental > Aquatic > Freshwater > Ice > Glacier... | reverse complement strand
CTTGCCTGTCGATCATACGCCAATCGATACTGCCGCCAGCGCCCTCGCGGAATCCGTAAGCTCCGAGTCACAAAGCCGCATCGACCTCAGACAAAATGCGATTCATTTATCGTTGAGGCTGTCCTAAATGTTCACCATCCCATTCTCCCGGGTGTGTGAACCTAGCGATGGTTTCGTGCGTAGCAACAGGGTCGTCAGATGCGAACTCGTCCAAGAAAGCCTACCCGATTGCCTCGATCACTTTCGCGAGTTCGATATCTATGCCTGACGCGATATCGACGTCCTCGTCGCTCGTAGCCTCTTTGCCAGAAGCGTCGCGACAGTAGAAAGAATACGTGCCGTCTCCATGTACGCCGATATCGAGATAGAGATTGTCTCGTCGCGCGTAGAACATGATTTCTCCATCCCCCGTCAGGCGGGGGGCTGGAAGCACAAGCCCAGCCATTGCAGCGCGACGCGCGAACTCAAGAGCGTCCCAAACTAGATCTGGCCCGGCCCCCAATTCGGCAATTTTTGAATTGGTAATTGCGTTGCCTGACTCAATTTTCCCATGGCCAACTTCTGTCGGGACCGCCGCTGCTTTGATCGCAATGCTCGGTGCTTGGGCAGAGGGTGAGCCTGAAAGAGTACAAAGCACCATTGCTGCTGCAAGTCCGCGTACCACGAAGTTGGCCGCGGAAGTTGCAGCCGTCAATGACGGGCCGGCGCAAACTGTAGAATTGTTGCTGTCCATCTAATCTACCAAGCCAATAGCCTTCGCGGCTTCCGGAGAAAGAATGTCGCTAACCGTGTGCTTATTTTCATTATGTAATGCTCCGAGGGCGGTTTCCAAGGCGCTGCCTTCTATCTCAGTAGTTAGCAGAGGTGGCGAATCCGCCGCAAGATTTACTCGCATTAGGTGGTCCAATGTCACCGTATTATGCGGGCCAATCCGGTTGGCGCCCAAGTTAATAACATTTAGCTTTTTGCCCTTCAGGGGAGCGGGAGCTTCCTCGAACCAGCCCTGATGCACGTGCCACAGCTCAGAATTCTCAAAAAACCGCCGTGGCAAGAACTTGGATTCGGTGGAAAATAACTCCCTCAAAATATGACGAGTAACAGGCTGCTTGCGACTGAACTGATCGATAAACTGAAGGCTGAAAGCCGTGGCGGTATGACCACCAGCAATGATTTGCTGATGCATGTCTAGTAGCCAGCGGCTCATCTTGGCCCAAACTTGGTCCCAATTTGTGTATTCTAGGCAGTTCACAACCACGCGATCTTCTTGAACGGAAATCTGCCACCCAACGGTCCCGTCGGACTTCATCCGCTGCCAGAGAAACCCTTCTTGTATAATTTGGGAGACGTTCGGGGCCCCGGAACTCATGTTGACCTGAAAGCCCGCGACTGGCGATTCAACGGGGAGAAATTCCTTATATTCAGCCCGCCTCGCTTTAGCCTTCTCAATCGCCTGACCGTTCAGCGTCGAATTGTAATAGATTCCGATCGCGAGTTCCGCGACGGCGTGTTTTCCGCTTTTCGGCTCAAATGCCAGCATTAATCCTTCAACGGCAAAAGCTTGCTCGCTCCCTAGGAAAGCCTTGTAGAGGCTAGCCGGTCTACCGGGAAGGTAGAACCTCGAAAATCGGGAGATCATGCCCCCAACCCTTCTCGTGGCGATTCGGCGCATATATGGTGGAATTTCGGCTCAATTCGGTGCCCGGCACAAACAGGCACAAGGCTTTCAACTGCCACCGTCTCACGGAAGGCCTTCCACCCAAATGGGCCATCGCCGTATCTGTCGTCGTCAAGGGTTGTGAGGCTTCCAGAATGGTATTGGCCCGCTGAATAGTGAGGGCCTTTCAGGAGGCAAGGCTTGAGAAGGCTATTCACGCGTTTTTCCTCTTTAAAGGCGATTTTTGCGGCTCAGGCGAGAAGTAGTTTGGCCGCCCGATACCGCTCGACCTGCCGCAGGAAGCCGGACCACAACGAGCGGCGCTTTGCGAACCATCGGGTGCGATCGGACTCGCGCCAGGAGCGGAAGGGGACGCCGGACCATGGTGTGCGCTTTTCGCTCTCATGCGTCTGCAGGTGGGAGAGCCAGACGAGGGCGGCGGCGGCGTGGGCTTCGTGGGGGAACTGGCCGAGTTGCTCGCAGTCGGGTTCGAGCCAGCGATCGAAGGTGAGGCGGAGCGCGCGCTCGATGCGTTGGAAGTCGCGGCTGCGGTGGGCGACTTCGGCGCTGCAGATCGTGACGGCGCGGGCGCGGAAGTTCACGGTGTCGAGTGCGGGCGCCGGGCGGGGGCGGCGGTGGCGGCGGATCAGCTGGGCGACGGTCTCTGTCGGGCGTACGGAGAGGCTGTCGGGCATGTAGGTAGTATCGGATCGTGGTCCGGATTTTTCAAGTGAGAAGTCGGAATAAAATCCGGATATCTACCTGTCGTCCTCGCAGAGTGACCGGAGGAACCCCTTGCGGGCGTGAGATCTTTCGCTGGCGCTCCAGGGCGGGGGTTACCCCGCCCGCGATGACAGGAGAGAGGTGCGCACGCTTGCTGCTGACAGGAGCGCCGCGAACCGCTCGCTCTGCCTTCGACGCTCCCGGACATCGCTCTGGCATGGCGGCTTGTAACCAGGCCGCGGTCTGACGCTCCTCCGTTGGCCGAGCTTCGCTGGCTAACGACCACCCTTCATCAGCTCGTCCCATTCCAGCACGCGGTAGACGCGGAACACCGTCTTGCGGTCGACGTCGAATTCCTTCGCCGGGCGATACTGCGCCAGCTTGAGGCGGTTGCCGGAGATGCCGACCAGGAGCTTCACCACGGTCTGGCGCACGTTCGAGCCGGCGATCGGCCTGAACTCGACCACGACATGGTCGTTGACGCTGGGCGCGCGGTCGCGCTCGACATAGATCAGGCTGTTGGGCTTGCGCCACGGCCACATCGAATCGCCCACCACGTTCAGCGCGAACACGTCGCCGCGGCCATGGATGCCCGGCGGGCGGGCGACATGGTCGATCACCGTGCCGTTCATCTCGAACTCGCCGTTGCCGTCGCCGCCCATCGCCGTGCCATAGAGCGGCACGTCGCTGGCCATGTGGCCCAGCATCGGCCGGGCCGGCGCGTCGAAGGCGGGCGACACGTTGCCGGCGAGATCGGTGACGAAGGAGGCGCCCGCGCCGTCGCCGCTCGCGGCGAACTCGCCCTGCAGCTCGGCGACGGCCACGGCACGGCCGGTCTTGCGCGCCGCGCCCGAGGCGAGCTTCGAATAGGTCTTGTCGGTCAGCGTCTTGGCGCCGGTCGGGTCGTCGAGGAATTTGCGCAGCGTGCCGTCGCCCAGCCCGGCGAGGGTTTCCCACTGGGCGACGTTGAGGCCGGCCCCGGCCATGAAGGCGCGCAGGGCCTGGCGGCGCTGGTTGGCATCGAAGGCCATGCCGTCAGTCTGGCATTTTCCGGAATTGATTCCGAGGGGAGTATTTTCCGGAATCTGTCTTGATGTCGGAGTATAATCCGGATACTATTCCGGGCATGGCCTCGCCCACGCTTTCCGCTTCCGCCCTCCACCCCTGGCTCGTCGAGGACGCCGCCGACTGCCTGGGCTTCGAACGCGAGGCCGGCTACTCGGCCTGCGCCGCGCGCCGGGCGACCCGCGACATGCTGGCCGACCGCGCCCGCGCGCTGGGCTATCCCGACCGCGAGATCGAGCGGGTGGTCGATGCGGCGCTGGCGGCGGCGTCGCTGCAATGAGCGGGCTCCGTCGCCGCGACGACGAGGGTAGCGGACGGGCGTTACTTCTCGCCCAGCCAGTGGGGCCAGCTGCCCTTGCGGGCCTTGCGCGCCTCGAACTCGGCGTCGGCGTAGCGCTGGGCGGCGCGCGGTTCCCACGACAGCGGCTCGTCGAGCTCGTGACCGTAGACCACGCCGGAGGCCAGCATCGCGCCGCCGAGATCGATCGGCTGAGCCTCGTCGAGCGCGCATTGCGCGACCAGGCGGCATTCCGAATCGTAGCGCGCGATCCGGCACTTCACCTTGTGGTCGGCGCGCGACAGCAGATCCTCGAGTGTCGCCCGCGCGCGCATGCCGGGCACGGTTTCCACGCGCTGGGCATCGCGCAGCGCCGGCGCCTGCACGCCCCAGATCCGCAGCGGCGTCTTGAGGCCGCTGCCGCCCAGGGTCTCGCCGTCGAGGGCGAAGGCCTGGCCGGCCCAGGTCTGCGGCAGTGCGCCGTTCGTGGCGGTGCAGCCCTGCGGCTTGGCGGGCGCGGCGGGCGGTTTCGCGGAGGCGTTCTGCGCCTGGGCGGCGGACGCGAGCAACGCGCACGACAGGGCAGCGAGGGCGATTCTTTTCATGCGCCGACGGTGGCGTCCGTTTGCGGCGAGGTAAAGGCCGGACCGAGAGGAAGGTGATCCGACATGGCACGCAACAGAACGATCGAGCCTGGGCTTTCCCGGTCGGCAGGCAGGGCGGATGTCGGCCGCGACGGAGCGACGCCATGAGCCGCGGCCGTCCCTGGAGCGCCGACGATGCGGCGCGCCTGCGCAGGCTGGTCGCCGCCGGCGAGACCGACGGCGCCATCGCCGCGGCGATGGACCGCCATCCCGACATGATCCGCCGCCAGCGCCGCGCCGAAAACCTCGCGCCCGGCCAGTCGCGCGCCGCGACGGTCATGATGATGAGGGTGAACCGGCGGCGGCTGGGCAGGAAGATCGCCGGCAAGCACGAGCCGGAGAGCCCGTGATGGCGGAGCGACCCACGCACTACAACGAGGCGCTGGCCGCCGAGATCTGCCGCCGCCTGGCCGACGGCGAGCTGCTGGGCGACATCTGCCGCCCGGCCCGCATGCCCAGCCGCGACACGGTGCGCCGCTGGCAAAGCGCGAACGGCCCGTTCCGCGACCGGTATGCCGCAGCCCGCGACCAGCAGGCCGACGCGCTCGCCGAGGAAGCGATCCACATCGCCCGCAACGCCGACGCCGACACCGTGGCCGTCTGCCGGCTCCAGATCGATATGATCAAATGGCTCATCGCGAAGATCGCGCCGAAGCGCTACGGCGACAAGGTGGTGCCTGACGCGACCGTGAAAGTCTCGATCGGCGACGCGATCGAGAAGGGGCGGGAGCGGGTGGTGCGGATGCGGGAGGGGTGAGGGGCGTGACGAAGTGGGCGCCGTCATCCCAAGGGAACGTTGGATGCCTCAGTTGAATCGATATCCGGGCAGCCGAGGAGTTCTGTATCTGCCATTGAGGTCTGCGGTGAGCGCTGCAGTGCCTCACTTGCCATCTATAAAAAGCCTGAGCCAGGAAACGATTCACACTCTGAGATTCGTGGATTGCCGCCAGAAAACTCTAATCTAGAGTTGTGCGAGTCTCTCGCCCAGATCGCGAGCCGAAAACTGTTTGGAGCCAGCAGCCTCTAGTCCGCGATGGCGCCAAATCTGTTTGCCCGACAAGCGCGGTCCAAGCGATCGCAGCCGCCCATCACCCCGCCACGGCCTCCTTCGCCCGGCATTCCTCGACCTTGCGGATCGCCGTTGCCACTCCTTCGCCGTCAGAACGACGGTCATCCGGGCCAGCCGAGCAAAGCCGTGAGCCGATCCGACCCATGCCTCCTTCAGCCATCGATCTCCTGCGTCAGCCGGGCGAGCCGGGTCCGCGCGGCGGTGCGTGTTCTGTCGCGACGCTGCTTGTAGGCGAGCAGGTCTTCCGCCCGGATGCGGCGATGGGTGCCGATCTTGTGGTGCGGGATCTCCCGGGTCTCGAGCAGCTTCACGAGAAAGGGCCGGGAGACCTCGAGCATGTCGGCCGCCTGCTGGGTGGAAAGATCCGCGCCGAACGGCACGAGCGCGACCGCGTCGCCCTGGCCGATGGACTCCAGCAGATCGAGCATCAGGCGAACGATGGCCGGGGGAAGGTCGACGTCGGCGCCCCTTGTTCCCTTTTTGACGTGAAGCGACAGGCCGCCCCGCTTGTCCCTGTGACTCGCCAGGATCGTGCCGGCCTTCGCGGCTTTCTCGGCTTCGGCGGGCGTCGGGAGGCGTTCGGAAAGCGAGTCATCGAGGGGCATCGGGGTCTCCACCGGGTCTGTGTCGCCGCATAGGCGGGGCGGACACCATAAACGAAATAATCGAAATAGTCGAAACAATCGAAACCAATGTCTCAGGGCGGGGGAGGAGGCCGAAAACGGCGGGACCGCGACACCGCATCGAGACCGTTCCGGAAACGACCGTCGCCTCGCCGACGCCAGCTGATGCGCGACATCTGCCCACCGCGAGTGCCCGCCGGCTCAAGGTCGACACGATCAAATGGCTCACCGCCAAACGCGCCCCCAGACCCTACGGCGAACGGCGCCGGTCCTGCGACGATCAACGGCGCGGCTCGTGCCGAGCACTGCAACCTGCAACGGCCCCGCCCGTTCGGCCCCTCGAGGGGCAACCATGAACAGATGCATTATCTCGCTGACGGTGCTGGCCGCTGTCTTCCTCATTCTCCTCTTTGTCGCACCCGACGTGCTGCTGATCGTCTTCGCGGGCATTCTCTTCGCTGTTTTTCTTCACAGCGGGGGCGACTGGATCGCCGGCAAGACGGGCGTTTCACCTGGGATCGGCGTCGGCGCGTTCCTGCTTGTCGTCGTTGCCGCTCTGACCGGGTCGATACTGGCCTTTGCGCCAGCAATTGCCGAGCAGTTCGACGAACTCACCCGGCAGGTGCCGGAAGCCTGGGAGACCTTGCGGGAGCGGGTTGCAGATCATTCCTGGGGAGAACGGCTTCTCGAACGAGCCTCGCCCGAAGGCCTGTTTTCAAGCGCGGGGCGCACTGCCGCGATGACGGCGGTCTCGTCGACTTTCGGGGTGCTCGGAAACTTCGTCATCATTCTCTTCATAGGACTTTACGGGGCGATATCACCCGACATCTACAGAACGGGCCTTCTCGCGTTGACGGCGCCTTCGCTGCGCCCGAGAGCCCGTCAGGTGCTGAGCCGTATGGCGCAGACGCTGAGAGACTGGTTGGCGGCGCAGCTTCTCGCGATGGCGGTCGTCGGGGTGCTGACCGCGCTGGGTCTCTGGTTGCTCGGCATCCCTCTCGCCCTTCTCCTCGGGCTCATCGCGGCGCTGCTGGCGTTCATTCCCAACATCGGTCCGGTCATCGCGGCGGTGCCTGCCGTTCTGTTGGCCGTGCCCCAGGGGACGACGGTCGTCCTGCTCGTGATCGGGGTCTATCTCGCGATCCAGACCATCGAGAGCTACATCATCGTGCCGCTGATCCAGCAGGAAAAGATATCGCTGCCTCCCGCCCTGGTCCTCGGCACACAGCTTCTGATGGGGGTTCTGTTCGGCCTGCTGGGCCTTGCGCTTGCGACGCCGCTTACGGCGATTCTCGTGACCCTGACCCGTGAGGCCTATGTCACGGACTATCTCGAAGCGGAGGACGCCTCGGCTGCCCGATAACAGGCATCCTCGCATTCGACGCTGTCAGCCAGCCAATCCCGAAAGTTCACCCAGGTTCTCGCATCATGGCCACCAGTTCGATCGAATGGACGAACGCGACCTGGAATCCGGTCGCGGGCTGCACGGTCCTGTCGCCGGGCTGCACCAACTGCTACGCGATGCGCATGGCCGCGCGTCTCGAGGCGATGGGCATGGCGAAGTATGCCGGGCTGACGCGCAGGTCCGGGGGCCGGGCGAAGTGGACGGGCGCGGTGCGTCTCGATCGCGCGGCGCTCGGCGTGCCCGAGGGCTGGCGCAAGCCGCGCATGATCTTCGTCAATTCGATGTCGGACCTGTTCCAGGAGGCGGTGCCGGAGTCGTTCGTCGCCGATGTCTGGGAGATCATGGCGCGAACGCCGCATCATACCTATCAGATCCTCACCAAGCGGCCCGAGCGCATGGAGGCGCTGACCGCGCGGCTGCCGTTGCTGCCCAACGTGTGGCTGGGGGCGAGCGTCGAGAATGCCGACCATCTGTTCCGCATCGATCCTCTTCGCCGGGTGAGGGCGGCCGTGCGGTTCCTGTCGCTGGAGCCGCTCCTGTCGTCGCTGGTTTCATCGGCCGAGGGCGGCATCGATCTCAGCGCGATCGACTGGGCCATCGTCGGTGGCGAGTCCGGCCCCGGCGCGCGTCCTGTCGATGCGTCCTGGGTGCGCGAGATCCGCGACGCCTGCCGCGCGCAGGGCACGGCGTTCTTCTTCAAGCAGTGGGGCGGCACGAACAAGAAGAAGCAGGGCCGCACGCTGGACGGCAAGACCTGGGACGAGTTTCCGGCAGCGAGTTCCCCGGCGGCTTAGCTGCCACGGGCCAGCGACGCATGGTCCTCCGCCCGGCGATAGAGTCCGCCCCGACCCCGTGGTCCTGCCCAAGCGCATCCCCTACGCAGGCGGCAAGCAGGCGACAGGACCTGCCCGGGAAATTCGGGCGTCAAACGGCTCGATGCAGAGGATGCGGTACGGGAGACGGCGCTGGAGATGAGGTGACTGCGGACCAACAGCAGGCGCATCTCCGGGGCAGCGACGGATCCTAACCGGCTCTGTCCAGCTCGATGGTACATGCAGAGACATTCGGTCCGTGCTGGCTCGAAACATCGGCTCGAATCGTTGTCTGACCCCTGATCTGGGATCCTGACAAGGCACCTGAAAACGAGCCCACCAGAATCTTCGGGTTTCCGTTTCTGAGGCGCGCATTGATGGAGCCGGAATAACTGTTCCCGGAAATGTTGATCGTCACCGTCGTGCCAGTCGTGCGGCCGGTGGCGGTGCCTGACCCTTTGCCATCGATCACCGGAACCGATACCGGAATCGGGCCCGGCCAGAAGTCGCACATTGCTCCGCCGGTCCAGCGTGCCGTCCCGGCAGCTGCCGCCGCAGGTGCAATGGCAGCGGCGGGCGCCGATGCGGCCGCCGGTGGCAACGCTGCGGCAGGCGCAGCCGCAGCCGCCTTCGCCTTTGCGTCCTCGTCGGCCTTCTTCTTTTCGTCCTCGATCTTCTTTTGATCGTCGTTGTACTTGCCGATCGCCGGTGCCGCCTCGCGGAGCAGCGCCTGGTGCTGTGAACCGGTAAGGAAACCCGTCACCGGCTGGTTGTGAGCCTTCTGCCAGTTGGCAATCATGTCGCGCGAGCGCGGTCCAAAGGCACCGTCGTTGCCGCGGGTGTCGAAGCCGAGTGACGTCAACGCGACCTGGATCCGCTGGCGGTCGGGCGGCGTGAGACGCAGTGCCAGCTCGGCCGCTTCGGCTGTCTTCCTGTCGCTGGCGGCTGCTGCTTCGGCATCGGCCTTCTGCCGGGCGTCCATGTCCGCCTTCTGCTTCGCTTCGGCCTCGACCTTCTGGCGGGCTTCCGCCTCGGCAATCTCCCGGGCGCTGGCGTCGGCTTTCTGCCGGGCTTCGGCAGCGGCCTTCTGCCTGGCGTCAGCGTCGGCCTTTTGGCGTTCCGCCTGTGCGCTGACCAGAGCCTGGTCGGCCAGACGCTTGGTTTCGGCCTCGGCTGCGGCCTTCTTCTGCGCATCGTCTTCGGCCTGACGCAGGGCAGCCATCTCGGCCTCGGCCTTGCGCTGGGCCGCCTCGGCCTCGGCACGCATGGCCAGTGTCTGCTCTTCCTGGCGACGCGCCTCGATCTCGGCCTTCAGCTTCGCCAATTCGTCCTCGGCCTTGCGGCGCTGCTGCTGGGCCTTGTCGAGTTCGGCATCCGCCATCTGCTTCGAGGCTCCCTCGTCTGCCGCCTTCTTCTGGGCAGCTTCCTCCAGGCGCTTCTTCTCGCCTGCAGCCGCATCGGCGGCGCGTCGCTCCGTCAGGGCGCGTTCGAGGTCCTCGACCTTCAGATCCTGGAGGGCCACGCTCTGGAGGGCCACGCCCTGGGAGGCGATGGCAATTTGGGGCGAAGGCTTCGGGGCGAGCATGAAGTAGGCGCCGCCCGCCAGGATCAAAGCGGCGACCGCGGTCCCGGCATAGAGCGCCTTGCGGCTCCTGGGGGCTGCTGCCGGGATGGCCGGGCCGGGCACCACCGCTTCGACGCCCCCAGGCGCGGAGGGCAGCGCCGCAACGGGTCTCGGGACCTTCGCCACGATGGTCGCGGCGGAATCGGGACGGCTCCTCGCCGCGACCGTCAGCGCATCGTCGGGGGATGCCGTCAACGACAGGATGCGACGCCAGCCCGCAATCGACTGCGGCCGGTCGGTGGCGCGTACCGCAAGGCCCGCGTCGATGCCGGCCAGCAGACCGGAGGCAAAGCCCGCCGGCGCCGCCGCTGCAACACGCTCATATGCATCGTCGAGCATGCGATCGAAGGCCGACGGCGGCGCGCCCCCGGTGATGGCGTGATAGAGCGTGGCCGAGACGCCGTAGATGTCGGTCCAGGGGCCCTGCTTGGCCGAGGTGAACTGCTCGGGCGCCGCATATCCCGGTGTGAAGACCGCCGTCATCGCCACGGTGCGGCCGACCATGGCGGCGCGCGAGGCGCCGAAATCGATCAGGGTCGGGTTGCCTGCGGCATCGAGCAGGATGTTGGCGGGCTTGATGTCGCGATGCAGGAAGCCTGCATCGTGGACCTGCTCGAGACCGTCGAGCAGCGGCCACAGGATGCGGTCGATCGCCGCTGCATCGAGCCGGCCGTTCTTCTTGATGTGGCCTTCGAGCGTGTCGCCGTGGAGCATCTCCATGACGATGTAGGCGGTGCCGTTGATCTCGAGGAAGTCGTAGACGCGGACGATGCCCGGCGCGCGATGCAGCGTCGCCATGACCCGGCCCTCGGCGACGAACCGGTCGCGGCCCCAGGTGAAATCCTCCGCCACCTTGGTCGAGCGCGGCATCACGGTGACACCGTTCTGGCGCACCGCGAGGGCGGTCGGCAGATACTCCTTGATGGCAACTTCGCGATCGAGCTGGACGTCGCGCGCTCGATAGGTAATGCCGAAGCCGCCCTGACCGAGCACGGACAGCACTTCATAGCGCCCGATCGGTGTGCCCACCGGCAAGGCGACGAAATCGACTTCCGGATCGGTCGTCGTCGTTTCTGATTTCATGTCGACCATGAAGGCCGCTTCCCCCTTCGGGTCAATGCCGGCCTCTGCGATTCAGCTGATCACAAGTACCCGATACTCTTCTCAACCTTCGTAACCCGCCTCTGCTGTCGGAATGGCTCGCACAAGCCGATCATACAGGCAGCCGCGCGTCTTCCGACCATCGCATAACACCGCACGTCCCCGCACGGCCCGCCCGCTGGGGCCAGCACGCTCCCGAGGCCGGAGTCACGGGATGGATCGCACAGGCAACCTGCAGCGCGACTGACTCGCCCACCTCCGCCCAGCGATAGAGCCGGCCCCGACACCGTGGTCCTGCCCAAGCGCATTCTCTACGCTGGCGCAAAGCAGGCGACATGACCTGCCCGGGAAATTCGGGGGAGGAGACATCGATGCGCATTACACGTCGTGCCGCGCTGGGCGGCCTCGTCGCTGCGGGACCCGCACTGGCCACCGCACCCGCCGCCTTCGCGCAGACGCGCGCGCCGGGCAGCGACTGGCCCAACCGGCGGCTGCGGCTGCTCGTACCCAGCGCCGCCGGCGGCTACGAGGTCTATGCCCGCATCCTGGCGCCGCGGCTGGCCGAGCTGCTGGGCCAGCCCGTGGTGGTCGACAACAAGCCCGGCGCCAACGGCATCATCGGCATGCAGGAGGTCCAGCGCAGCGCGCCCGACGGCTACACCTTCATGTTCGCCCATGTCGGCGCCATCTCGATCGGCATCAGCATCTATCCCAACATGCCGCTCGATCCGGTCGACGATCTGGCGTCGATCTCGGTGGCCGTGACCTCGCCGCTGGTCTGGGTGGTGACGCCGTCGCTGCCCTTCAAGACGATGCCGGAGTTCATCGCCCGGGCGCAGGCCGAGCCCGGCCAGTGGCGCTACGGCCTGCCGGCGTCGGGCAGCATCCCGCACCTGGTCGCCGAGGATATCAAGATCCGCCACAAGCTCGACATGCCGGCGGTGCCCTATCGCAGCACGCCGCAATCGCTCCTGGCGGTGATCAACGGCGAGGTGCCGATCACGGTCGACAGCCTGGGCGCCAGCGCCGGCCACATCGCCGGCGGCAAGCTGCGCGCGCTGGCCATCACCTCGCGCGAGCGCTCGCCGCGCCTGCCCGACGTGCCGACCATGATGGAACTCGGTCTCGACCGGCGCGAGTGGGTGGCGTGGTATGCCTTCATGGCGCCCAAGGGCACGCCGGCCGAGATCGTCCAGCGGCTGAACGGCGCGATCAACCAGGCGCTGCAGGAGGAGGCCATCGCCACCCGCATCCGCGAGCTGGGCGCTTCCCCGCGGATCACCACACCGGCCGAGACGCTGGCCTTCATCGCCCAGGAGCGGACCGATTTCGGCGCCATCGCCAAGGCCGGCAAGATCCGGGTGGAGTGAGGGCCGGTATTTTGCGAGGGCAGAGGCGAGGCGCGGAACGCGCCCGCCGCCCCGTCCCGACGATCGCGTACGATTGATACAAAATAGCGGGGGACGGAGGCCCGTCCGCGTGGCGCGGGGCCGTGATATCCTGCCGCCGGCGGTTTGCGAGGGAGGCCGATGGCCAGGGACGAAAGAAGGCTTGCCGAGCTCGAGAAGAGCCTCAATCAGCTGCGCGACGATCTCAACCATCTGTCGCAGGCGCTGAACGTCAATCCGCGCAACACCAGCCTGGTGATCCGCAGGGTCAACCTGATGGGCCGCATCGTGGCCGCCCAGTCCAACGTCGAACAGCTGCGCGGCACGCTGCGCCACGCCTGAACGCGACGGCCGGCGCCGCTTCCCGGGATCGATTCGCCCCGCGGCGCCACGCCCGGGCGGCGGCCGGCGCCGACGCGGCTCGGGGGTGGCCCGTGCCCCCGCCGCGACCGCATACCGCATTTCGCTCCCGTCCCGCCGCCCGCCCATAGCAGATGCTGTGAAGCGCAAGTGTTTGCATTTAGCGCACTCAAGATGATAAATGAATGTTGCGTGACAGCAGGGATTTCAGCAAGACATGGCTCTCCACTGGACGGTCGATTCACGGGCCAAGATCATCGAAGTCGTCGCCGACGGTGCCGTCGACATTGCCGATCTCAATCGCCTGCTGGACGTGGTCGCCGGTTCGAACATCCTCGGTTTCCGCAAGCTGTTCGACGGCACCCTGGGCGAGACCGAGATCGGTCCCATGGACTTTCTCGCGATCGGCGTTCGGATTCGGTCGCTGCACAGCGTCGGCAGCTCCACGCTCGGTCCGCTCGCCTTCGTCGTGCCCGATGACAAATACTGGATGATCGCGCGGGTGCTGGGGATCCTCGCCGTCCCCAAGCGCCCGATGCGCGTGTTCAAGGAGGCGGAGAAGGCCCGCGCCTGGCTCGACTCGCCCGCCATCCTGGCCAGCTTGCCCGGCTGAACCGCGCCCGCGAAAGGTCCCTCACGGGGTTCCAGGGCGGAGATCACTCGGCCCGCCACGACAGCCATTGCTGCATCGTTGCACGGCGCCATCCGGGCAAAATTGTCATCCCGATTGCCGTGAAGGACCTTCGAGCGACAGGCGATAGCCCGGCCAGGGGCGGCGGGGTGATCAACTCGACGTCGAAGAATACCTAGGGCGTCGAAGCCACGCTCCCGGCAACGACCGGCGGCCGGTTGTAGAAATCGACCTGCATCCGCATCGTCCCGAGCGGCTCCACGTGATGCGCCAGCTGCGGCAGGATGAGACCCGGCCGGTCGGGCGTCAGGATCGTTGCGCTGCCGCCGCTGCCATCGCCGCCTTCGATGACCAGCCGGACCTCGCCCTCGAGCACGCGGATCACGCCCCACACGCCGTCCTTCGTCCGGTGCTCGCGTCGCAGAGCCGCCGGCAGCGTCGTCTGGTCGAACACCGGCGTCGAATTGTAGGGCTGGGGTGAGGGCATTCGAATTTGAGTCCTTCCGTCGTCTCGATCAGGGGCCGCGGGCCCGCGGGGCGAGACCCTGTTTCCAGTCAAGGCCGTCAAAGGCAGGAAAAGAGGTCCCTCCACTTCGCTTCGCTCCGGTTCGGGCGGAGTAGCCCCCGCCCCGGGACGAGGTCCTTTGCTTCTTCTTCCTGCGGCGCTTCTTTCGCCCGGCCTAAGCTGCCAGCCTGATGTCGTCCGCATGCTCGGGATAGGGCGCCGCGGCCGTCGCGGCGGGCCGTCCGGCCAGCTCGTCGGCGAAGCCGTGGTTGACGTCGCGGTGATGGGCCTCGTCGGCGCGCACCACCAGCACGACGTCGCGCAGGGTGGCGTCGTCCGGCAGCTTCCAGTAATGCCGCGCGATCGCCGGCGCGGTCGGGTTGGGCGTGCGGCCCTCGTCCAGCTCGGCCAGGAAGTGGGTGTAGCTGATCACCGCCTCCTCCTCGAAATAGCCCACGACCCGGTGCGCCGTGCGCGCGCTCACCAGATAGAGCGCGAAGAAGGCGAGATAGAACACCCACTGCACGCCCAGGATCATGCAGCGTTCGAACAGGGTGGGCTTCGCCACCTCGATGAAGGTCATGAGGTGCATGCGCTCGTTCTCGGCCTCTTCCATGAGCGTGCGGATCCAGCCTTTGTCGTCGCACATGTTGCGGAGGCAGCGCAGGTGGGTGAGCGTCGCGCCGACCATGCCCGGCACCGCCGCGACCGTCTCGAGCACGATGGCGCGATGGCCGTAGCGCTTGGCGAAGAACGTGTCGGCGGAGAACCGCAGGACCTTGGTGAAGCCATAGGCCAGGCGGTCGCTGAAGCCGCGCGCCGGGTGGTGGACGCCGAGATCGACTTCGGGAATCCGGGCCGGAATTGGGCCCGCGATGTGAGCAGACGCAGTCATGACACTTCTCCTTCTAACGCTGGCCTTCTAACGCAGGCCTTCGAGCGCGCGGCTGCCGAGCGCCAGCTTGAAGCTCTCCGCGATGCGGGCGGCCTTGGCCTGCATCGAAGCTGCCGCCGCCGCCGGCATCTCCGCCTCGGTGGCCTCGCGCCACAAAGCGAGCCAGCGGTCGAACATCGGCGGCGTGATCCGCGCCCGGTGCTTGAGATGGGCCGCCATCGGCATGCCCTTGTAGCGGCCGCTGGTCAGCATCAGCGACGACCAGAAAGCCGCGAGCTTGTCGAGGTGGTGCGGCCAGTCGTCGATGGCGTCGTCGAACACCGGGCCGATCAGGGCGTCGGCGCGGACGGCAGCGTAGAAGCGGTCGACCAGCCGGGCCAGGCCCGCCTCGTCGACACCTTCGATCTCACCCGGCAAGCCGCTCATCGCCCTGCTCCCTCGATCATGTATCGGTGATGCATCTATGACGAAGCCCTAAACATGTAAACACAATACATGTATTGTGAACGCCCGTTCCCCAACGTGCCGCAGGGACCAACACCAGATGCGCCTGACCCGCTATACCGACTACGCGCTGCGCGTGCTCACCTATCTCGCCGCCCAGCCCGATCGGGTCTGCTCGATCGCCGAGATCGCGCGCGCCTACGGCATCTCGCAGAACCATCTGATGAAGGTGGCGCACGACCTGGGGAAGGCGGGCTACATCGAGGGCGTGCGCGGCCGCACCGGCGGCATCCGCCTCGGCAAGCCGCCGGAGAAGATCAACGTCGGCGCCGTGATCCGCCACACCGAGGACGGCTTCGACCTGGTCGAATGCGACGCCTGCCCGATTGCGCCCGCGTGCGAACTGACCGCCGTGCTGGGCGAGGCGCTGGCGGCCTTCATGACGGTGCTCGACCGCTACACGCTGGCGGACCTGCTCAAGCGGCGGACGAAGCTGCTGCGGTTGCTGGCGGTGGGGTAGCAGAGGCGGCGCGCGACGATGCCTTTGCCTCTGAACCATGCAGTGTCAGGCTCTACCTTCGCCGCAAAGGCAATATTCTCCGCAACATGTGCGGAGAAAGAGCCGTCCATTTCCCGCATCGGCCCGGCTCGCGGCAGTCGGTGAAGCAGAACGGGCGGCGTTGCCCGGCAGGGGGCCGGACGCCGTGACTGCGCGCGGCAGCCTCCCGCGGCCCGGGCATTGCCGGCATTGGCATCGCCGGGAAGGAGCGTCCGCACTCACGAAGGCATGCAGGCCACCGTGCTGCTCGAGGAGGCGCCGCGGGTCACGCATCGGCGGTGACGATCTCGCGAGCCTAAGCCGCGGCCACAAGAGCGGGACCGGGCGGGCCGTGGTCGAAATCAGGGACACCGCCGGTTTCCCCGAATGCCCGATCGGCCGCCGCGCCTGTGTCGGCGTCCCGGAGATCCGGACGATCCCGTACCTGCGCGCCTATCTGCCGGGCTGGTATGGCCAGGCAGGCAAAGCACCAGGCCGATGCGGTGGCCGGCGGTCGGGGGCGGGCGCGGGCTTCGTCTATTTCCCGCGCTTGGCCAGCCAGGCCTTCATCTCCGCGATCTCCTTCTCCTGATCGGCGATCATCTTCTCGGCCATCTTCTTGATCTCCGGATCCTTGCCGTACTGCAGCTCGATCCTGGCCATGTCGATGGCGCCCTGGTGATGCGGGATCATCCCGCGCACGAAATCGACGTCGGCATCGCCGGTCAGCGGCGTGTTCATGTTCTTCATCATCGCCATGTGCGCTTCCTTCTGCGCCTTGACCGAAGGCGGATCGGAAGGCTTGGGCATCATGTCGTCCATCATCTTCGACATGCCCTGCGCGTCGGGCATGGTGCCGTGATTGTGTGTCTGTGCGAAGGCGTTGCCGGCCAGAGAGACCAGCAGGGCAGCGGCGATCCCGAACGTTTTCATGACTTTCTCCTGTGTTGCTTCAGTTGAACCGGGCCTGCACGACGGTCCCGTCCGGGGCCGTGAGCTGGAGGACGCCCTTTGCCGGCGACGGAACGGCAGCCGGCGCGGTGCCGGTCAGCCGGTCGGCGCCCTCGGGCTGCAGCGGGATGCGCTGCGGCTTGCCCTCGATCACCAGGATCGCGAGGGCCTTGAAGCCGGTGGCCGGCAGCGGCGCGTCGTTGGCGTCGGAGACGAACACGTCGAGGCGCGTGCCCCGGCCGACCAGCTCGACGTGATACTTGCCGGCGTCGGTGAGCTGGCCGCCGTTCGGCCCCTTGGTATCGTGTGCGCGTGCCGGCGGGACCGCCCATCGGGTCCCTGTGGCCGCCGTGGCCAGCGCGGCCGCGGTCAGGATGATGCGTCGTCTCTTCATGGGTTTGTTTCTCCCTCTCTGTTGCTGGTGGTCGATCAGAAGGCGTCGGCCGCCGCGGCAGCGGTCGCGGGCGACGAGGAGCGGTCGGCGCGCAGCCGCTCCAGCGGTCTCGCCCCGAATTTCAGGAACAGGATCGGCGTCAGGAACGCGTCGAGCAGCGTCGCGCTGACCAGGCCGCCGAAGATCGTCACCGCGACCGGGTGCAGGATCTCCTTGCCCGGCGTCGCCGGATCGATCAGCAGCGGCACCAGGGCGACCGCCGCCGACAGCGCCGTCATCAGCACCGGCGTCATGCGCTCCAGGCTGCCGCGCACGACCAGCTCGCGGCCGAACGGCGGCCCGTCCGGCGCCAGCGACAGGTTGATCCAGTGGCTGATCTTGAGGATGCCGTTGCGCGCCGCGATGCCGGTCAGCGTGATGAAGCCGATCATGCTGGCGACCGACAGCGGCTGGCCGGCCAGCGCCAGCGCGGCCACCGAGCCGATCAGCGCCAGCGGGATGCCGCCCATGACGATGCACGCCAGCGCCGCCGAGCGGTAACGGCTGTAGAGGATCGCGAAGATCAGAGACAGCGACGCGAGCGACAGCAGGCCGATCGTGCGTGCCGACTCCTCCTGGGCCTGGAACGTGCCTTCGAGGCTCGTGAAATAGCCTTCGGGCAACCGCGCCTCCGTCAGCACGCGCCGGATGTCGGCCACGATCGCGGCCATGTCGCGGCGGCCGTCGCCGTTGGCAAGCACCACCACGCGGCGCTTGCCGTTCTCGCGCAGGATCTGGTTCGGGCCGTCGGTCTCGCGGATGTCGGCGAGCTGCCGGGCCGGGATCCAGCCCGACGGCGTCTCGATCAGCAGGTCGCCCAGCCGCTCCGGCGTGCGCGTCGAATCGTCGAGCCGCAGGACCACGTCGAAGCGGCGATAGCCGTCGACGATCCGGCTCACCACGCGGCCGCTCGACAGCCGGCTGAGATGGTCGACGATGGCGCCCGGCTGCACGCCGTAGAGCGCCGCCCGCGCGTAGTCGACGCGGATCTCGAGCTGCGGGATGCGGACCTGCTTCTCGACCTGGAGGTCGGCGAGACCCGGGATCGCCGCGAGCTTCGAGCGCAGGGCCTCGGCCGTGCTGCGCAGCGTGTCGAGGTCGTCGCCGAAGATCTTGAGCGCAAGCTCCGCGCGCACGCCCGACAGCATGTGATCGAGCCGATGCGAAATCGGCTGGCCGACGTTGGTCGACAGCGGCAGCACGGCCAGGCGCTGCCGCATGTCCGTCACGATCTCGTTCTTCGGCCGGCCGCCGGGCTTCAGGTCGACCTCGATCTCGGAGGAGTGGACCCCTTCGGCATGCTCGTCGAGCTCGGCCCGCCCGGTGCGGCGTGCCACCTGCCGCACCTCCGGCACGCCCAGCAGCAGCTGCTCGGCGACCAGGCCTACCCGGTTGGATTCGGCCAGCGAGACGCCGGGGGTGAACTGCAGCGTCAGCGTGAACGAGCCTTCGTTGAACGGCGGCAGGAAGGCGCGCGGCAGCATGAACGCCCCGGCCAGCGCGATCGCCACGGCGACGGCGGTCGCCGCCGCGATCGGCAGCGGCCGGTCGAGCGCCCCGGCCAGCGCCGCCGCGTAGCGCTGCTTCAGCCAGCGCACCAGCGGGCTTTCCGGCGCCGTCAGGCGCTTCATGTTGGGCAGCAGGTAATAAGCCAGCACCGGTGTCACGGTGATCGAGACCAGCAGGCTCGCCAGGATCGAGATGATGTAGGCTTCGCCCAGCGGCGCGAACAGGCGGCCCTCGATGCCGCCCAGCGCGAACAGCGGCACGAACACCAGCACGATGATCGTGGTGGCGTAGACGATGCCGGAGCGGACTTCCTGCGAGGCCGAGACGACCACGTCGAAGACCGGACGCGGATGCTCGGCGAGGCGGTTCTCGCGCAGTCGCCGGTGGATGTTCTCGACGTCGACCACGGCGTCGTCGACCAGCTCGCCGATCGCGATGGCCAGACCGCCCAGCGTCATGGTGTTGATCGACAGTCCCAGCACGCCGAATATGATGGCGGTCGTCAGGATCGACAGCGGGATCGCGGTGAGCGAGATCGCCGTCGTGCGCCAGTTCAGCAGGAAGGCGAACAGCACCACCGCAACCGCGAGGCCCGCCTCGATCAGCACGCGCTGCACGTTGTCGATCGAGGTCTGGATGAAGTTGGCCTGCCGGAACACGACCTGGTCGATCTTCGTGCCCGCGGGAAGACCGCGCTCCAGCTCCGCCAGAGCCGCCTCGATCTCGCGGGTCAGCGCGATGGTGTCGACGTTCGGCTGCTTCTCGACCGAGACGATGACCGCCGGCTTTCCCATGTGCCCGGCGTCGCCGCGCTTGACCCGGGGCGCGAAGCTCACGGCGGCGATCTGGTGCAGCAGCACCGGCCGGCCGTTCACGTTGGCCACGGCGATGTTGCGCAGATCGTCGAGGCTGGTGGTGCGGCCGATGTTGCGGATCAGGTATTCGCGGGCATGCAGGTCGGTGAAGCCGCCGCCGCTGTTGGTGCCGAACTGCGCCACGGCCTTCTCGACCTGCTCGTAGGTCACGCCGAGGGCGCGCAGGGCCGAGGCCTGCGGCGCGACCCGGAACTGCCGGACCTCGCCGCCCATCGGAATCACCTGCGCCACGCCAGGAATCGACAGGAGGCGAGGCCGCACCGTGAAGTCGGCGACCTCGCGCAGCTCCATCGGCGAGAGCGTGTCGCTGCTCATCGCCAGCATCAGGATCTGCCCCATGATCGAGCTGACCGGTCCCATCTGCGGCGTGGTTCCGGCCGGCAGCTGGTCGCGCACCGAGGCCAGCCGCTCGGCCACCAGCTGGCGGTTGCGGTAGATGTCTGTGCTCCAGTCGAACTCGACATAGACGATCGACAGTCCGACGCCCGACACCGACCTCACGCGCGTGACGCCGGGCACGCCGTTCATCTGCGTCTCGATCGGGAAGCTCACCAGCACCTCGACCTCGGGCGGCGCCAGCCCCTCGGCCTCGGTCATGATCGTCACCGTGGGACGATTGAGGTCGGGGAAGACGTCGACCGGCAGGCGCGGCACCGTGTAGAGCCCGAGCAGGACCAGCGCGCCGGCCAGCGCCAGCACCAGGAGCCGGTTGCCGACCGAGTGGGTGACGAGGAACGTGAACATGGCCGGCCCCTAGCGCACGTGATCCAGCAGGTCGGCGCCCTGCGTCACGATCCGCTGCCCGGCGCCGGCGCCGGACACGATCAGCACGCGCGCGCCGTCCAGCGGCTCGACGCGCACCGCGCGCGGCACGAAGCGTTCCGGCGCCGTATGCTCGAACACGAAATCCTGCCCGTTGGCGGTGCGGACGACGGCGCTACGCGGCACCGCGACACCGTCTCGCCGCTCGTCGGTCGCGACCTGGACCGTGACGAACTGGCCGGCCCGCAGCCCGCCGGTGTCGCCCTCGATGGCGAAGTGGACCGGGATCGACTGGTTGCGGTCGGCGAACCCCGAGCCGCGGAAGGCCAGCGTCAGGCTGCGGCCGGCGGCGGTCGTGGCGCTGGCGCTCACCGGGTTGGTCGCGGCGAAGCTCAGCGCCTCGACCCACAGCCGCGACGGATCGACGATGTGGAAGATGACGGCGTTGGGCTGCGCCATCTGTCCGGCGACCGGGCTGGCATCGGCCACGATGCCATCGACCGGTGCGACAAGCGCTTCGGGTTGCCGGCGACTTAAGTCGAGGGCGGTGCGGCGGTCCTTGAGGCCCTGCAGCTCGAGCTGCGTCTCCTCGTACATCTGCCGCGCCACCGCGCCGCTGGAAACCAGCCGCGCGAAACGCACCAGTCGCGTCTCGACGATGCTGATCTGCTGGTCGAGTTCTCCCTGGCGCTGGCGCATGTCGGAGACGTCGATCTGCTGGATCGGCGGCGCGACGTAGGCCAGCACGTCGCCTTTCGCCACCGCGGCGCCGAGGCGTGGGAAGCCGCCCGGCGGCGCCGACAGCCGTCCCCCCACCGATGCCTGCACGACGCCGCTGGCGTTGGGATCGGGGATCACACGGCCGGGCAGCTCGACCGACCGGTGGAACGCGGCCTGGGCGGTGAGGACGGTGCGCACGCCGAAGATCCGCTGCACCGCCTTGGGCACATGGAGCGAGCCGTCGGCCAGCCGCTGCGCCCGCTCGCCCGCGGCCGGCATCTCCGCGGTCTTGCCGTCGCCGTGATCGTGACCCGAATGGGCGTCGGCACGCTCGCTCCACGCGACCGCCAGCGGCAGCGCCAGCATGAGAGCGGCGGCGCGCCGGCCGCGCCGGCCCACCGCGATGCCGAGCAGGAGTCCGGCGCCGGACCCGGCCAGCAGGACGACGCTCCAGGGAGCCCATCCCGGCAGCGCCGGCAACCACGAGGCGGGCGCCCCGTCCGCTCCCGCCGGCGCGGCGGCAGCCGTCGTCACCAGCGTCAGCGGCAGGATCTCGAGTTCGGTGCCGAGCGCGACCGTGGCGATCAGGTCGAAGCGGCCGGGCCTGGCCAGGAACGGCGCCTCCAGCCGGTAGCGGTCGCCATCTGCCGTGGCCTTCAGCGGGCCGCTGGGCGTTTCCAGGGCGATGTCGGCACCGACCAGCGGCTCGTTGGTGGCGAACGCGTCGAGATAGAGCGTGAGGCTGGTGCCATCGGCGACGGCGACGAGCTCGAACGCCGTGCCGACCACTTCGGCGCGAGCGGCCGGAGAGAGAGTGCCGGCGGCAGCGGCGGGCAGGGCGGCGGCGCCGTGGTCGTGCCCCTCATGCGCGCTGGCGGGCGCGATGCTGAGCGACAGGGCCACCGCGAACGCGGCGGCGAAACGGGCAAACATGAAAGAATCCCTTCATCGTGATCCGGCGCGCTGGAGCGCGCGCAGGCAGATCAGATGAGGGTTCTGGGGGGCTTGTTCGGACCTTCGGTCAGCCGGCCGGACAGCGGGCGGGCCTCGACGGAGGCCGGCAACCAGGCGCGGACCAGCGGTGCCGGCAGCAGGGCCTTGCCGAACGCCATCTTCACGCAGCCGCCGCACGGGGTGTTGTCGCAGCACATGCCGGCGCAGCCGGCGCCCGGCGGATCGCGACCGGGCGCGGAACTCACGGCGGTGTCGAAGCTCGTCGCCGTTGCAGCTACGGCGCACGGCATGGCCTCGGCGCCCAGGGCATGGGCCTGCGACGGGACAATCATCGAGGGCGAAGCCTCGGCCGCCGCGGACGGCGCCGAAACGGCGGCCTCTCCCAGGGTAGGCAAGACCTGTACCGGAGCCGCAGCAGCTTCCGCGCGCGCGTGAGCATGCCCCTGATGCGCGCTCGCCACGCCCGCGCCGGCGAGCGACGCGATCGCGAGGAACAGCGCTCCGAGCAGCGGCGCGAGCAAACGGCGGATAATCATGTAATTTTGAATTTATCGATCCCGCGCGGCAATTCAAGGGCAGGCGGTGTCGCATTCTTCACGTTGTCGGAACCGCAGCGCCGGCCCGGGCGAGAGTAGGGCACCTTTGTCGTCCCGCCCGCCGCTCACGCTGCGGTCACACCGCGCCGTCGCGTTCAGCTCCGACTTTTGCCCGGCGGCTGATTTTCCGGGCTCTGCGCGGCGCGCGCGCGGACTCAGTATTTCGTGTCGCCGCCGCCGCTGGGAGCGCCGCGCGCCGAGTCTTCCTTGATCCGCTGCTGGAGCAAGGTCGACGAGCTGGTGGTGCCGTTCCACGTCGCGTTGACGTTGGACCGTACGCCCATATAGCGCTCCGACGCCGCGCCGGTGGCGCCGGGATTGCCGCCGGTGGTGCCGGTGTCGGCATTGCCGCTGCAGCCGGCCAGGATCAGGAACAACGCCACGGACGAAACTCTCATCGACATACGAACCTCCACGGGGGACATGCACGCCCTGCCAACGGACGACCGCCGGCGACGTTACATGGTTTTCGTCGTGCAGGCGTTGGCAAGCCCATTGGCGCGATCATCCGGGCTGTGTAGACAGCACGCGTCATGACGATCGGCGATCCCGGCCACCGCGCCGACAAGACGAGCGCCGACACGAAGCGCGCCGACACGACGGGCGCGCCTGCCGGCGCCGGATCGTCCGGCCGGACGCAGCTCGTGCGCTGGGCGATCTCGTCGGCGACGCTGGGCTTTCCGCAGGCCGCCGGGCCGGTCGCCTTCGCGCTGCTGGCCGTCAGCCTGGGCGGCGAGGCCAGCAGCGGCGCCGCCATGATCCTGGCCATGACCTTGGCCCAGGTGGCCGGCGCGCTGCCGCTGACGCGGCTGGGCCGCCCGTTCGCCCCGGCGTCGTTCCTGAAGCTGCTGCTGGCGGTCCGCACCGCCGCCCTGGTGGGCATCGCGGCGGGCGCGGCCTGCGGGGCGTCGCTGCCCTGGCTGATCGCGCTCGCCGCCGCCGCCGGTCTGGTGAACGGCGCCGCCTTCGGCTATCTGCGCGCGGTCCTCAACCGGCTCGCGCCGGCGTCGGGCATGTCGCGCGCGCTGGGCATCGCGGCCACGCTGAACGAGCTCACCTTCGTGCTGGCGCCGGTGGTGGCCTCGGGCCTCGGCTCGGTCTCGCCGGTGCTGGGCATCGTGGCGATGGCGGCGGTGGGCGCGTTCCCGGCCTTCCTGATCCCCAATCTCGGCCCGGCGGCGCCCCCAGAAGGGATCGGTGGCGGCATCGACGGCGGACTCCCGCGCGAACGCACGTCGATCCTGAGCCCGCCGATCCTGCTGTGGCTCGCCTGCACGGCGGCCGGCGGCGCGACCGTGGCCTCGATCGAGATCGGCGCCGTCGCGCTGGCGCTGGGGTTCGGCTACGAGCCGGCGCTGGCGATCCTGTTCACGGTGCCGCTGTGCCTGGCCGCGGTGACGGGCGGCATCTGGGTCAGCGTGCGCAACCGGCGGCCGACGCGCCGGGTCGTGGTGGCGCAACTGCTCGTGATGTGCGCCGGCTCGGCGCTGGCGGCGGCCGGCCTCTCGATGGCCGCGACCCTGGCCGGCGCGGTCCTGATCGGCCTCGTGCTGGCGCCGCTGGCGACCCACTACTCGCTGATCCTCGACACGCTGGCGCCGCCGCACCGCCGCCCGGAAGTGTTCGCCCTGATGCGCACCGCCAACGCCTGCGGCGTCATCCTCGCCAGCGCGCTGCTGACGGCGGTGTCGCTGTCGACGGCAATGCTTGCGATCACCAGCGTGATGATGGCCGCGACCGTCGCGGTCGGCGTTGCCGGCGTGCGGGGGCGGGATCGTGCAGCGGCGAAGCTGGGGGATGGGACGGGCAGCGCAGGCGGGGCCTAGATCCGCAGGCGAACTCCCGGCACGGCGCAGGATCTTCCCGGCCCAGGCGAACGCGTCACCACGACACCTGATTCAGGGCCTGCGACATTGGCTTCGTTTGTTTCGTTTATTTCGTTTGTTTCGTTTATTGGCAGCCCTCCGACGTTTTCAACGGCCTGCTAAAGAGAGAGGGGACGACGCGAACGGTAGCAGTCATTTCTATAGACTCAACTATTACGGGTTTTTTCGAGGCCGCGCCATCGGCCGGGCGCGCGATCGCCACGCATTCCGCCGCGTGCAGGAGGGGGCGTCGACTACAACCAATTTGCAACCACTCGCGCCTTCGCACGTTGGCACGCTGAAGGAACGTGCGACCTCCTCATCGAAGGGCACCGATGTTACTGGCCGCAGCGGCTCCGAACCGGAAGGGCGTGTCGCCAGATGTATCCGGCGCCGGCGGCGGTCGGGCGTTCGTCCTGCTCGTCATCATCGTCGCGGTGGCCGCGAATTTGCTGGCGGTCCTTCCCGTTCATGCCCTCACCCTCACGGTGAAGCCGGCGCGCGCGCAGGGACCGGGCGCGGTCGCCGGCGCCCCGGCCGAGATCCGCGCCACCGGCCCCTTCCTTTCGGGCGATTCCGATCAGCTCGCGGCGGCGTTGCAGTCGCTCGAACAGCAGGGCGGCCTCGCAGCCACCGGCCCGCGCGCCGTCGTGGACTTCGACAGCACCGGCGGTTCGCTCGACGAGGGCATGCGGATGGGCCGTGTGCTGCGCAGGTTCGGCGTGGGCACGCTGATCCGCGCCGGCGACCGCTGCCTGTCAGCCTGCGCGCTGGCCTTCCTCGGCGGCGCGACGCCGGGTCCCGAGGGCGCGGTGGCGAACCGCAGCCTGGAGATCGGCGGCCAGCTCGGCTTCCATGCCTTCTATGCGACGCGCGATCCCGGCGCGCGCGACGCCGCGACCAGCCGGGCGCGCGGCGTCACCGAGGGGCGCGCCATGTCGGCCGTCATCATCGCCTATGTCATCGACATGGGTGTCGATCCGGAACACGTGCTGCGCGCGCTGATACGTCCCCCGGACGACATGACCTATATCGAAGCGGCCGGCGAATTCGCCAGCCTCGGCGTCTGTCCCGTCGGTCTGCCGGCGTCGAGCGCCACGCTCGCCGACCGCGCGACCAACATCTGCGCCAACGTCACCCGGGGCACGATGCCGGTATGGGCCGACCTGATCGTCGAATACACGCCGGTGGAGGCGCGCCGGCTGCTGCTGGGGGAGGTCGCCCGCGACGCCGCACAGGCCAACGTGACGGCGGGACTGGCGACGCGCCTGCAGCAGGTCCTGCGCGGCGGCCGCGGGATCGAAGCCCTCTACGACGAGCTGGCGGCCGCCGGAATGCCGCTGCCGACGATGCGGGCCCGGGGCTTTCATCTGGAGATGCCCGGCCTCCGGACCAGTTGCTTCGTCACCCTGTCGCCCACCGGCATGGCGGATTACGGCGTCGTCCTGCTCACCCCGTCCGGTATCGCCGCCCCGCGCATCGCCGCGCCGTCCGCCTGCTCCGAACTGCTCGGGTTCCACCATGACGAGATCATCAACCCGCGCCGCGGCAGCGCCGTCGGCCGGCCCTGAGCGAAAGCGCGCCGGCAGGATCGCCGCACGCCGGGCAGCTTCGCCCCTGCGTCGTCAACCGCGCCCCTCGGGGCGCATCGGCACCGCGCACGATCACGCGGTTCAAAGTTCTGCCTGACAATCTTGCATATCTTGTGCGCCTTGAGCGAGCGTGCGATATCGCGGTTCGGGCGTCGACTCTTGTCGACGGGGAAATTCATCGCTCACTTCAACTGCACGAGGCTTCGATGGATGATCGGTCGGTTCGTCATGTCCTGACGGCACGGTGTGCTGCCGCGAAGCTATCGACGCTGCTCGCCGCGGGCATTGCCCTGGCCGCGTCGCCGGCTCTGTCGCAAGGCGCCATGGGACCGGGCGGAGGGGCCATGGCGCCCCAGCCGCGCGTCGCCCCTGCGCCACAGGCTCCTGTCGTGGCGCCTCAGGTGCCCTTCGTCGCGCCCACGCCGTCCATCAACCAGCCCGGCGCCCCAAATCAAACCCGGAGTTCGAGCAATCGCGATCACATCGATCAGGATGCCCAAACGGACGTCAAGAAGCTCAGGGTCATCAACAACTCGGGAACGGACTTCGTAAACGTCGACTCGTCCAATCGAATGACCGGAACATCGACCGGTCCCGCGAACCCGGTGGCCAACAATTCGAACCAACCGATCCCCAGCGTCAACGTCATGGTGCGAAAGCAGCCGGGCGGCGGTGCCATTTCGACGGTGAAGACCGACGGCAACGGGCAGACGACCTTCCGGCAGCTCGAGCCCGGCACCTACGACGTGGCGCTGCCGAGTGTTCCCGGCGGCACCGTGAGCATGACGACGTTCGTCAACGGCACGCTGGCCTCGCGCACCGACTTTCCGGTCGGAAGCTCGGTCGGCACCTTTACGGTCGGCAAAACCGGCGACACCGTCACCCTCAAATTCCAGACGAACCTCGGCACGACACCGGTCAACGGCATCGGCGGCACGGGCGGCGGACGCTTCCAGACGAACGAAGGTTCCACACCGACCAACGGCTACGGCGGCACGGGCGGCGGAAGGTACACTTTCAGGCCCGGCCAGCAGTAGAAATTGCGTCGTCAATTGCTCGACGCCTCCCTCGGGAGCGAGAAAGTGGGCGCACTAGGCGTCGCCTCGATGTGTCCGAAAAAGACGTCGTTCCCCTCCCTTGTCAGCCATCGCGGTGTATCATTGCAGCGCTCACTGATTCTGTTCGTTGCAGCCTTTGGGCTGCTGGGACAGCCCGCGTTTGCCCAGGGGCCGATGTCGCCCGGAGGCGGCGCGATGGCGCCGCAACCGCGCATGGCACCGCCACCGCCCCCACCGCCACCGCCGGTGATGATGCCGGTGGCGCCGATCCCCGCGCCGGCAGCGCCGTCCGTCAGCGCGCCGCGCGCCTCGTCGACCTCCGGCAGCGGCGCCACGGCGGATACCGAGTTGCCCAAGCCCCCGGCGCGCCCGCCCGCGACGACGGGCGCCCCGGGCGGACCGGGCGTCCCGGGTGGAACGGGCGGAACGGGTGGCCGAGCAACGCCGGCGGCTCCGGTCGCAGCGCCCGTCAAGACCCCCGTCGCTCCGGCCGTCGCTCCGTCCGTCGTCCCGGCCGTCGTTCCCGCCGCCATCCCCTCGGTGGATCGCTCGACGGCGCTGGTCGCGACCGCGAGAGGCCTGCTGCCGGCGCGCGACGTCGCCGTGGTGTCGACCGACGGTGGCGGCCGCAACCGCACCGAGGTCCGGACCGGCGACAGGGGCCAGTTCTCCATCGGTCCGCTCACGCCGGGCATCCGCGACCTCACCTTTCCCATCGCCAGCCTGCGGGGCGCGCAGCCGGACGGGGCAAAGCGGAAGCTGCCCAGCGTGACGGTCAGCCTGGTGCTGCCCGCCACCCCGGGCGCCGGACCGCGCGGCAACCTGGTCGTGCACACCTATTCGGGCTTCGCGCCGAACCAGGACATCCGCGCCCGCATCTCCATTCCACGCGACGGCGGCGGGGCGATCGTGGACTGGGGCGACGGCACGCCGCCGGTCGATGCGCTGCGCGACGGCTGGCCGGTCAATGTCGGGGGCGGGCGCGGGCCGGTCGAGACGGTCGGCAAGGTCTCGTTCGTGCGCAAGTTCGAGAAACTGGGATTCATCCAGATGGATCCCTGCATCCCGTGGTGGCAGTGCGCGCCGCCGCCCGATCCCGATCCGCCGCCGATGGACGATCCGTGGACCGAGATCCTGCCCGAGATCGACGTGCTGCCGCCCGACGACCCGATCATCGAGATCGTCGATCTCGACGATCCGCCCCCGGACGATCCACCCAGGGACGATCCACCGCGCGACGACCCGCCGAAAGTCGATCCTCCCCAGATCGGCGACAAGGGAACCTTCGACATCGGCCCGCTGCGGCCGGGTGTGCGCGAGGTCCGGCTGAGCCTGCCGCCGCGGCCGCCGGTCAAGGTGGCGCTGCTGCTGCCGCTCGAACCGCGGGCCGCCGTCGAGGCGATCAATGCCGGCGGACGGCCGCCGCGGGTCGGCGAGCAGGACCGGCTCCACCTCGTCGAACACATCTACGCCCCCGACACGACGGCCCAGACGCTGCGCGTCCGCATCACCATGGCCAGGGACGGACGCGGCGCCCTGGTCGACTGGGGCGACGGCACGCCGGTGACCGACGTCAAGCGCGACGGCAAGCCCATCGCCGCCGCCAGCGTCGACCGCGAAGCGGTCGGCCGCATCCTCTTCCTCGGCGCCAAGAAGAAACAACCATAGGAATGCGATTAATGAAATCACGTCTGTTTGCCGTCTCCGTCGCCGCGTCGACCGTCGCCCTGGCGGGTCCCGTCCTCGCGCAGGCCGGCGGACCGGTCGTCGCCCCGGCATCGCCGTCGGCCACGGCGCAATCGACCGCCGTCAGCAGCGGCATCCAGAGCCAGAGCAACACTACGGCCTATGTCGTGCTGCCGGGCATCAGCGCGGTGATCCAGCAGACGCTGCTGGGGGCGAAGCTGGTTGCGCCGCGCTCGACCACGGACCTCGGTCCGCTGCACAGCGGCATGGCCGCCGGCGACGATCCGATGGGCTGGCAGGTGTGGGCCCAGACCGGCGGCGGCCAGGCCACCAACAGCCTGGCGACCGGCGGCTACTCGATCGGCACCTATGGCGCGCAGCTCGGCGTGCAGAAGCAGATCACGCCGGAAATCGTGCTGGGCGTCAGCGGTTCGTGGCAGGGCTCGGGCGGCACGATGAACGGCGGCTTCGCGTCGACCAACTCGACGTTCGGCGTCACCGTCTATGCCGGCTGGCAGCTCGACGAGCACTGGAACGTCTCGGCGATGGCCGGCTACAGCGGCGGCTCGAACTCGATGACCAATTCGGGCTTCAACTACAACGCGAGCTTCGGCAGCAGCCAGTGGAGCTTCCAGGGCGGGCTCAACGGCTACTACAAGGTCGGCCCCGTGGTGCTGGCGCCGATGGTGTCGATCCTCTATTCGCCGATCAACAGCTACGGCTACACCGACAGCAACCTGGTCATCGTGCCCGGCCAGACCACGTCGCTGACCCGCGGCTCGGCCGGCGGCTTCATCAGCCTGCCGCTCGACAAGTGGCAGCCCTATGTCCGCGCCACCATCGAGCAGGATTTCAACGCGCCGACCGGCAGCGGCGCCAACGGCTATACCGGCGGCACGATCGGCGCCGGCGCGACCGTCCCGCTCAACGACGCACTCTGGGCCTCGATCGACGCCGGCTACAACTCGATCGGACGGTATGCCCTGTCGTCGTGGTCGGGCAGCGTGCGGCTCAGCCTGCGGTTCTGAGAAGACGGCTCGATACAGAGCGAGGGGAGGGACGTGACATGACCCGACGGATGGCGTGCGCGGCCGGGGCGATGCTCCTGGCCGGTCTGGGGGGCTCGATCTCCCCGGCATTTTCGCAAGGACCGATGGCGCCGCGGATGGACGTGGCGCCGCCGCCCGTGCGGGTCGCCCCGCCGCCACCGCCGCCGGTGTTCGTTCCCCCGGTCGTTCCGACCCCGCCGCCGATGCCGGTGGCCCCCGTGATGGCGCCGCCGCCCGCGGCGCCCAAGGCACCGACGGCTTCGGCACCGGCCACGCCCGCGCCGGTCGGCATTCCAGCCCCGATCCCGGCGCCCCTGCCCGCGACCGCTTCCAAGGAGACGCCGCGCGGCCCCGGCGGCGGGCCGCCGCCCTACACGGACTCGCAGGTCAAGGCGCTGCGCGGGGTCGGCGTGAGCCTGCGCGGCCCCGGCGGCCAGCGCCAGGCGACCACCGACTCCAACGGCGTCGTGTCGCTCGGCAAGCTGGGAAAGGGCACCTACGAGCTCAGCGTCGACCAGAAGAGCCTCGGCACCGGCACCCAGCCCGGCACCCAGCCGGTCGCCCTCATCGGCCTGTTGCTGCCGGCGGTGCAGAAGCTGCGGGACGGCGAGCGCCGCTACCGGACGCTCGTCATCAGGCCGGCCAACGACCAGACTCCCGTGAGCATCAGGCTGCAATACGATGACGGGGATGGACTCTCGAATGTCGACGTGGGCAACCGCATCGGCGGCAGCTATGACATTGGCGGCGCCACCCTCAGCGGCCGGGCGGACATCAAGCTGTTCGAGGACCTCGCCAAGCGCAACACGTCCGGCGAGACCCGGCTCGTCTTCGTCACGCCGGTCCCCGGCAGCACCGCGGCCGCCCTGGCCGACGCGAACGCCGCGATCGGCGCTGTATCCACCACGCGGCTGGGCACTTCACAGGGCAATCCGACCAGCCCCGACAAGCCGCAGCCCAACTACACGAACCAACCGATTCCGGGCATCGATGTCGTGGTGCAAAAGAAGCCGTCCGGCGGGAAGATCATCACGCAAGGCACCGACAGTAGCGGCACGACGACGCTGGGCGTGCTGACGCCCGGAACGCATTCGGTGTCGCTCGACACGAGGAAGCTGCTGGACGTCCGCGTGCCCGGCCCGTCGGGCAGCGAGCCGGCGCAACCGGCCGGCATCCTGATCGGCCTGCTGCTGCCGGCCGTGCAGAAGCTCGGCGAGGCACCGCAGCCGACGACGGTCGAACACGCCTTTCCGCGCTCGTTCCTGGCCAATGCGAAAGAGCTGCGGATCGACATCGTCGTTCCCGACGGTGGCGGCAGCCCGAAGGTCGACTGGGGCGACGGAAGCCCATCGACCGACGTGGTTCGCGACGGAATCCCGGCGCCCTCGGCATTGCGCGTCTCCGCCGACGTCTCGACTATTCGCGTGCAGAACTACCTGTCGTCGCCGCAAACCGGCCCGGGCGGCCCCGGCACGCCGACGGCGCAGGAAGCTCCAGTCAACACGAGCCGGTCCAACATCAAGAGGCCGTCGGTGAAGCTGCCGAACGTCGGCGTGACGTCGACGGGCCCGGGCGGCGTGATGCAGGCGCGCAGCGATGGCGAGGGCTGGACGCGGCTCGGCAAGCTGCCGATCGGCAACACGATCATCGAGTTCAACGGCGCGGATCTCGCGTCGGCGCTGAAGACGACGGTCGGGCCGAACACGCCGGAGCCGCAGAAGACCCTGATCGAACTGCTGGTCGTCATTGCGATCACCGCGATCAGGACCGACGGCACGCCCGTCGTGTTCACGGGATCGGTGCCGGCCAGTGCCGTGAAGACGGTCAAGGCCGATCTCCGCGTGGGACGCGACGGCAATGCCATGGCGGTCGACTGGGGCAACGGTCCGCAGTTGCCGCAGATTCTGTCCCGGACCGGCGCGGCGACGCTGACCGTGCCCGGCCCCAACGGCCCCATCCCGGTCGATCCGGCGCTCGTGAAGTCACTGCAGGATCGCGCCGGCGGCAGCGCCCCCGGCCTGGTCGAGGCCAACACCGCGATGGGGGACATAAGCACCACGCGCTGACGGCGGAGCCATGGCTGCCGCGCGCGTCGTGCGCCGTCGTTTCGCAGGCATCGCCGCGGCAATCCTGGTCGCGACGGTGTCCGCCTGTGGCCATGGCGGACCGGGCCGCGATGCGACCGCCGTCGCGATTGCGCAGGCGGCGGGCCTCCAGGCAGGCACGTCGAACGGCGCGGCCTTCGATCTCCAGACGTGGCGGCGCGACGACGGCCGGCCCGGCCCGCTGTTCGTCTATGTCGAGGGCGACGGGCTGGCCTATCTCGATGCGCGCACGCCGTCGTCCGATCCGACGCCGGTCGATCCGCTCTCCCTGCGCCTCGCCGCCGCCGATCCGGGACCGGCCGTCCTCTATGTGGGGCGGCCCTGCCAGTTCGCACCGGGACGCGCCGACCCGCGCTGCCAGGTCCGCGACTGGACGACCGGCCGGTTCGCGCCGCGCCTCGTCGCCGCGGTCGACGACGCGGTAAGCCGCGAGCGCGCGAAGGCGCCCGGCCGGAAGCTGGTGCTGGTCGGCTATTCCGGCGGCGGTGTAATCGCCGCCCTGGTGGCCGCGCGGCGCAGCGACGTGTCGCTTCTGATCACCGTCGCCGCGCCTCTCGACGTGGCGGACTGGACGCGCCGCATGGGCCTGTCGCCGCTCGACGGATCGGCGTTTCCGCTCGACCGGGTGGAACGCCTCTCGCAGGTCCGGCTGGTCGCCTTCGCCGGGCAGCAGGACAGGACGGTGCCGGCCGCGTCGATCGCGTCGGCGGTCGACAGGCTCGGGTCGTCGGCAAGGCTGATCGTCGTGCCGGACTTCGATCATCGCTGCTGCTGGGTGCGCGACTGGCCGTATCTCCGAAAGGTCGCGTCCGGCGAATGATCGCAGGAGAGCGACTCATGGGCGTCGCTCCCTCTCTCGATCGTCAGGCGCGGCGCGTTGCCGTGGGCATCTCCACCATGGTCGCCGCCGCCGTCGTCCCGGCCGCGACGCCGGCCTCCCGATCGGCAATTCCCCGATGTCGCCCGCCCCGTAGAGATCGTCGTCTTCCGTCGAGGCGAAGCCACCAGGCGCCGTCGCACGCAAGCGTGTTGCGCCCGACATTTCCGCGCCGGGCCTGCAACGACATTGGCTGCACGCGGTGCTTTATTTATCTTCTCCCAAAGGTTGCAATGCATCCCGCATGAGCGTCTATGGACGTGCCTTTCAGGCTGGAGGACGCATGCTATGCAGGACTTCGTTCGCCGAAAGAATATCGAGCATCTCACGAAGCAGCTGGCCGGTGGCCGCCTCGATGCCGCGCTGCACGACTATGCGGAGAAGAGGCTGGCCGAGGAGCTGGCCGGTGGCCGGGCCGAGGAGCTCGCCAGCGCGCGGGCACACGGGCATCAGCCGGACGACGCTGCGGAACTCGTGCCGTCCTCCGTGAAGAAAGCCGACGGCACGGAAGCTCCCTGCTGACGGCGACGCCGCATGTGTTGCAGCGTCGTGGGTGTTGTGGGCCGTGTTGTAGGCAGCGTCAGCCGCCACGCCGCGCGATGTCGGCGCTGGCGTTGCGACGCGCCAGCTCTTCGGCGACGGCCGAGGGAACGCACACCTTGTTCACCGGATTGAGCACGGTGCCGAGCGACTTGGCGATCACCAGGGCGACCGGGATGCCGACGATCGACAGGCACAGCGCGAACACCTGGATCGCGTTCAGGATCACGAACACGACGCCGAACGGCAGATAGAGGATCATCACGATCGCCGAGTAGGCCTGCCATAGCGGGTTCTGCGGAATCTCGAGGCTCGACTTGCTCACCATCTCGTTGCCGAACGGCGCCAGCAGGAACCTGCCGAACTCCATCAGCCCGAGACCGAGCGGCGCGGTGACGACCAGCAGCGTCAGCAGCAGGCCGAGCAGCCAGTAGAAGGCGGCGGTGAGGAACCCGAAGAACGGGAAGTGCCACAGAACATTGCCCAAGGTCCGCATTGTATCTCCCCGACGCAGCCCATGGCGCGCGCGTCACACCTTGCCCGGCCCGCGACCTTCACTCAAACGCCATCCACTCGAACGCCATCCACTCAAACGCCATCGTGCCGGCTCTGCCCAATGGCGAGGGAGTCTTTACGGGCACGACAGAACCCAGGGTCGAGACGTGTTGGTCGTCCATGACGTCGACCATGGCGAAGGCCTCGACGATCGCGCCGCCCAGGCCGTCGAGCGCCCGCCGCACCGGTGCGGGGCCGCCTCCCGACAGAATCGAGTTCGCGCTGTAGCCGATCGGCGTGGTGCGCGTTGTGTCGGCGGGGCGGTCGCCGATCGCCGGCAGCGAAGGACAACGAGCAGCATGACGGACGTTCGACAGCAGACGCGGGGAGACGCACACAAAGACGCACACAAAGACGGAGACAAAGACACCCGCAAGGAGATGCTCGACAGGGTCGTGAACGGCGCCGGCTTCGTCGCCGCGCTCGACCAGAGCGGCGGGTCGACGCCGAAGGCGCTGGCCCAGTACGGCATCGCCGCCGCCGCCTATGCGGACGAGGCGGAGATGTTTGCCCTCATGCACGAGATGCGCGTGCGCATCATGACGGCGCCGTCCTTCACCGGCGACCGCGTGATCGCCGCCATCCTGTTCGAGCGCACGATGCAGGGCGAGGTCGCGCCCGGCACGGCAGACGGCACGCCCGTGCCGGCCTTCCTGTGGAGCCGCGGCATCGTGCCCTTCCTGAAGGTCGACGAGGGGCTGCAGCCCGAGCGCGACGGGGTGAGCCTGATGAAGCCGCTGACCGGGCTCGCGGACCGGCTGGCGGCGGCGGCCCGGCTCGGCATGTTCGGGACCAAGATGCGCTCGACCATCCGGCTCGCCTCCCCGGGGGGCATTGCGGCCGTGGTCGCCCAGCAATTCGAGGTCGCGGCCTCGATCGCGCGCCAGGGGCTGATGGCGATCGTCGAGCCCGAGGTGCTGATCGACAGTCCCGACAAGGACGCCGCCGAGGCGCTGCTGCGCGACGAACTGCTGCGCCGCCTCGATGCGCTGCCCGACGACATGCCCGCGGGCGCCCGGGTCATCCTCAAGCTGACCTTGCCCAGCGATCCCGGCCGTTATGGCGACCTGCTGCGGCATGACCGCGTCGCGCGCCTGCTCGCTCTGTCCGGCGGCTATCCGCGCGGCGAGGCCTGCCGCCGCCTCGCCGCCACGCCGGGCATGATCGCCAGCTTCTCGCGGGCGCTGACCGAGGGCCTCCAGGTCTCGATGAGCAATCCCGCGTTCGACGCCGCCCTCGAGCGTTCGATCGCGGAGATCCATGCGGCGTCGACGACGAAGCGGCGCGCCGGTGACTAGGCACGGAAGCCGGGCGGGCGAGACGGGGCGCCAGACGGGGGACGAGACGGGGGACGAGACGGGGGCGGCGTCGCCGGCATCCGCGAGGCGACACCGTGCGTAGGCAGATCAGTATCGTTCCGCAGCCTGCCGCCCGATGAATTCCCCGCCCGCCGCCGAACCGTTCGTGCTGGTCGAACGGACCTGCCGTCAGTTGATGCGCTATCCCGATGACGCGACCGTGCGCGGTGCGGCCGCCACCATCATGGCCGACCTCGAGCCGGCGATCGACGCCGGTGCCGGCGGCCCGGCCCAGCGGCTCACGCGCGCGATCGAGGGGCAGTGCACGGCGCTGCTGCTCCAGCTTCGCGCAGCTCGCGGCGAGCCCGCCCTCGTCCAGGAGCTGGCGCTGCGCGTGCTAACCTGCCTCGAAGAACGGCGCCGCGCGTCGGGATGACGGCGTCAGGGAAACATTCGCATGGCAGCAGGAACGAAAAGGGCGATCTCTCCCGCCCCCGGCACGCCGCGACAGGTTGCCCGGGGATCTTCCGGCGGGAGGCTGGTGCCGTGGGAGCGCCTGCTCCGCTGGCACCCCGATCGCCACCTGGTGACAGGTGAGCACGAGGCCGATCGCACCGACCGCGCCCGGCTGCTGGCGCGCCTGATCGTGGCGCTGCGGATGAAGGGCGACTGGGCGGTCCGGGTCGGGCGCGATCGCGGCCGGCTGCTGGTACAGGCGGCGCTCGAGGACGAGAACGACGCGCTGCGCCTGAGCGAAGTGCTGGGGGCGAGGCCGGTCCGCCGTTACGTCGGCTGGGTCACGCAGCAGGAATTCGAGTTCGACGCCGACGTCGCCGAACGCCTGCGCAAGGCGCTGATGCTGACCTGAAGCCCCGCCCTGCGACTCACGCGATCATCGAGCGCACCTGCTCTAGGACAGTCGCTGGAACATCGCGTAAGTGAATCGCTGCTGCGATCCCCACGGCGTCTCGTGCGTTTCGTCGGCCTGGCGCATCAGGCCGAATTCCGGGCCGAGGCGCGTCGCCAGCGTCGCCGGACTGTAACGCTGCACCGCAAGGTCGCTGCACTTCTCGGGGCCGTCCAGCGCGAAGGTGGCCATGATGACCGAGGAGCCGGCGGACGTGCCTGCCCGCAGCGCCGCGAGGTAAGCGGTTTGCTGGGTGGGCTCGGTCAGGAAGTGGAAGACCGCGCGGTCGTGCCAGACGTCATAGGTGCGGGGTGGGCGCCACTCCGTAATGTCGGCCACGACCCAGGCGACCTTGGCGGCGTCGCTGCCCAGGCGATCCCGGGACGTCGCCAACGCCTCCCCGGCCACGTCGAGGACCGTCAAGTTCGTGTAGCCCTTGGCGATCAGATCATCGACCAGCTTCGACGCGCCACCGCCGACATCGACGATTGCCGCCGCGGGATTCGGCGCCGCCGCCACGATCCATTCCAGCGATCGCACGGAATGCGGCTGATACCAGCTCACCGCCGTCTCGGCCTTGGTCGCGTAGACGTTTTCCCAATGGCCGCGCGTGCCGCTCATGGGTGCCTCCTTTCGTCCGGCGACACGCGCCGGAAGCGTCTGGATTAAGCGGCATCTCCCCGTGCAATGCCAGCCGAACTACCCGGCGATACGGCGCTCATGGGCTCTTCGGCTGCCACGTGGGAGCGCGAAAACTCACCATTCGAGCGCATCCGGCAGGCTGCTGCGGCCGCCGGTCTTCCTGCCGTCCCTGTGGCTGTTCGCCCTCCAGGGGAACGACGAGACGGCGCGCCGGATCGCCGTTACTGCGGCGAGAGCCGGACGGCCTTCAGGTAGCGGGTGTTGTAGTAGTCGGCGTCGAGCGACGTCACCATGACCGGCGAGCCGCGATGGGTGGCGTGCACGAACTGGCCGTTGCCGCTGTAGATGCCGATGTGGGTGATGGCGCCGCGATAGCCGAACATCACGAGGTCGCCCTTCTGCAGGTCGCCGCGTGCCACCGGCGTGGCCTCGCGTGCCATGTCGTGCGGCATGCGCGGGATGCGCTGCCCGAACACCGCATCGTAGAGATAGTAGACGAAGCCGCTGCAGTCGAAGCCGGTCCTGGGCGAGGTGCCGCCGTAGCGATAGGGCGTGCCGAGATAGTTCATGGCGCGCGAGACCAGGCGGTCGCCCCACTCGCTGGCGCCCGGGGCGGGGCTGGCGGACCGGCTCGCGGCGGGGCCGGTCGAAAAGGCGACCGGGGTCGCAGCCGCGGCGGCGGCGGGCGCTGCGGCGTTGAAGCCGGCGAAGGCGCCGTTGTCCTGCTGCCATTTGGCGTTGAGCTGGTCGGCGATGCTGTCCGTCGGATCGGCCGGGGCCGCCTTGGCGGCAGGCTTCATCTTCGACTTCGCCGGTGCCTTCGCCTGGGCCATCGCGGGCGAGGCGATGCCCGCCGTTCCGAACAGGGCCACCGCGGTCAGCACCGCGACCGACCAGGACGTGGCCCGGAGGAGGTGGCGACTGCGCGAGGGAAGGGGATGACCGGCTTTCAACGCCATGTATCTTTTCTCCGTATGGAACCAAGGGGGCGGCCTGCGGCCTCCCGGGATAATGGCGATCCGGGAGCGGCCCGTCCAACAAATGTTGCAATTTTGCCACAGTAAAATTTGGCAGCTAATACATTGATTTCATGATATTTTCTGGAATACGGCACGCCCCAGAATGGTGCGGCGGCGTGCGCAAAGCCCGGTCGGGCGCCCTTTTTCCCGAGCGCATGGCAACCTCACATTTGCCCTGATTCGGACGTGCAACGCACTCAGATGGCGCGACGAGGGCTGCCGATGGTAGCGTTCGCCGATGTGCGGAAAATTCACGGCCCAGGCTTCGTGGCGCGAAGTCGTCTCCTTCTCGCAGCCGCTGGCGCAGGGCGTTGGCGGCGGCGCGAGCGGTGACGAAGCGATCGCCGACGACGCGATCGCCGACGACGCGATCGCTGACGACGCAATCGGAAAAGACGCAATCGGTAAAGACGCAATCGGTAAAGACGCGGGCGGTAAAGACGCGAGCGGTAAAGACGCGGGCGGCAGCGACTGGGGCGCCGAGGACGACGGCGGCAACGACGGCGGTAACGACGGGATCGTCACCTATCGGGTCGGCGCGGCGGTGCCGGTGATCGTGTGGGACGCCGCGGCGCGCGCCCGGCGTGTCGTGCCGATGCGCTGGGGCTTTCCCGATCCGCGCGACTGGCGGCGGCCGCGGCCGATCCATGCGCGGTCGGAAACCGTCGACATCAAAGAGCCGTTCCGCGCGCCGTTCCACGCCGGCCAACGCGGCATCGTCGTGTTCCGCACCTTCAACGAGGGCGAGGAGATCTTCAAGCCGACGGGACGTCCCGAGACGCGGCAATGGACGATCGATCCGCAGGACGGCCGGCGGCGCGGCTTCGCCTTCGTGTGGCGGCGCTACGCCATCGAGGGCCAGCCGGCGCCGCTGCTCTTCTGTGTGATGGCCACCGCGCCGGCCAACGAACTGATTCGCCGCACGGTCAAGGGCGGCGAGGACGATCCGCGCATGCCGGCGATCCTCGACGACGATGCGTGGGCTGCGTGGCTGGGCGAAGACGGTGCCGATCCGGCGTCGTCCAAGGCGCTGCTGAAGACGATGGAAGGCGTGAACTGGACGTCGGCACCGGAACCCAGGAAGCCGCGCAGCGCGGGACCGCGCCAGGGTTGACGGCACTCAGGCAGCGTGGGTGCGAAGTCGGGGCCTGCGGCGGCTCTGCCGGGTGTGTCCCTGCCGCTCTGCTCACGCCGCTCTGCTCGTGACCCTGTGACCATTACGCTCTGACCATTACGCTCTGATCGCAGCGTGATGATCGCAGCGCCCGGATCTGGCGTGTGGTGCACCAGCCGTTGCGCGCGTTCGCCAGTCATTTTCCTTCCTCCCCTCTGCCTCGCCACGCGCCCGGTGTCGGCAGGCGACGAGGGAAGACAGGAATTCATTGTACCCGCTTCACGCAGGGTTCGCTGCAGGTCCAGCGCCACGATGGCCTGATCCTCGACGACGAGGATGCGCCCGCGCGGACCGTCGGCCGAAAGGGGAGCGGGCGGTGATGTTGGCGGGTAAGCGTGATCGAGCTTCCGCTGGGTGTTCGTGGTGGAAGCGGTCGGGTGGCTCGATCGCCAGCGGTATCGGCTGGCCGGCCAAGTGGCTAGGGTGGCTGGGGCTCAACCACGTCCCAGGAGAAAGCCTATGCGGATGTCCGAGGAACAACTTGCCGACTATCGGGACCGCATCGCCTGGCATGGTGAGGCCAGGTCCGACCGCGCGACCCTGGAGGAGCTGGTAAAGCTCCACACCCGCACAATCGCGTTCGAGAATATCGACCGGTTCACCGACACGCTGATCGATCTCTCGCTGGACGCAGTTGTCGCCAAACTGGTTCGAGGAAAGCGCGGCGGTGTTTGCTATGAACAGGCCGGCCTGTTCAGGGACGTGCTTGAAACGGTCGGATTCAAAGTCTCCGGACTGATGGCCCGTGTGAAGTGGAATGTGCCCGAAGGGCGTGTCAACGGTCGCACCCATATGGCATTGCAGGTCGATCTCGCTGAAGGACCGGTTATCGTTGATGTCGGTTTTGGCGGCCAGACTTTGACCGGCGTGCTCGACCTCGTGGCGGACGTCGAGCAACCGACTCCGCACGGGTCCCTACCGGCTGGTCCGCGATCGGGAAGCCTGGCAACAGGAAGCGCTGGTGCTCGGGAAATGGCGACCGATCTTTGTCTTCGACCTTCAGCCGCAGTTGCCGATCGACTATGAGATCGTCAACTGGTGGTCGGCGACGAGCCCAAAGTCGCAGTTCCGCAAGATGCTGGTCGTCTCGCGCGCAACGCCGGGACGCCGAACGATGCTTCACAATTTCGACCTCACCGCCCATTTCATCGACGGCCCGAGCGAGCACCGTCGCCTCGAATCGTCGGCCGAGGTATGCGACATCGTCGAGCAGCTGTTCGACATCAGTATTGCTGATCGTGCCAAACTCACACGTCGCCTGGACGAGGTCGCAGCAATACCCTAGTGGCCTCCGCCTGACATTTGAGTCCAGAGGAGGACGCGAAAGGCGGACTGTGCATGCCGGTCTGCCGCTTGTTCGCAAAGCTCGCAACGCCGCTTCAAACGCGGCGTCTTACGCTCCCTCACAGACCTCAAGGCCGACGTCGAGTGCTTCGTCGCGGCCGTCCGAAGGGGGTACCAGGTGTTGGAGTCGTTCCACTGGAAAGCCCGTTCGGGCTTCAAGGCCCTGACAAAAATCCCGGGGGCGGTCGGAAAGGGCGCTCACTGCGTGCGGGATGACATCGATTGTCGCAGCGACGACCCCTCCCAATCCCGGAGAATTTGTCATCCCGCACGCAGTAAGGGACCTTTGAGTCGCACGGGATCGCCCGGACGGCGGGCACTTTTCCGCCGCTTGGGCGTTCACTGGACATGCCTGACCAATCACCAGCGGCGCCGGGGCCGGCCGACGTCGAGAAGCTCCGTCGCCACATTCGCATTCTCGTGGAACTGGGACGGCTCGCCGGACAGAATTCGACGCCGCAGCGCTTTCTCGACCAGGCTGTCGTGCAGGTCGGGCGGGCGGTCGAGATCCATCACGTCAAGGTCCTGCGCTACCGGCGTGCGACGGCCGATCTGCTGATGGTGGCCGGCACCGGGTGGAAGGAAGGCCTGGTCCGCTCGGCGACGTTTTCGTCCGACCTTCGGTCGCCCCCGGGCCGGCCGTACAGGACGGCCGAACCGGTCTGCATCAGCGATTTCACGAAAGCGCCGGACTTCGTCATTTCCGACATTCTGAAGGAGCACGGCATCGTCTCGCTGGCGAACGTGCCGATCCTCACCGATGGCGGGGCGTGGGGGGTGCTCGAGGTCGACAGCACGACCCCCCGCGATTTCAGTTCCGACACCGTCGAGTTCATGATCGCCGCGGCGGCGATCGTCGGCTCTGCCATGCGAAGCCACACGTCGGCCCGAGGCGAGGCGGCGGCGCGCGCGGAAGCTGCCGTGGAAACCCAGCGCCGGGAGGTCCTCCTGCGCGAGCTCCAGCACAGGGTGAAGAACAATTTCCAGCTCATCCTCGCGTCCATCAGCCTCCAGAAGCGGCGCTTCAAGGAGGGGGAGAGCCTCCGCGCCCTCGATCACATCGCGAACCGGATCAATGCGATTTCCCTCGCTCACGATCAGCTGGCGCCACGGCAGGACGTGCAGGCGGTCGACGTGGCCGGATATCTCCGCGCGCTGTGCGCGTCGATCGAGCAGCAGGTGGAGAACGTGACGATCGAGATCGACGCCGACGAAGTCGAGCTGGCGATAGACCGCGCGGTGCCGCTCGGCCTCATCCTCAACGAAGCGGCCACCAACAGTGTGAAGCATGCCTTCATCGAGAGCGGCGGCCGGATCGTGGTGCGGCTGCAAACCGGCATCGGCTTCAGCGAGGGTCGGCTCACCATCGCCGACAATGGCTGCGGATTTAAGAAGGGGCCGTCCAATGGGTCGGGTCTCAAGCTCATCGACTCGCTGGCGCGGCAGATCGGGGGCCAGGTCTCCACGGAGAGTTCGCGTGACGGCACGACGACGTCGGTCACCTTCCCCATCATCAGTTGAGGCCCGCTCGGGAGACGAGTGACGGGGGCGGGGATTGGGGGGACGGGGTGCGGCGCCGAGGCGTCGGCGCCCTTTGTAAGGGAACTGACAGAGGCCGGATCGTTACTTCGCCTCGTCAGGGAGCCGGAGGGGGGTCTGGACAATTTCCGGACTGCCGGCTTCGCAGGGTGGGCGTTGGAAAAGACATCAGTGCTTGTACTGATTGCCGAGGACCAGGCGAATATTCGCGAAATTCTGCGCATCTCATTCGAAGACGGCGGGTTCGCCGTGCTGCCAGCCGCGACGGCCGAAGAGGCGATGGCGGCATTGGACTCGCGGGGCGACGACGTTCGCGCCCTGGTGACCGACATAAAGCTGGGCGCCAAGGCCACGGGCTGGGACGTGGCGCGGCACGCCCGCGAGATGAAGCCGGACATGCCGGTGGTCTACATGACCGGATCCGACGGTCACGAATGGGCGTCGCTGGGCGTACAGAACAGCATCCTCGTGCCCAAACACTTCGCACCGGCGCAGATTCTCACCGCCGTGTCGCAACTCCTCAACGCCGGCCCCACGCCGGGCACGTAGCGGCCGGGCAGGGCGTCCGAGGAAACGGCATCGAATAGAGGGGCGAGCCGCGAGAGGGGGCGCTATGGTCGGCCATGATCAAAATCGCCCCTCTCAAGAAATACGCGCTGCGGGCCGAACGGCCGGGCACCAAGAAGTTCCTGACCGAGAGCTATCAAACTCTGGGCAAGGCCACCGAGCGGAAGGCGGCGCTCGAGGAAGCCGGATATACCGTCCTCGTCACCCTGACCGATCCCTCGGCCGCCTGAGCCGCCGCCGGCAGTAACGATGAGCGACATCTAATGGTCGGTCATCCGCTGCGTTCTGGTGACCTTCGTCGGCGTGCTGACCCTTATCGCCCTCCCCACTCGATATCGCGCTGTACTTTCCCAACAAGTTCTTCGGCGGGGCGAAGCAGGAGCTCGCTTACCCACTCTCCGGGACCGTGGTAGGGCTATCTCATATGGAGTGAGGGACCTTTCGCTTTCCTCACAACGCCAAGCGCTCCGGCCTTTTAGGCCATATGCGAGTCCCCTGGGGACCCTGGGGAGGGAATTCGATGGGATTGAAGCGCAAGGTCGGCGTGTTCCTGTTCGCCGTCATGATGGCCGTGAGCGTGGGCGCGACGGTCGTGGCGTCGTTGGCCATGTACCGGCTGGTCTCGGAGAAGCAGGCCGCCGAAATCCGCAGGCTGGAGGCCAGCCTGTCCGATCGCTTTGCCGTCTTCGAAACCCTGCTGCGCTCGCAGCACGGGGAAATCGTCGCGCATATGGACAAGGTCCTGCCGCAGATCGCAGCGGAGTTAGACCAGACAGGTCATGCGCCCGGGGACCTCAGCGTGGCCGAACTCGATGCGCTCACCCGGAAGTATGCCGTGCAGCACATCTACTTCGTCGACCGCTCGCACAAGGTCTTTCAGACCAACCTCGCCAGCGACATGAACCTGACTTTCCCCGAGAGCGGCTTCACGCGCTTTCTCGATACGGTCTATGGCTCGAACAAGGTGATGAGCGACGGCATCGATCTGTCGAGCCTGACTGGCACGTTGCGCACCTACAGCTACTTCGGGCCCGAGGGGAAGGACTACATCATCGAGACCTCGACCGAGGTGCGCGCCAGCCTCGCGGAGGGGAACTTTGGCTGGATGGGCAACTACTTCTTCCAGGATCTGTTCGCCGACGCGGTGCGCTCCAACCCCTACGTGAAGGAAATCGACCTCTATCTCGTCACACCCGCCGGAGCCTGGTCGCTGCTGCACATCGGCAAGAAGCTCGAGCCTGCGCTGGTGGAGCGGGTGACGAGGGACCGTCGTGAAGAAGTCGCGGGCGGGGACGGGCGCCTGCTCACCGTCTACAGCGGCGAGGATACCCAGGCCGGAAAGCAGTCCGGACACCCGGTCTCTTCCAAGCTCGTGATCCGCCAGATCACCTATGACACCGGCCTGGCGCGGGAGGCGGTCCTGCAGGTGCTGCTGAGTTCGATCGTCGTCCTCGCGGTGATGCTGCCGATCGTGTTCTGGATCGCCTCGCGCCTCCTGCAGCGGCAGCTTCTCGATCCCCTGTTCAGCCTGCGTGGCGAGGCCGGCGCCATTGCCGAAGGCGATCTCGAACAAGCCATCGCCAACACCAACCGCATCGACGAAATCGGCCAGCTGGCGAAGAGCTTCGCCTCCATGCGCGATGCGGTGCGTCGAACGATCGTCGACCTCAGAGATACCAATGTCTCGATCGAGCGCTTCGTGCCGCAGGCCTTCCTGTCGATCGTCGGCAAGCCGTCGGTCGCCGATGTCGAGCTGGGGGACAACAAACGGCGGACCATGAGCATCCTGTTCTCCGACATTCGCGGCTTCACGACGCTGTCGGAACAGATGACTCCGGACGACACCTTCGCGTTCATCAATAGCTATCTCGAGCGTATGGGGCCGGTCATCCGCGACCACCATGGTTTCATAGACAAGTATATCGGCGACGCCATCATGGCGCTGTTCGGCACCGCCGACGACGCGGTGCGGGCCGGGCTCGCCATGCTGGCCGCCCTCGACGGCTTCAATGCCGACCGGCGCGCTGCCGGTCTGGCGCCGATCGGGATCGGCATCGGTATCAATACCGGTTCGCTGATGCTGGGTACGATCGGCGAGAAGCACCGCATGGACGGGACGGTCATTTCCGATGCCGTCAACCTCGCGGCCCGGATCGAGAGCCTGACCAAGGACTATGGCGCGCCGATGCTGATCTCGGAATACACGTACCGGGAGCTCTCTCATCCCAAGGCTTACGCCGTGCAGCCGGTCGATGTCGTCGTCGTGAAGGGCAAGACCCTGCCTGTCGGCATCTACTCGGTGGGTCCGTCGGTGGCGTAAGGCGCGGCGAGCCCCCGGCAACCGGCGGCCCGCTCGCTCGTTGCTTCGGGTTGCACGAGGGGACGGACGGATGGCGCGGAAGCTCAAGGTCTTCACGACGTCGGCGGGGTTCTTCGATCTCGCGGTGTCGGCGCCGTCGATGAAGGCGGCGCTCGAAGCCTGGGGCGCCGGGGCCAACCTGTTTCAACAGGGCTTCGCGCAGCAGACAGAGGATCCGGCCGTCGTGAAGGCCACGTTGGCGCAGCCGGGTGTCGTGCTGCGGCGGCCAGTCGGCACCGATCAGCCCTTCCAGGAGGAGGCCGAAGCATCGGAGGCGTCGTTCCGGGGCAAGGTCGCGAAGAAACCCAAGGCCGCTCGCCCGCGGCGAAGGCCCGTTCTGGCGAAGGCGACCGACCACAAGGAAGAGAGCGCCGCCGCGCTTGCCTTCGCGAAGGAACGAGAGCGCCGGGAGCGGCAGGAGGCGGCCGCGCGGCGCAGGGAAGCGGCGCGGCGGGATCGCGCCATGGCCGCCGCGACGGCGGCGTTGGAAAAGGCCGAGGCGCGCCACGAGGCCACCGTTGTGGAGATCGAGGAGGCCCGGGCGGCACTGGACGCGAAGGCCGAGCGTGAAGCCGGGCGCTGGCGTCGCGAATGGGAGAGGCTGGAGGAGAGGTTGCGCGAGGCCCGGGTGCCGCGTCACCTGCGGCCGGTCTGACGCGCGCAAAACCCGGCAACTTTTTTTCCGGTGCGGCGTTTTCAAGGCGGCTCACAGGCGAATGGATGAAGGGGCCCATGACCGACATTTCAGACATCCAGGGGCGGCGGCAGACCGCCCTCCATGGCCGACGCCTCGACTGGAGCGTGTTCTTCCAGACCGTTCCGAAGGCACACGGCATTCGCATCCGCCTGGCGACGGTCGATCCTTCGTCGTCCGTCGCCATGACGGCCGAAAAGCGCTTGCTCCGGATCGTCAGGTCGCATCTGAAGGGCGAGCCCTTCGCCTTGCGCAGATCGTTCACGACCGGACCCACGATCATAGAGTGCGTGTTCGGGTCGGCCAGCCTGGCGGACGAGCTGGCCCGACAGTTGGGCGCCGAAAGCGCGGAGGCGGTGGCCGGCTGGTCGACCGCCCGCTGCCTCGTCGCCGACGAGCGGGCGCTACGGCGGTTGCTGAAGCAAGGCGCCGCGTCGCCCCGTGAAGTGAAGCAGCCGGACGAGGTGGCCGCGTCGAGCAAGGACCCCGTCGGCGAGGCGAGGTCGCGGCTGGGGAGGATGTCGCTCGAGGAGCAGGCCGCAGCCCTGTTCAAATCGATGATGCGCGCGCCCTGACGTCGCGCACGCGTCGATGCAACGTCTCGGCGCCCGAATCATTACGCCGGTACCAGCCAGGATGGAGGCGTCATGAAAACCGAACAACGCAACGAACTCTTGCAGCAGATGCTCGAAACGGAGCTGGGCGGCGTCAAGGTCTACGAGACGGCCCTGACGTGCGTCCTCAACGACGAGTTGAAGGAGGAGTGGCAGAAGTATCTTGAACAAACCGAGCGGCACGTCGAGATCGTGTCGTCGCTGATGTCGGAGCTGGGCGTGGCGCCCGCCGAAACGCCGGGCCGCCAGGTCGTCCGTCACATCGGCGGCTCGCTGGTCGCCGCGATGAAGCTGGCCAAGGGCACGGCCCCGCCCGGGGCCGCGGAAATCGTGGCGTGCGAATGCGTCGTCCATGCCGAGACCAAGGACCATTCGAACTGGGAGCTTCTCACTCTGTATGCCGAGGCCGCTCGCGGCGAAGAGAAGAAGACGATCCAGGCGGCCCTCGACGAGGTCGAGGACGAAGAGGACGAGCACCTCTATCATTCCAAGGGATGGTGTCGCGAACTGGCGATCGCATCGCTCGGCATGAAGGCGGTCCTGCCGCCGCCGGAGGAGCAGAAGGACGTGAAGACCGCCATCGGCGCGTCGCGCGCGGAGCAGGCTCGCAAGGAGATGCTTTAGGCTCGCCGGGCGGGAACAGTGTAGAAGGGCTCCGATCCCAGCGGGGCCCTTCTTCCGCTTCGGTCGATACGCCCCGACGCATTGAATTGCAAAAAGAGCCGCTGCGGCCGGAGATGGTAATGTCGATCCACATGGATATCCTGCCCTTGGACAGGCTCGTGGTGATCCTGGCCCGCGGGAAAGTGGCCGCTGAAGAAATTGTCGAAATCTCCCGGAAGCTGATCGCGGCCAACGTCCCGGGCTACGCCAAGATCATCGATGTCACCACCTCGGAGTCCGACCTGACCGGCGAGCAGGTGGAGCGCATTGCCGACTTACTGCGCGGCGGGCCCGAGACCAGGGGCGCCGTCGCCTTCGTGGTAAACCCCGAGCGGACGGGATTTGCCGAAGCCTTCGCCGACGTCACGCGGGGCGAAAGGCCGGTCGAGCTGTTCAGGAGCCTCCATGCCGCACGGAACTGGCTCAAGAATGAGCGAGCCGGTGCTCCCCAGGCGGAGTCCGCCGTGCAAGGCCTGCGCGTCCGGGGCTGAGCGAGCGTCGGCTTTGGCGCGCGATCGCGGCGCGCAAGTCCTCCAGGGCATGCAGAGTTCTGCGAGATGTCACGAGATCGAGGCGGGCTGGTCTGGCGCCTGTGACGCTCCTTGCATGCAACTTTCTCATGTCGACCATCGTTCAACGCTCCCCTGAATGAAGGAGCAAACGATGGCTGCGAAGAAGAAGGTCGTGAAGAAGAAGGCCGCCGGGACGAAAGCCGAGAAGAAGACCGCTCCCAGGACGGGCGCCACGAAGAAGACGGCGCGCAAGAGTGCGGCGAAGCGCGAGCTGATCGACACCGGGACTAACAAACTGTTCGTCCGGCGCAACGCCCTCGGCACCTCCTTCAAGGAAGTCGAAGACGTGGGCCGCTCGCTGACGGCCGATCGCCGCCGTAAGGCCAAGACCGTGGCCAAGCGCGGCCAGGGCGACAAAGGCGACCGGCGCGGTTAACGCTGAGGAGATCCTCAAGACCGTCGGCAAATTCGGACTGGCCAACGCTTATCGGACCCGCACGCCTGAAGGCCTGGCGGTCGGCCAGGCCTTCGAGCGACGTCGGCCGCCCGTCGCGGCAGCGCGTCAGGCCGACAGTCGATGCTGAAAAAAGAAGCGCACGAACTCGCGGCTGGCGTCGGGGCCGCGCGGGTCGGTGTAGGACCCGGCCGCGCTGCCGCCGGACCAGGCATGGCCCAGTCCCTGGAGGACCCACTGCTCGCCAATCGGGCGCTCGTCCGCGTCGAGGCGTATCGTGCGTGTGAAGGTGAGGCCGGTCTCGGTCGTCCCCTCCGTCACGCGCGTGTGCACGCCGGGTCCCGTGGCCTGGGCGCTGGCCTGATCGCCGTTGACGGGATGGACCGTCGAGTCGCGGTCGCCATGGAACACGATGGTCGGAACCACCCGTTCGTTGCGCACGGGTGGCCGCGCGACGGGCGCGCCCTGCCGCATGGCCGAGAAGGCGCCCGGAATGTCGCGCGCCGCGCCACAGGCCAGCCCCGAATGGATGCCGACCGCGGCATACAGATCGGGATAGGTGGCGCCCATGATCGCCGCCGCCGCGCCGCCGGCGGACAGGCCGGCAACGTACACACGATCTTCGTCGACGGCGTGATCGCGCAGGATCTGCCGCGTCAGTTCGGCGATCAGATGGGGCTCGCCCAGGTCCCGGCCCTGGTCGCCCTGGTTGAACCAGTTCCAGCACTTGTTGGGGTTGGCCGACGGGGGCTGCTCCGGATAGGCCACCAGGAACGTCTGCTCGTCGGCGAGGTCGTTCATGCGGGTGCCGGCTGCGAAGTCGTCCGGCGACTGCGTGCAGCCGTGAAGCATGACGATCAGCGGCACCGCGCGTCCGTCATAGCCGGCGGGGACGTAGAGCTTGAAGCGTCGGCCGGCGGCAGCGGCGACGGCGTGATACTCGAACGAGGACGTTGCGGCGGGATTCACTTTCCGAATCCCGATGTTCGCAGGCCGGCCATCGTTCCAGGCGTCGGTGGGATCGAGCGGCGGGACGAGGTCGATGACGGAAGCGCGTGCCGCGCCGCCGGGCGGGCGCTCTTTGTCTTCCTCGAACTCTTGCCGGGGCGCCTCGGAAGTTCCTCCCGACAGGACGGTCATCGCTTCGACCAGTTTGCCTTCACGTGTCAGTCGCAGCGCTTCGAACATGTCGGCACGGGGTAACAACATAGGGAGTACTTCCTGTACGCTTTAAAAGGGACTCTTCGAAGAAGTTCGTGTGGCGGATCGTCGGCCGGAAACGTCGGGTGGCATCGTCTGGTGACTGTCGCTAGGTCATCCGGTCCTTGAGGGCCGCCTTTACCTCGTCGCTCGCATGCAGGGCGCCCAGAACCTCGAGCGAGGCAATGCTGGCCCTCGCCAGTTCGGCCGACACGTCGGGGGCAATGATCGCCAAGCCCAGCACCTGGATGGTCAACCGTTCGCCGGCATCGCGGACCGCTTCGAGTTCGTGCCGGCTGTAACTGCGCAGACCCAGTTCGAGTTGCCGCCGGCCGATCAGTTGTTTCACCGCATCGCCGTGGCGGTCGAGCTGCCCGCGAATGGCCGTTCGAATGAAATCGGTCCGGTTGGAGTAAAAACCTTCGCGGACGAGCAGGTCGATCTTGCCGAGATCCACCATACCGAGATTGGTCGTGATCTTCTCTGTTTCGGGTGTTTTGCTCCTCGTATCAGTCATTTGACCATCCATATACCATCCGTCTGGATGGTATATGGATGGTCCATGGCCCCCGTGCAAGGCCATCCTCCCTGAAGCATCGCGGTACTCTCGCGCGCTGCCCTCCAAGACCCGCGCCAACCGGTTGGCCGATGGCGATGTGTCCGGCGTCGGGCCGACGTTCGGCCGAAGACGCGCCGTCGCACGCTCAGTGGCCTCGCGCGTCGTGCAACGCCGGGCGCTCCGTCGGGTTGACCCGCTGGATCTGAAACCGGCAATCCATTGGAGGCAGTCGTGCGTAAACTTTCGATCGCAGTGTTGTTGGGAGTGGCCTCGACGCCGAGTGTGGCGTTCGCGGACTCCTGGCGGGCAAAGCCGGTTCTCGCGTCGGAATCGCCGCTGCTCTGCCGCCAGGCCGACGTCTCCGGACTGTTCTTTGCTTTTGCAGACTCCGGTAGCGACCTGTCGGTCAAGGCCGGCGATGCCGATGCCTTCCTGGTGCCGGTGTCGGCCGACGGTTCGATTGCCCGGACGATTGCCATTCCCGTCGGCAGCCAGACCTTTACCGTCGACCTCACCGGCAATGCCAGAGGCCGCGACCTGCAGGTATTCAACAAGGACTATTCCTGCCGCTTCAAGCTCCTGCCGATGCCCTGACACTCGGCCGGAGCGCGAGCTCAACTGCGGCAGCGCGCACAGCGTTTCCCTGTCGGACGAGAGTCGCGCCACCGAAGTCGACTGCGGCCAGACCTTGCGGGAGGATTGCGTCGGATTGGGGCGAGCTCCCGAGAGTACCCAAGGCAAATGACCGTTGGAAGCTTACCCTATCACCGGCCGTTGATTGCCTCGCGCATCGGGAGGAACGAGTTCATGAGCAGCCTGGAGGACGCCATCAAGGTGTCGGTCGCCTTGCGCGGTCAGAAGAAGTATCGTGAGGCCATCGACCTGATCGAGAAGGCGCTGGCCGCCGCCGCGCCGCAGGATTTCGTCCGACTCGACGCCAATCGCGAGGGCCTGCGCGCCGCCGAGGAGGCGGGCCTGCACGATGTCGCGAAGCGCTTCGCCGATGCCATTGCGATCAAGCAAACCGAGGGTGATCCGGAGGAGGACTGAGCGGGGAGACTCGAAGGTCGCTCACTGCGTTCGGGATGACAACGGTTCTGACTTTGCGCAGTGCGCAAGTAACACACCAGTGTCATCTCGAACGAACTGAGGGACATTTCCTCACCCGCACGCTGAAGTGAGCACCACCGGCGAACCGCTCACCAGCATCGCGGCCGCGCCCGCGAGCACAGTGGCGAGCGTCACGCGCTTCTCGAAGTCAGACGACGCCGACCGGGCGAGGCGGAGGAGGGCGAGGCCGGCTGCGACGAGCAGCAGCCAGGTCGCGACCAGGATCCAGCGCAGCAACGTGCCACGGAACAGTTCGATCTCCTGCCAGCCATAGGCGCAGCCCGTTCCCTGCAGCGCGTACAGCAGCGAGAAACCGAACGCCCAGAGGAGTAGTCCGGCGCTGGTCCGCGCGAGCAGGCTCATGGCGCGAGCGCCGGCGCCAGCAGGCAAACAAGCACGATCGCCAGCGTCGCCGCGGAATAGTCGCTGAACAGGCGTGCGACGCGAAGGTCGAGCGTGCGCGCGGCCGAGACGTGGCCCCCCGCGATTCGCGCGCGTCCGAAGCTCACGCACAGCAGGGCAATCGCCGCGTGGAGCAGCGAATAGATCAGGAGCGCCCAGCTGCAGGCGGCATAGGCATGGGCCTGCGGCGCCGGCAGCGCCGTGAGGCTCAGGGTCACCAGCGCGCCGAGAGTGACCGCCTGCGCCGCTGCGGCGGCCAGCGCCGCACGTTGCGCCGACGGCAGCGAGCCCTTCACCGAGGCGGCCAGGCTTCGGCGCGCGAGCACCGTGCCGGTCGCCGCCGCCACTGCCGCCACGGCCGCGGCGATCGCGAGCAGGAGACTGCCCTCGATGCGCTCCGGTGGCGGCCAGTTCGGCGCGATGACCCAGAGGAAGGCGTAGCCGAACAGCAGCGAGGCCAGGAGCGTGCCGTCGGCCACCAGCAGGAAGGTGCTGCCCCACCAGCCGGGCGCGCCGGCGGCCTCGCGATGGATCGGCGCCACCTCGCCGCGGCCGATCGGCAGGGGGCCGATGTCTTTGCGCCAGTCCAGCCCCCAGGCCCAGCGCCAGCCCAGCGCGACGACGCCGGCCACCGGCAGGAGCGACAGCCAGTATTGGCCGGCCAGCAGGCACAGGAAGAAACACCCGGTCACGGCGGCGGTGACGATCGGCAGGAAGGTGTTGCCGGGCACGACGACGACATGATCGATCGCGCCGGTGGTGGTCTCGACCGCCATCGTCTCGCGCCAGCCATGGCGGGGCTGCGCCAGATAGCCCTCGCCGCGCGCCAGCGCCGCAGCGAGCGAGGGGGCGCCGGCCAGCGGCTCGCGATCCGCGACCAGCGGCAGGCTGGCGATGTTGTAGGCGGGTGTCGGGACCGGCATCGCCCATTCGAGCGTGCCGGCGTTCCACGGATTGCGACGCCGCCGGCGCGACAGGTAGATGTGCAACGCCACGTCGATCGCGAACAGCGCGAAGCCGAACGCCATGACGAAGCTGCCGACCGAGGAGACCAGGTTCAGCAAGGTCCATCCCATCTCGTCGGAGTAGGTGTGGATCCGCCGGCGCATGCCCAGCAGTCCGGTCAGGTGCATCATGAAGAAGGTTACGTTGAAGCCCGCGAAGATCAGCCAGAAGGCCGCGCGGCCCAGCAGGTCCTCGCGGGCGCGGCCGGTGAAATGCGGCAGCCAGTAATAGGCCCCGGCGAGCATCGGAAAGATGAATCCGCCGATCAGCACATAGTGCAGGTGCGCGACCACGAAGTGGGTGTCGTGCGCCTGCCAGTCGAAGGGCACCATCGCCAGCATCACGCCGGTCAGACCGCCGATCACGAAGATCAGGAAGAAGCCCAGCAGATACAGCATGGGGAGCTTCAGCTCCGGCCGGCCGTTCCACAGTGTGCCGATCCAGGCGAAGACCTGCACCGCCGTCGGCACCGCGACCAGCGCCGAGGCGGCCGAGAAGAAGCCCAGCGCCATGTGCGGGATGCCGGTGGTGAACATGTGATGCACCCACAGTCCGAAGCTGAGAAAGGCGATGGCCAGCAGCGCCGCCACGATCCAGCCGTAGCCCAGGATCCGTGTGCGGGCCATGACCGGCAGCACCGTGGAGATCACTCCGGCGGCGGGCAGGAAGATGATGTAGACCTCGGGATGTCCGAACAGCCAGAACAGGTGCTGCCACAACAGCGGGCTGCCGCCGCGCGCGGGATCGAAGAACGGCCAGTCGAAGGCGCGTTCCACCTCGAGCAGGATCGAGCCCAGGATCAGCGGCGGAAAGGCCACGATCATCATCAGGGCCGTGACGAGCATGTACCAGGCGAACAGCGGCATGCGGTCGAGGCGCATGCCCGGCGCCCGCAGCTTCAGGATCGAGACGGTGATCTCGATCGCCGCCGAAATTGCCGAGATCTCGACGAAGGTGATGCCCAGCAGCCAGACGTCGGCGTTGATGCCCGGCGTGTAGGCCTTCGACGAAAGCGGCGTGTACATGAACCATCCGCCGTCGGGCGCCACGCCGAAGGCCAGCGAGGCGATCAGGATCGTGCCGCCGAACAGGTAGCACCACCAGCCATAGGCGGAGAGCCGGGGGAAGGCCATGTCGCGGCTGCCCAGCAACTTCGGCAGCATGTAGAGCGCCAGCCCCTCGAACATCGGAATGGCGAAGAGGAACATCATGATGCTGCCGTGCATCGTGAAGAGCTGGTTGTAGATGTCGGGCCCGACGAAGGCGCTGCCGGGGGTCGCGAGCTGGGCGCGGATCATCATCGCCAGCACGCCGCCGATGGCGAAGAAGACGAAGGCGGCCACCACGAACCGCTTGCCGATGTCGGAGTGATTGACCGACGCGGCCGTCCCGCGCCAGCCCGTCGGCGAGCCCCAGATCGCCTCGAGGGCGCGGTGGCGACGCAGCGCATTCATCGCATCTCTCCACGCTGGAAGGCGGCCCAGCCGGCCTCGTCATGGGCGATCACGCGGAACAGATGGGCGGAATGTCCGCGTCCGCAGAATTCCGCGCACTGGCCGTCGTACACCCCCGGCTGCGCGGCCTGGATCCGCAGCACGTTCACATGGCCGGGGATGGCATCCATCTTTCCGGCCAGCCGCGGGACCCAGAAACTGTGGATCACATCGACGGCGGCGATGCGCAGGATGACAGGCTGAGCGGCGGGAATATGCAGCACGTCCTGCGTCACCGTCGTGCCCTGGCTGCCGCGATGGCTGAACTCCCACGACCATTGCCGGCCCGTCGCCTCTACGACGACCGCGCCGGGAAGATTGGGCACGATGACGCGCTCGCCCAGCATCAGGGCGGACCCCAGCAGAACCATCAGCACCGCGATCGGCATCGCGATGCCCAGTCCGCCCAGCCACAGCGAGGCCGTCGTGCTGCCCTCCCGTTCGCGACGGAGAAAGGCCAGGGCCAGCAGGGCGAACACCAGCACCGTGAGTACCGTGGCGCCAGCCAGCATGACCCACCAGAAGGTCGCCACCCTCGCCGCCGCCGGACCGGCCGCGTCGAGCGTCGACAGCGGGCCGGAACATCCACCGACAGCCATCGTTACCACCGACGCGCTCAGCGGATGGAGGAGGGACCGATGGCTGCTGTTTCCGAGAGTTCCCTTTCTTCCGAGGGTGCGACCTCCGCGACGACGAAAGAGGGAGCGGTCCGGGTCGATCCGATCGAGGCGCAGTCGCATTTCCACCGCACCGAATCGCGCATCGCCGTGGCGGGCCATCCGATCCACGCCATGCTGGTCGCCTTTCCCATCGCGCTGACCATGTGCACCCTGGGCGCCGACGGGTTCTACTGGTGGACGGGCGATGCCTTCTGGGCGCGCGCCGCGCTGTGGGCCAGCGGCATGGCCTTCCTGCTGGGCGTCGCGGCCGGGCTGACGGGTACGGTCGAGCTGCTGCTGGTGCCGGGCATCCGCGCCCGCGCCGCGAGCTGGACGCACTTCGTCCTGGCCGTGATGCTGCTGTCCATCCTCGGCGCCAACTGGGGCTACCGCCTGACGGGGTACGAGCAGGCCGTGCTGCCGTGGGGCGTGCTGCTCTCGCTGCTCGCGGCGGGCTTCACCGCCATCACCGGATGGCACGGCGGCAAGCTGGTCTTCGACTATCATCTCGGCACCTCGTCCACCGGCAAGGGCTGACCTAGCGGCGCGAGGAGCCATGACGGGACGAGCTCGTCTGCGACCAGGGGCTTGCCGAGGACGAGGACCAGGATCACCAGCATCGCGGCGCCGGACACGATGAGAAGCGGGGCGGCCGAGGGCGGGCTGTAATCGCCCTTTCGCTCGCCGACCTGCAGGGTGACGTGGCCGATCCAGGCGTGCGCCAGCACCAGCAGACCGACCAGCGCCAGCTTCACGAACATCCAGGGCACGAACACGTCGCGCATGAAGACCAGCGCCGTGCCGAGCGCGATCGCGATGACGGCCGCCGGCGTCACGACACCGACATAGGCGCGATGCGTGACCATCCGCCTTCTCGCAAAGCCGGCCTGGTCGTCGGCCGGGTGGTGGCGGGCCAGCAGCAGTGGCAGTCCGACGAGTCCGGCGCACCAGATCGACAACGCGGCGATATGCAGGAATTTCAGCGCCGCGATCATGTCGCGCCGGCGACTCGGACCCAGGCGCGTCGGGCGATCAGGGCCGTCGCCAGTGCATAGGGGATCACGCCGGGCACCCACATGACGAGGCCGGCAAGCTGCTGGTCGGCGACTTGTTCCAGTCCCCAGGGCAAGGTGGCGCCGGCGTGGGTGGCATAGAGCGGCACGCGCGCGAAGGTGAGCAGCGCCCCCAGCATGCCCATCTGCGCCATGGCGAAGACCGAGACCATCGATGCCGACACCGGCGGGGCGGCGAACAGTTCGCGCCAGAACCAGGTCGCGCTGCCCAGTAGGCTGAGCTGCATCAGCCAGTAGATCGCCGTGTCGGCCAGCGCGCGGTCATACAGCGACGGCAGGTGCCAGGCCCACAGCGTCGCAGTCGATGCCACGAAGGCGATACCGACATGCTTCGACGGGCGGCCGGGAAAGGCCAATGCCGCCAGCGGCGCGGCGACGGCGACGAGCAGGACGTGATGCACCGCGCGCACCGAGAACAGCGCGACGCTGAGCGCGCACAGCGGAGAGACGAAGGCCACGGCGAGAAAGCCGACCGACGCCAGAGCGAGGCGCGGACGGTGCGACCGCAGCGCCATCGCGGCCGCCAGGGCCAGCGCCACGAGCAGGACCGGATCGAAGTTCCAGCGATCCGTCCAGTCGTACGGATGGGGAGGGGCGCCGCAATAGCTGGTCATGGTGGGGTGACGCCGTGGGCAGATCAGAAAAGTCGGTCACTGGGAACGCAAGAAGGGTTCCCGAGTTCCGTGCGATGGCTCCGCCTTCACGGAGCGTCCTGCTCCAACGCGTCGTGGCCATAGGCCAGGGCAAGCGCGAGGAGAGATCCGCCGACGATGTTGCCCGCCGTGCTGACCGCAAGGTTGAGCAGGCCCGACGACCAGGCGACGTCAGCGACAGGGCCGCTCAGCCATCCCAGCGGGATGAGCGACATGTTCGCGACCGAATGTTCCAGCCCGGCCGCGACGAACACCATGACCGGCCCGACGATGACCAGGATCTTGCCTGGGAGGGTGGGCGCGTTCATCGACATCCAGACCGCCAGGCAGACGAGGACGTTCGCCAGGATGCCGGAGCAGAAGACGGCCCCCGGCGACTTGGCCAGCTTCAGGCCGACGAGGGTCGTCGCGGCCTCGCCGACACCGCCGTCCAGCCCGCCGCTGGCCGCGAACAGCAGGGCGACGGCGAGACTGCCGACGAGATTGCACAGCCAGACGATCGTCCAGGCCCGGATCATTCGTCCGGCGGAAAGCGCGCCGGTGGCGGCCGGCAGGACCATCATCGTGTTTCCGGTAAACAGCTCCGCGCCCGCGATCATCACGAGGATCAGGCCGACCGAGAAGGCCAGTCCCGACATCAGCTGCACGGCGCCGGGCGTCGGGCCGTTGCCCAGGCCCGATTGGGCGACCAGCGAGATCACCGAGCCGAACGCAATGAAGGCGCCCGCGAGAATGGCCAGGACCGCCATGCGCGCCCACGGCTGCTTTCCCTTGGCCGCCAGCGTCTCGGGTGCGTCCTGCGCGATCGCCTCACCGACCGGCTCCTTGGCGGTATCCTCCATGCGCGGCGCCTAGGCGGTGACGATCCGGACGGGAACGGCCTTCCCCGCCGGCGTCTTCGACTTGCGGTCGTGGTGCTGCAGGGCGATCAGCGGATTGAGTTCGGGGAAGTAGCCCGCGATGCTGCCGTCGGGCAGCTCGTACGGGATGACCTCCAGCCCGTCGACCCGGCGGACATGCCCGTCGTCGGCATCGCCCACGAGCGACACGCGCTGCCCCGCGGTGACGCCGGCGCGCTGCATGTCGTCGGCATTCATCATGATGACGTCGCGCGTGCCTTCGATGCCGCGCAGCCGGTCGCTGTAGCCGTAGATGGTCGTGTTGAACTGGTCGTTCGAGCGCAGCGTGATCAGGCGATAGCGGCCGGGGGCGTCCGCGACGTCGGTGGCCGCCAGCATCTCGGGCGCCGTGAATTGCGCGCGGCCGCTCTCGGTCTTCCACTCGCGCTCGCGCGCCGAGTTGCCGCGATAGAAGCCGCCCGGCTCGAACATCCGGCCGTTCATGTCGTAAAACTGTTCGGGATAGGTCTCGGCGATCAGGTCGCGTATCAGCGCGTAGTCGGCGGTCCAGTCGTCCCAGCGGACCCGGGGATTGGGCGCCAGCGTTTCCTTGGCAATTCCGACCACGATCGCGGTCTCGGAAAGAAGATGCTCGCTGGCCGGTTCGCGGTGACCCAGCGACCCGTGGATGTGGCTGAAACTGTCCTCGATCGTCACCGTTTGCGGTCCGCTCGCCTGCTTGTCCTCCTCGCTGCGGCCGAGGCAGGGCAGCAGATAGGCGACACGCCCGTTGAAAAGATGGCTGCGGTTCAGCTTGGTGGCGATCTGGACGGTGAGATTCATCCGCTCCCAGGCGGGTTCGATGCGCGTCTGGTCCGGAATGGCCCGCACGAAGTTCCCGCCGAGCCCGATGAACGCCTGCACCTCCTCCGCGAGCACCCCCTCGCAGACGGCGACGGTGGTCATACCCTCCGTGCGCGGCGGGTCGAAGTCGAACATCTCCGCGAGCCTGTCGAGCGGCACCAGCTCGGGTTTTTCGGAAATGCCGACAGTGCGCTGGCCCTGGACGTTCGAATGGCCGCGCACCGGGCAGATGCCCGCCCCCTCACGCCCGATATGTCCGCGCATCAGCAGCAGGTTGACCAGCATGGCGATGTTCTCGAAGCCGTGGACGTGCTGCGTGAGGCCCATGCCGTAGACGCCGATCACGCGCTCCGCCGCGATGTAGACCCGGCCCGCTTCCTCGATGTCGGCGCGGCTGAGACCGGACTCCCGCTCGATCCGCTTCCACGAGGTTTCGTCCGCGCGGGCGCGGAAGGCCTCGAAGCCGGTGCAGTGTTGAGCGATGAAATCGTGGTCGATCACGGTGCCGCCCCGGCGCTCGTCCTCGGCCAGGACGACCTTGCACAGGCCCATGATCGCGGCGATGTCGCCGCCGGCGCGGACCTGCAGATACTGGCAGCTGATCGGCGTTTCCTGTCCGGTCAGCATCTGGAACGGACGCTGGGGATTGATGAAGGCGGTGAGGCCCTTCTCGCGGAGTGGATTGAACGTCACCACCTTGCAGCCGCGCTCGACCGCCTTCTGCAGCGGATGGAGGAAGCGCGGGCTGTTGGTGCCGGTGTTCTGTCCGAAGAAGAACATCGCGTCGCACTTCTCGAAATCTTCCAGCACGCAGGTGCCGACCGGCGAGCCGATCAGCTCGTTGAGGGCCACGGAGGTCGTCTCGTGGCACATGTTGGAGCTGTCGGGCAGATTGTTGTGGCCGTACAGCCGCGCGAACAGCGCGTAGAGATAGGAGGTCTCGAGCGATGCCCGGCCCGAGGCGTAGAACACGGTCTTCTTTGGATCGGCGGCCTTGAGCGCCGCGCCGATCGCCGTGAAGGCGTCCTGCCAGGTGCACGGCACGTAGCGGTCGCTGACGGCGTCGTAACGCAGCGGGTGAGTAAGGCGCCCTTCCTGCTCGAGATCGTGGTCCGTCCAGCTCCGCAGCTCGGTGACGGTGTGGCGGGCGAAGAACTCCGGCGTGCAGCGGTTGGTGGTCAGTTCCCACAGCGTGGCCTTCGCACCGTTCTCGCAGAACTCGAAAGCGTGAGGATGCTTGGGTTTGCCCCACGCACAGCTCACACACATGAAACCGCCGGTCTTGTTCTGCTGTCGCAGCGTGTCGAGAGCGCCGACGGCCGGCATCTCGCGGCCCATCGTTTCCACGATCCCCCGCAGCGACCCCCAACCGCCCGCGGTGCCGTCATAGTCGGTATGTTCCGGTTGATCGGTCATTGGCTTGCCCCCGCATTGCAGTTCTTGTGCAAAGCGAGCGCGGGGCAAAGGTTGCCGATTTTATTCCGGTGCGTGACGTCCCCTCAGCCGGAGGGCAAGCCGCTGCGCGTTTTACACCGCTCCAGCTCTGCGGGGCGCCACGCCGAGCACCAGCGCGCCGACCAGGGCCGAGACGAGCGAGCCGGCGAGCACACCGACCTTCACCGCGTCCTGCAGCGCCGCCGAATCCGGGAACGCCAGCAGGCCGATGAACAGGCTCATGGTGAAGCCGATGCCGGCCAGCAGGGCCACGCCGTAGATCTGCGGCCACGAAGCATGCTCAGGCCGTTGAGCGAGGCCGAGCTTCACCGTCGCCCAGACGCAGAGGAAGATCCCGGCCTGCTTGACGATGAAGAGTCCGGCGGCGACACCCAGGGTCACGGGATGGAGAAGGGCCACCCAACTCATGCCGGCAAGCGACACGCCGGCATTGGCGAAGCCGAAGAACGGCACGACCGCGAAGGCGCCCCATGGCTGGATGGCATGTTCCAGGCGGTGGAGCGGCGACGATTCATCGCCCGGCGCGACGGGCGAGGCGCGAAGCGGAATGGTGAACGCGAGCGCAACGCCCGCGAGCGTGGCATGCACGCCCGATCGCAGCACGAAGGACCAGAGCAGCGCGCCCAGCACGAGATAGATCGAAAGCCGCGTCACGCCGGTGCGGTTGAGCGCGACCAGGATCGCCAGGGTGACGCCCGCCAGCCCCAGCCACAGGAGGGCCAGCTCGGTCGTGTAGAACACCGCGATGATCGCCACCGCGCCGAGATCGTCGATGATGGCCAGCGCCGTCAGGAAGATCTTGAGCGACACCGGCACGCGCGGGCCCAGCAGCGCCAGCACGCCGAGCGCGAAGGCGATGTCGGTCGCCGCCGGAATCGCCCAGCCGCGCAGTGTTTCGGGAGTCCCGGTATTGAGCGCGATGTAGACCAGGGCGGGTGCGATCATGCCGCCGGCCGCGGCGACCCCGGGCAGCACGCGACGTGGCCAGGTGGAAAGCTGTCCGTCGATCAACTCGCGCTTGATCTCGAGTCCGGCCAGCAGGAAGAACACCGCCATAAGGCCGTCGTTCGCCCAGTGCAGGACGCTGAGCCCGGCGACATAGGTTTCGAGAACCCCGAAATAGGTCGGGGCGAACGGTGAATCGCAATGATCAGGCCGATGGCCGCAACGCCCATGAGGACGATGCCGCCGGCCGATTCCTTCTTGATGAAATCCCGTAACGTCGATGCGAAACGATAGCGATCCGGTGCTCTGGTGATGCTCTCTCGTTGCTCAAGCTGTTCGGAACCCTGTGCATCGCGTCGCGTTCAGGAACCAAGGTGGAACGAGACTGGGGTTCAGGCTCGTGTGCGCACCGCCTTCCCGCCGCCCGATAACGCTGCAGCCGCAAATGGCTGCATAGCTGCCCTCTGCTCGAGGAGGGAGAAAGCATGAGAATAATGACAGCCCGCGGACAGGAAATCACCTCGCTGACGACCGACGTGCTGAAGGAACTTTCAGCTACCGAGAACGGCCCGTGCCTGTCGTTGTATCAGCCGACGCACCGGCGGCATCCCGAAAATCAGGAAGACCCGATCCGCTTTCGCAATCTGGTGAAGGAACTGGAAGCGTCCCTCCATCAGAAATACCCGGCCGCCGAGGCCAGGCAGTTGCTTGAGCCGTTCCACGCGCTCGCCCAGGATGTCGATTTCTGGAATCACGCGCTGGAGGGACTGGCCGTCCTGGGCGCCCCGCGCTTTTTCCGCGCCCTGAGGTTTTCGCAGCCCGTCGACGAACTGGTCGTCGTGGCCGACAGCTTCCATACGAAGCCCCTACGCCGCTTCCTTCAGACAGCCGATCGCTACCATGTCCTCAGCCTCAGCCTGCACGGCATCCGGCTCTTCGAGGGCAACCGGCGTACCCTCGACGAAGTCGACATGACGAAGGCGGGTCCGGGTACGATCGACCAGACGACGGGCGAAGAGTCGGCCGACGGCGGCGCGGGCCTTCCCCTGCGCCACGGGCTGGGCGGCAAGGGCAACGAGGCCGACAACGAAGCGGACCGCTACTTCCGGGCCGTCGATCGCGCGGTGCTGGAGCACTATTCGCGGCCCTCGGGCCTGCCGCTGATCCTGGCGGCGCTGCCGGAGCATCATCATCGCTTCCATGAAGTCAGCCAGAACCCGTTCCTGGTGGCCGAGGGCATTCGCATCAACCCGGAGTCGCTGTCGACGGACAAGCTGCGCGAGCACGCCTGGGAGGTCCTCGAGCCGCAGTATCAGGCGCGCCTCGAGACGCTTCACGGCGAGTTCGAGCAGGCCAGGGCGCGGGGCGCCGGCAGCGACGTCCTCGCCGAGGTCGCGGCGGCCGCCGTTGCCGGCCGCGTCGCGACCCTGATGGTCGAGGCCGGTCGCGAGATCGCAGGCCGTCTCGACGTCGAGACCGGCCGGATCGAGAAGGCCGCGCTGGGCGCTCCCGATGTCGACGACATGCTCGACGATCTGGGCGAGCTGGTCACGAAGATGGGTGGAACGGTTCTGGTGGTTCCCGCCGAGCGGGTCTCGCTGCCGACCGGCCTGGCCGCCACGTACCGTTACTGACCCAGGAGCGAGACGATAAGCGTACACATTTCCTTTGGAGAAGACGGTCGGCAAGGCAACCACGTGCTCTGTGGTGCATTCTCCTTGGACACAACACAAAGGAGGCGTTTATGAAGAAACTTCTAATTGCTACCGGTTGTGCTCTGGTCGGTATGACGAGCATGGCTGTCGCTCAGACGACGGTGCCCTCAACAGCGCCGTCGACGACACCATCGACCACACCGTCCACGACACCCGCGGGCACTGCCGGCGCAGCCGGCACCACGAGCGGGTTGCAGCGAGTCGATAGCACTTCGCTCGTCATGACTTTGTATTCGGCGAACCCTGCCGACGTACGCGCATCCAAGTTGATGGGTACCAACGTCTATAATCTCAAGGATGAGAATATCGGCGAAGTCAGCGATCTGGTCATCGACAATGGCAAGACGATCAAAGCCGTCGTGGTCAGTGTCGGCGGCTTTCTCGGCATGGGTGAGCGCGACGTCGCCATCTCCCCGGCCTCGATCGTGCTGAGCGAGCAGCGCGACGGTTCGTTCCGCCTCGTCGTGAACACGACCAAGGACGACTTGAAGAAGGCGACGCCCTTCAACCTGGGCGATGTCGACAAGGCCGGGCCGGATGCCGGCAAGGCGGCCGACGCGGCTTCCATGAAGAAGTAGCGACTACCGCGAAGCGCGGGCATTGCCCCGCGCTTCGCGGCTCTCTTCCCACGGCGCGCCATAGGTCACGGGGCGCAAAGACGTGCGAGTCCCTGCAATCGAGGATTGAGAAATGCTGAAACTGGCGCTCGTTTTCTTTCTGGTGTCATTGGTCGCGGGCTTCTTCGGGTTCACGAACATTGCCACTGGAACCGCGACAATTGCGAAATGGCTGTTCGTCATTGCGATCATCATCTTCGTCATCTTCCTCGTCCTCGGACTGATGGCCGGCGAGGTTCTTTTCTGATCGCTCGTGATTGGTGAACAGCTTTCCCCTTTGATACACGCAGCGACCGGTCTGCGCCAACGACCGGTCGGACAGGGGAGGAGACTATGAGGGGCGCTCTTGCAATCCTCCTGTTCGGGGCCCTGACATGTGTCGCTTCGGCGTATTGGTATGTGGCCAAGGCGCAGACGGCCGATCAAACCGAACAAACCACGGAGCCCGATGGGGTCATTGGCCCGCCCGGCAAGGTCGATGTGCTGCCCGCGGCGCGCGATGACGAAATCCGTCGGCGGCTCCTCGACATTTTGGAGGCCACGGGCTGGTTCTCGACGTCGCGGGTTGTCGTCAAGGACGGCGTCGTCTTTCTGAGCGGTGAGGCGCAGACCGCTGAAGTCCGGCAATGGGCAGGCAACCTCGCTCGCAATACCCAGGGCGTCGTGGCGGTCGCGAACCGAATGACCATCGTGCAGCCATCCGTGTGGGATTTTGGCTCTGCGAGCGATGGACTATCGCGACTGCGTCAGGACGCGCTGCTAGCGCTCCCTTTCCTCATCCTCGGCGTCGTCGTTCTTGCTTTCTCCATTCTGACCAGCTGGCTGGCGATGCGCGGGACTCGCCACATGCTGAAAGACCGCGTGCGCTCGAAGCTGATGCGGGGTGTATTCGCCTGGACGATCGGCACTTTCGTCCTGTTGGCCGGTCTGTACATCGTGCTGCGAGTGTCTGGCCTTACTCAGCTGGCGTTGACCATCGTGGGCGGCACCGGCCTCGTCGGCCTCGCGCTCGGCATTGCCTTTCGAAACATCACCGAGAATTTCCTCGCCAGCATATTCCTCAGCATGCAGCGTCCGTTTGAGACCGGTGATCTGATCGAGGTAGCAGGGGAGACCGGTTATGTGCAGCAATTGAACGTTCGGGCGACAATCCTCATGACCCTCGACGGGAATATCGTGCAGGTACCGAACGCCACGATGTACAAGGAGTCCATTCGGAACTTCACGGCCAGCCCGAACAGGCGGGAGGAGTTTACGATAGGGGTCGGCTATGAAGACGCTATCGACAAGGTCCAGGAGATTGCCCTTGCGGTGATGGCGGAGCATCCCGCAGTCCTGCGGGAGCCTGAGCCGCTTGTCCTTGCCGACAACCTCGGCAAGGCAACCGTCGACATGAAGATTTACTTCTGGTTCAACGGCAGCGAACACAACATTCTGAAGGTACGTTCGTCGGTCATCCGACTCGTCAAGCGCGCTTTCCAGATGAACGGCATTTCGATGCCCGACGAGGCCCGTGAGGTCATATTTCCCCAGAATGTCCCGGTCGTCCTCGTCGATGCGAAGCAGGCGGGCCCGGAGGCGCCGGCTTCTCGCGACTCGCGTCCCGTCGAGCCGAGCGACGCGGTGTCCACGCAAGCCGAAGCAGGACTTTCCAGCGACGCCGGGACTTTGAGGGCGCAGGCGAGCGGGCTTCCCTCCAGTGGCGCCGGCGACAACCTTCTGAAGCAGGAGACGAGAAGCCGGGGTGACTGACCTCACCAGACGCGCTCGCTGCACGCGCCGCTGTGGTGCGGCATTGACAAAATGGAGGCTGTCCGGTGTTTTTCTCCGATTGGGTCGACCTGGGTCGGATGGTGGCCGTCGGCACGCTCGCCTATGCCGCGCTGATAGTTTTTCTGAGACTGTCCGGAAAGCGGACCCTGACTAAACTGAATGCCTTCGATCTTGTCATAACGGTCGCCCTAGGCTCGACGTTGTCGGCCGTTCTGCTCGACAAGTCGATCAGCCTGGCGGAAGGGGTGTTGGCGTTTGGGTTGTTGATCCTGCTGCAGTACATCCTGACCTGGGGTTCCGTGCGGTGGCGACGCTTTGAGAAGGGCGTAAAGTCCGAGCCTACGTTGCTGCTTCATCGTGGTGAATTTCTGGGCGAGGCTATGCGTCGCCAACGCATCACGCGCAGTGAAGTACTGTCGGCAGTGCGCTCGAGTGGAAAAGGTGACGTTCAGGACATAGCAGCAGTGGTGCTGGAAAATGATGGTTCTCTGAGCGTGATTCCCAGGACGTCGAGCGCGGGCGGGGTGAGACTGTGTCCTGAAGAGCGCTAGCGGTGGCGCCGCTGGACCTCGTCATTGAAACCCGGTTCCGGCAGCTTCGTTGTCCTGCTGTTGTCACGACAGCACTTTGAAGAATGGCTCGGAGGGCAAGCGAATGTGGCCGACGGCAAACCTGTGGGGCAATGCGCTCGTGATCGCCGCCATGGGATCCGCACTGATACTGGCCATGGCGTTCGGTCGAGCGCTTGGCGGGTCGGCGATCGGACGGCAAGCGCTTCACTGGTCCCCCGTCGTACTGGCCGTCGTCGTCCTCGCGTATGTCGGTGTGGGGCTGCTGATGGCACCGGCTGTCCCGAGCCAGCACTGCATCTACGACAGTAGGCATCCGTCCGGTTGTTAGGCGTCGTCGCTGCTCTCCGTAGCCCGTTCGCGCTACGAGGCAACATAGAGACGGCGTGCTGCAGCGCCCACCACCGAGGCCTGCACGATCACGGAGAACAGGACGACGACATAAGTTGCCAGCACGATGACGTGCTTCTCGAAACCCTCCGGCAAGGCGAGGGCCAGCGCGATCGAGATGCCGCCGCGCACGCCGCCGAGGACCAGGATCGTGTACGATCCCCGCGGCAGGTTCCCTGTGCTTCGCAGTGCCAGCATCGGCAAGCCGACCGAGATCGCGCGAGCGAGAAGCGTCAAGGGTATCGCCGCCAGTCCGAACAGGAGAAGACGCCAGTCCTCAAGGATTACGATGACCTCGATGCCAATCAGAAGGAACAGGACGGCATTCAACGTCTCGTCGATCAGGGACCAGAACTTGCTTACGTGATCGCGGGTATTGGCACTCATCGCCAGACGGCGACCGTGGTTGCCAATGATGAGGCCGGCCACAGCCATGGCAATCGGCCCGTTTACATGGAGGTTGTGTGCAATGGCATAGCCCCCCATCACGAGCGCCAGGGTGATGAGCACTTCGAGATTGTGGTCGTCGATCGATCGCAAGGCCAGGAACGCCGCCCCTCCCGCCGCAAGTCCCAGGGCCGCTCCGCCCAGCGCCTCGACGGCGAACAACTGGCCGACACCGGCCAGACTGATCTCTCCCGAGCCCGTCGCCATGCCAATGAGCAGGCTGAAGACGACGATGCCGACGCCATCGTTGAACAGGCTCTCGCCGGCCACGGTCGCCTCCAGGCTCGCCGGGACCTTCGCCGACTTGAGGATGCCGAGGACGGCGACCGGGTCGGTCGGGCTGATCAGCGCGCCGAAGACCAGGCACCAGATCAGCGGCAAGGGAATCCCGGAAAGGCCGAGGGCCACCCAGGCAACCCCGCCGATGAGGGCGGTCGACAGGAGCACGCCGGAAATGGTGATGACGCCGATCGCCGGAGCCGAGCGCTTCATGGCCTGGAGGTCGATGTGAAGGGCACCGGCAAACAGCAGAAACGACAGCAGCCCGTCCATCACGGTCGTGTGGAAGTCGATCGCCTTGATGGCCCCGACCAGTTGGCGCGTGATCGAGACCTCCGGCCACAGCCCATCGACGGCGACGATGATCAGGGAGGCGAGCGCGCCCATGACGGTCAATCCCGTCGTCTGGCGCAGCCCGATGAAGCGGTGATTGACGTATCCGAAGAGTGCAGCGCAAACGACGATCGCCGCGGCGAGATCGAAGGGTCCTATTGTGCTCATGGACCGTTTGCGTCGCAGCTTGCCCCGGGAGCAATCAGTGGATGCGCCGTGGCGCGGATGCGCTTGGCGATGGAGAGGCGCAGCGCCAATAGATTTGGATGTTCCGTCCTGCCAGCCCCTTCGATCACCTTGTCGAGCGCTGCCGCCAGGCCTCGCAGCACGTCGGCATCGGTTCCGGCATATTGCGCCACGGCGGCAAAAGCAGATACGGCCAGCGCTTCGAAGGAGACGGGAACGGCGACGATGCGCAGGTGCCCCTGTTCGTCATGCCTCCGGCTCGACGGCATATCGCGACCGCCCAGAAGCACCAGGGCCTCGCGAAGCCGATCGATGCAGTAGAGTGCCGTCGTCGGATCGTTGATTCCGGGTGAGAGGGCGCGCTGGGCAATCTCCACGATTCTTCGGATCGAGAAGTCGAGATCCTGATAGGGGGTGCGTTCCGTTCCCACGATCAGGGTCGCGCGCAAGGCGTCCAGTTTCTCCTCGACAAGGCCCGGCGGTGCGATGACGCGAAACAGGGGGTCGTGCTCGGTCACGAAGGTGCCAGGCCGCGCCGTGACACTCACGATCAGGTCTTCTTCCGTTGTGAGATGCAGCAAGGCGGCGCTGTCCACCGACTGGACATAGCCGCTCGTCCGAGGCCGGATCGTCAGTCCCCCGGTGAAATCCGGCGGCTCGCTTCCTGCGTCCGGTGCTCCCTGCCCCAGCTTGTCCGGAAACAGCCGATCGATCGTAGCTGCGGTTTCGTCCGCCAGCGACGCCAGCAGCGTCTCGATGCGGATCGAGCTGGCGGTGTGGTGAATGAAATAGATCAGCACGGCGAGGCTCGCGACCGCCAGCACCACACCGACCGCGACGGCAAGATGGGGCACGAAGCTCGACCCCTCGACGCCTTTGACCGTCCGCAGAACGAGCAGGCAATACATGAAGGTGCTGATGAACGTGCCCAGCACTACCTGATTGCCCCGATCGCGCATGAAGTTGCGCAACATGCGCGGACCGAACTGCGACGATGCGAGCTGGAGCGTCAGCATGGTGATCGAGAAGGTGAGGCCGGCGACCGTGATCATCGAGCCCGCCACTGCCGAGAGGATCGCGCGCGCGCCTTCCGGCCCGAAGAGGTAGAGGAACGCGAACTCGCCGTAGACGTCCGCGTCCATCGCGGAGTCGAGGTGGATCGTCCCGATCGACAGCAGTATTGCCCCCGCCGTCATGAGGCTGGGCAGAAACCAGAAGCTGCCGCGCAGCATCTGCCAGATCGACACGATCCGGGTGACGGAAAACAAAGCGCGCATTGCAACCAAACGCTCGCCGCGGGAAATCGCTCCCCGGCGGGCTGGATTTCGTTCGACCCGCGGGCTTTTCGCGCTGCCGACCGGACGGAAGAGCGCTGTATAAAGCCCCCAGAGAGTCGCCGTGGCGGCCTTCGAGCCTTCCAGCCTTCGTGAAGGAGAGCCGTAGAAAATGAGGTCTACGAAACGTACTTTCCTGCTAGCCGTACTCGTGATCCTCGCGGCCGTTCCCTGTGCTCTCGCCGAAGCCGTTCGTTTTCCCACGGCGACGACACCGCCCACGCCTTTGCAGGAGCGGCTGGCGCGCGAAAGGGGACAGCCTATCTCCAGGCCGGCCCGCGTCGAACTCGCCGGCGATTTATACCGCCCGATGGGCGACGGACCCTTTGCCGCCGTGGTGTCCCTGCACGGGTGTGCCGGCCCACCGTCGCGCGCGAACGCCGCCGCCGCCGGCGCTGCCTACGTTGCCCTGGGCTATGCGCTGCTGATCGTCGACAGCTTCGGCCCTCGCGGCATCACCCAGCGTTGTCTGCGGGAATACGGTGCTCCGGCAGACCGGATCATGGATGCCTTTGGCGGCTTGCTCTACCTCGCGGGCTTGCCGTTCATCGATCCCGGGCGGATTGCCGTCGTGGGCTATTCACAAGGCGCGGACATGGCGCTCGAAGCGGTCCGTCTGGATGGACTCGAAGCGCACTTCGATCGTCGTTTCCGCGCTGCCATCGCCTATTATCCCTTGTGCGTCGAATCGCAGGGTGCAGTTTCCGCGCCGTCCATCGTCTTGATCGGGGAACTCGACGACTGGACGCCGGCGCGAAACTGCCGCGAGATGATGGCAAGGCGCAGCGGCCGGGGCGCCGAGCTCCGGCTCGTGGTCTATCCAGACGCCTATCACTCCTTCAACAGTCGGCGCCTGCGCGCGAAGCCGGAAATTTCCTATGGGCACCGGAATGAATACAATGAAGCCGCGGGCCGCGCAGCGTGGGACGAAGAGATTGCAGTCCTGCGACGTGCGTTTGGAAAATAGTCGTAAGGGACCGCGTGGGCCCCGTCACCGGAACAGCAGCACCGGAATCCGGCACGCACGGATCATCTCCGTCGTCGTCGAGCCGATGATGAGGCTGCGTACGCGCGAGTGGCCATAGGCGCCCATCACCAGAAGGTCGATACCGCTTCGCTCGATCACCGACGAGATGGCTTTCTCGGAGAGGCCGGGCTCGATCGTCGTCTCGACCGCCAGGCCGCCGCCCCGCAACTGCGCCGCGGCGGCGTCGAGCCGGCTCCGTACCGCCGGTTCGTCGCGCCCGGCCGTGACCAGCGAGACGGCGAGGCCCGCGAACATGGGCGAACGCGAGACGTGATCTACCGCCTTGAGCGCGCTGGGGCCGCCGTCGAAGGCGATCAGCACCTTCGCGATCGGCCGTAAGGCGCGCGAGGCGACGAGGATCGGTCGCTCGAGGCTGCGCACCACGCGCTCGATGTTGGAGCCGAGGTGCCGTTTCGCGAAATCGGCGGCCTCGCCGCGCTTTCCGATGACGATGAGGTCGGCGCTCGCCGCGCGTTCGGCCAGCGTCTCCAGCAGATCGCCATTGCGCAGGCTGACCGTAACGCTGGCCACGCCGGCGGCCTGAACGCGTGCCTTGGCATCGTCGAGCACAAGGCGACCGCGCTTCTGCATGAGCTTTGCGCGCTGCGCATCGAGCGTGGCCAGTTCCTGCAGCAGGCTCTGTTGCATGTCGGCGGTGATGTTGCCGCTGAGATCGCCGGAGGACGCCTCGCGCCTTCCCAGCACCTGCAGCAGTTCGACGGTGCCCGGCAGCCGCGATGCCGCCCAGGCGGCGTGGTCGGCCACGCTGTGCGAATAGATCGAGCCGTCGATGCAGGCGACGATCGTGGTCATGTGCAGTACTCCTCCCTTCAGTGCGCCTGGAGCTTGTCCAGCGCCCCGGGTTCGTCGTGTATGGCGAGCCGGTCGACGATGGTTTCGCTGGCCTGGTTGAGACCGATCAGTTCGACCTCGGCGCCTTCGCGGCGGAACTTCAGCACGACCATGTCGAGGGCAGCGACGCTCGATATGTCCCAGATGTGGGCGGCGCTCAGGTCGATCGTGACTTTCTGCAGCGCTTCCTTGAAGTCGAAGGCGGTGGTGAAGTCCTCGGCCGAGGCAAAGAAGAGCTGGCCCTCGACCTTGTAGGTCCGTTCGGCGCCATCCGGAGAGCCGACAGAGGTGACGCGGAAGAGCTGGGAAATCTTCCAGGCGAAGAAGATGCCCGACAGCAACACGCCCAGCACCACGCCGACCGCGAGATTGTGGGTCAGCACGACGCCTGCCACGGTCGCCAGCATCACGATGCTCGAGGAGCGCGGATGGGTCCGCAGATTCCGGATCGATACCCAGCTGAAGGTGCCGATCGAGACCATGATCATGACGGCCACCAGGGCGGGCATCGGCATCATCTTGACCCACGGCCCCAGCACGACGATCAGGAAGAGCAGGAAGATGCCGGCGCAAAAGGTCGAGAGCCGCCCGCGGCCGCCGGCCTTCACGTTGATGACCGACTGGCCGATCATGGCGCATCCGGCCATGCCGCCGATGAAGCCGGTGGCCATGTTGGCGACGCCCTGACCGACGCATTCGCGGTTCTTGTCGCTGGTCGTGTCGGTCAGCTCGTCGACGATCTGCGCCGTCATCAGCGATTCGAGCAGGCCGACGGCCGCGACGGCCACCGAGTAGGGCAGCACGATGAGGAACGTCTGGAGGGTGAGCGGCACGTCGGGCAGCAGGAACACCGGCAGCGTCGACGGCAGCTCGCCCATGTCACCCACCGTGCGGACGTCGATGCCCATCACGATCGCCGCCACAGTGAGCACGACGATGCAGACGAGGGGCGAGGGCACGGCCCTGGTGAGGCGGGGAAAGCCGTAGATGATGGCGAGGCCGGCGGCCACCATCACATAGGTCATCCAGGTCACGCCGATCAGCTCGGGAAGCTGGGCCATGAAGATAAGGATCGCCAGCGCGTTGACGAAGCCGGTCATCACCGACTTCGACACGAAGCGCATGACGTAACCCAGGCGCAGGAACCCCGCGGCGACCTGCAGGATCCCCGCCAGGACGGTGGCGACCAGCAGGTATTGCAGCCCGTGTTCCCTGACCAGGGTCACCATGAGCACGGCGGTCGCCGCCGTCGCGGCCGAGATCATCGCCGGCCGGCCGCCCACGATGGCGGTGATGACGGCGATCGAGAACGAGGCATAAAGCCCGACCTTGGGGTCGACGCCGGCGATGATCGAGAAGGCAATGGCTTCCGGGATCAGGGCAAGCGCCACGACCAGGCCGGACAGCAGGTCGCCCTTGATGTTGCCGAGCCATTCGGTGCGCAAACGCGACAATGAGAGATTGAACAAGAAACGGTCTCCGGGCCGCATCACGGGGCGTTACCCGGAGCCGCGATTCGAATGAAAATGAAACGGGAGATGATAGCCTGCGCGGACCCATGGGACGGCGCTACCCCGCCACGAAGGTGGAGCCGGTCTGGGAATTACGACAACAGGGTCAGGGCGGCAGCATCAGACAATCTGGGTGCAACATCCGCGCCATAAGTGCAACGAAAGATTCGCTGGAATGAAGGCCGGGCGAATGAACTGTCGATCGCCGCCATGACCCCTTGTCGCAAGACGCCTGCATATCGACACGAGACGAAAAGGCCTATGCCCGTGCCGGCAGCGCGCCCTTGGAGGCGCGGATCTCGGCGACGGCGCGGTCCCAGCTCGCCAGGCGTTCGGGCCCGGCGGGGTGTGTGTCGAGCATGCCGGTGTCCTTGCGTCCCGACGCGCGCGCCATCGTGACCAGCAGTCCGCGTGCCTGGTCGAGGTCGACGTTCGAGCGATAGAGGATCACCGCCGCGAGATAATCGGCCTCGCGCTCCTGCTCCTTGGAGAAGGAGATGCGGCCGATCGCACCGCCGACGCTCGCGCCGGTATCCATTGCCGTCCGCGTCAACTGGCCGCCATAGGGACTGCGGTAGGAGGCGGCGGCGCCGGCCGCGCCCATCAGGATGGCGCCGATCAGCGCGCCCGTCGTCTGGTTGCGCCGGTTCGTGGCGATGTGGTTCGCCGACTGGTGGCCGATCTCGTGCGCGAACACCAGGCAGACTTCCTCCTCGCTGGACGCATACTCGACGATGCCGCGGTTGACGAAGATCAGCCCGTTGGCGCCCGCGCCGGCGTTCATCGAGCGGTTCGTCGAGGCCATGATCCGCCAGTCGCATACGCCTACGTTCATCTCCCGGCACATCTGGTCGGCCGGCGGACGGATGCGGGCGAGCGCCAAGCGCATGATCTCGCCGACCTGCTCGTCGGTCAGCGCGCGACGCGGCGGCGGCCCGCCGGCGCCCTGCACCTCGCTCTGCGCCAGGCTGAGATTGTTGTCGCTGATCTGCGGCAGCTGATGCACCGCCCCGGCACAGCCGCACAGCACGCACGCGCCCCCAAGCGCGAAGAACGATCGCCGGTTCATGGACTCCCCCGAGAGCTGCCCCCGGTTGCAGCACGCCGGTCGACGCTACCGGGAGGTGGGGCGGCGAGTCAACATCTTGGGCGCGCTACCGCCCATGCTCGCCCGCAAGGTTGGCGGGCCTCATGATCAGGAAGGCGCCGAGTGCCAGCAGCATGAGGAGAGCGACGGCGAGGAAGGCCAGGCCCCAGGCCATCGGCGACATGCCGCCCGCGAGGTCGAGCGTCCAGCCGACCACCAGGGGGCCTGCGAAGCCGCCCGCGTAGCCCAGGGTCGAATGCACCGCCAGGGTGGCGCCGCGCCGCGCCGGCTCGGCGTTGCCGGCCGCGCCCGCCGTGACCGACGAGGAATCGAGCCACACGACGACGCCATAGGCGATCACCAGGAACACCGCCAGCCAGTAGCTGGTCGATCCGGCGAAGCCCACGATGGCGGCGAAGCCGATCGACAGGATCATCGCGGTGGCAACGAGGCGGCGGCGGCCGAAGCGGATCGAGGCTTCGTTGCCCAGCACGCTGGCGAACGTGCCCAGCAGCGCCATCACCGTGACCACCAGGGCCGGCGACAGCGTGCCTTCGGTGACGCCCGTGCTGCCCGCGACGAAGGCCAGGAACGCCACGCCCCAGCCGCGCAGCGCGCTCATTTCGAGCGTGTGCACGCAATAGACCACCGAATAGGCGAAGGCCGACCTGTTGCGCACCACGGGACGGAAATCGAACAGGGCGCCCTGCGCTTTCGCGCGCGGCGCCGGCGTCCTCGATGGCACCGACAGCGCCACCATCATCCAGGCGATCGCAGCGGTGATGGCGGCGAAGGCGAAGGTCCAGCGCCAGCCGAACTGGTCGGCCAGCACGTCGCCCAGAAGGTACGACACGGCGCCCGATATCCCGATGCTCGCCGCATGTCCCGTGACGGCGCGCGACATCAGTTTGGAATCGACCTGGTCGGCCAGCAGCTTGAGGCCGGTCATGTAGGTGCCCGCCCAGCCGATGCCCGCCAGCGCGCGCGTGGCCATGGCCGACCAGAAGCCGTCGGCGAACAGGCCGAACATCAGGTGGCCCGCGACCGTGCAGGCGACGCCGAACAGATACACCTTCTTGCCGTCGATTCGGTCGGTGAGCGTGACCAGCACCGGCACCGCCACCATGTAGGCGCCGAAGAAGATTGCCGTGATCCAGCCGGCCTCGCTGTTCGACAGACTCCAGCGCTGCATCATCTGCGGCAGCAGCGCCGGCCAGAAGCCGGCGCCGATCTGCACGAAGATCTGCGCCGCGCAGACGATCGCGACCAGGCGGGCGCCGGACTTCATCTTTCCCGTCTCCGTCACGTCTTTTTGGGTCCCGACCGCATGCCGACGAAGCCAAGTGTGGCAGCAACGACGGCAAACCCCAGAAAAATCGAATAGGCCGTGGGCGGGGACCACAGGAACGCCAGCGGTCCCGCTGCCGCGCCGGACACGCCGATCACGAAAAGGGTGCCGCGGATGCTGCCGAGGTGTTTGAGGCCAAAGGACTCTGCGAGCCCGGCCGAATAGACGATCTGCAAGGTGCCGATCATGGCGCCCAGCGTCACCGCATAGGCAATCCCGCTCCCGAGCGCCGGTCTGGTCCACAGGCAGATGACGGAAAAGGCGAGGAAACCGAGGCCAAGAAGCCCGACCGGCCGGGCCCCGAGGCGGTCCACGAGCGCGCCGCTGCATAACGTGGCGATCGCCTGGGCCGACGTCATAGCGCCCAGCAGATGGATCGCGCTGTCACGCGCGAGGCCCGCTTCCCCCATGGCACGAACATGGTCGAGCATGAGTGCCGTACCGACACCGTTGGAGAGCACGGTGATGAAACTGAAGTACCAGAACGCGACCGTCCGTACGCTCTCGCCAAGAGTGAAGCCGGTTGCCGGCATGGCTCCGCCGGTACGCACCCGACCGAAATCACGGGCGTTGCCGGCATCTTCGGGTCTGTTGCGATAGAATGCCAAACCGACGGGCAGCATGATCGCAAGCACGCCGGCGGCCAGCGCCAGATACGCAGTTCGCCAGCCGTCGTTCTGGATGATGGGTTCGACCAGCGGCGGAATGACAAGGCCGCCCAGCGCCAGCCCCATCATCGCCAGCGCCGTGATACGCCCGCGAAAGCGGTCGAACCAGAGATTGACCATCTGCATGGTGACAAGGCTCAACCCTGCAATGGCCGAAGCGCGCAGGAAGAGGAAGCCGAGGCCCAGCGACCAGGTATCGCCTATCAGGCTCATGACGCCACAAGCGGCAGCGACCGCAGCGACCACCGGCAAGATCAGGTGGCGCGGGCCGAAGCGGTCGACCAGCCGCCCGATCAAGGGGGCCGTAAGGATGCCCAGGAAGGTACCCAGGCTGTAGAGCATCAGGACGTGTGCGCGGTCGAGCCCGAGGTCAGATGCGATCGGATCGATGAAGGCAGAGACACCAACGGTCTGGCCGGGAGTGGTGGCGAAGACGCCAATCAGGGAAGCCAATGCGACGAGCATGCCACGCCGCGCCGAAGGTGTCCGGTCAGTCGGCATGGCTTGCGTGCACCGCAGGCAGCGGAATCATCCAGAGCCCCACGAAGGCGGCGATGCACAGCGCGGAGGAAACGAACAGGACGCCGGCGCCGAGCCAGTCGATCAGGAGGGCGAACACGAGGGGCGCTCCGGCCGACAGGAAGCGCGAAGGGGCGCCGAGCAGCCCCAGCCGATAGCCGTAGCTCTTCGGTCCATAGAGCGCGAGCGGCACCGTGCCGCGCGCGATGGTGAGCACGCCGTTGCCCATTCCGTGCAGCACCGCGAAGACGCTGGCGGCGACGCCGCCGCCCAGGCTGAGCAGGATGGCGCTGCCCACCGGATGGGTCGTGGTGGCGAGGCGGCCGGACATCAGCGGGTGCAGCCGCCGCAGCGGCCCGGCCTCGAGCATGCGCGCCGCCACCTGGGCCGGTCCGATCAGGGCGCCCGCCGCGATGGCTTGAGTGGGCGTGGCCCCTGCCGCTTCCATGATGCGCGGGAAGTGCGCGGCCATCCCGGCAGTGACGATCCAGGCCGCCGAGAAGGCGATGGCAAGCAGCACCATCGTGCGGTCGATCGGCACCGGCTCGTCGACCGCCGTCAGGGTGGCGGCGAGATCGGTCGGCCGCGGCAGCAGCAGGAAATTGCACGGCAGGCCGATCACGACGTGAGCGGCGGCCCACAACAGGCAGGTCTCGCGCCAGCCGATTTCAGCGGCGCCCCAGGCGGTGAGCGGCCAGGCGACGGTGCTGGCGAAGCCCGCCAGCAGGGTGATGCCGGTGATCGCGCCGCGCGCGTCCTTGCCGTAGAGGCGCCCCAGAGCGCCGAACGCGGCGTCGTACAGGCCGAGGCCCATGCCGACGCCCAGCAGCACCCATGCGAGGGCGAAGGGCAGGAACGACTGCGCCTGCGACAGCAGCACCAGCGCCGTCGCGAACAGGAGGCTCGAGGCCGAGAGCACGCCATTGCCGCCGGCGCGATCGATCATGCGCCCGACCTTCGGACCGATCACCGCGGAGATGATCAGCGCCGCCGAGAAGGTGCCGAAGAACAGGTTGGTCGAGATGCCGATGTCGCGCGCGATCTCGTCGGCCAGCACCGCCGGCAGATAATAGGTCGAGCCCCACGCCAGCGTCTGCGCCGTCCCCAGGACGATGATCGTCGAAAGCCGGCGACGATCCATCAGGAGGCTTTGGGTCCGGCGCAGCATGCGGTGGCGGCGGGGACCGCCGGGGCCGGGGCGCAGCAGCCCGACGCCGCCGCAGACCCGGCCGACGCGGGTGCGGCGGATGCGGCAGGCCCGTTGCAGACACCGGTTTCCGGCAACACCAGCTCGACCTTGCGGGCGGCGTCGTGATCGCCCGCCAGCTCGGCGGCGATCGAGCGCACCTGCTCGTAGCCCGTCATCATCAGGAAGGTCGGCGCGCGGCCGTAGGATTTCATGCCGGCGAAGTAGAAGCCGGCCTCGGGCTGCGCCAGCTCGCGCGCGCCATGGGGACGAACGGAGCCGCAGCTATGTTCGTTGGGGTCGATCAACGGCGCCAGGATCGGCGGACATTCCAGCGCCGGGTCGAGCGACAGCCGCAACTCGCGCAGGAAGTCCAGCTCGGGCCGGAAGCCGGTCGACACCACGAGCTGGTCGACGGTCACGGCGCGGCCGCAGCAGGCCGCGCCCGCCGCCACGCGCAGCCGGTCGCCGTCGCGCCCGATGTGGCCGACCGCAAAGCCGGTCTCGCTGCGGATCTTTCCGCTGGCGACCAGCGCGGCAAAGGCGGAGCCCAGCGCGCCGCGCACCGCGAGCTGGTCGGCCGCGCCGCCGCCGAAGGATCTGGCCGGATCGGTCGAGCGCAGCAGCCAGACGATCTCGGTCGCCGGCTCTTCGTCCTTGAGGCGGGCGAGGTCGATCAAGGTCCCGATGGCCGAGTGGCCGCCGCCGAGCACCGCCACGCTGCGGCCGGCATAGCGGGCGCGATCGCGGCCCAGCACGTCGGGCATGCCGTAGGCGATGCGATCCCGCACCTCGCTCTCGCCGAGGGCCCGCAAGCCGTTGGCGCCCGCGGGGTTGGGCGAGAACCACGTGCCGCTGGCGTCGATGACGGCGTCTGCCGTCAGTCGTGCGGGGCCCTTCCCGTTCTCGTAACGAATCTCGAACGGCGCTGAGTCGCGGCCCTTCGTCTTCACCTTGTCGAAGCCCGCGCGGCCGATCGCGGTCACGCGGCTGTTGGTGCGGATGCGATCGGCCAGCGGCGTGCGCGTCGCCAGCGGCTCGAGATACTGCTCCACCAGCTCGGCACCGGTCGGATAGTGATCGGGCTGCGGCCGGTTCCATCCCGCTTCGGTCAGCAGGCGGTCGGCCGCCTTGTCGATATTGTATTCCCAGGGCGAGAAGGTCTGCACGTGACTCCACTGGCGGACCGCATGTCCGACCGCCGGACCGGCCTCGATCACGACGGGCTCCAGCCCGCGCTCCAGCAGATGCGCCGCGGCGGCGAGGCCCACGGGGCCGGCGCCGATCACGGCAACCGTCTTCTTCGGCGTGGCGATTGAATCGGGCATATTAAATCTCCTATCCTTCTAGAACATTGGAAAGAGAGAGCGCAACAAAATCGTCGCTTAGGCAGCGCGCGTGGCCACCGCGGGTGGGCAAACGCCGTCAGCGCAGCATTCTTCGGCGAGGTATCCGAGAAGCTCGTGCATGAGTTCGTAGTTGGCATGGCAGACCAGCGTCGTGGCTTCCCGCACCTGGGTGACGAGGCCGACGATCATCAGCGACTTGATGTGATGCGACAGGGTCGAGGCCGCGGCATCCAGTTTGGCCTGGAGACGTCCGACCGACATACCTTCGGCACCCGCGCGCACCAGGGTGCGGTAGATCTTCAGTCGGGTCGGATTGCCCAGGGCTTCGAGGCGGGCGGCTGCATCGTCGAGTTTCATGACGATAACGTATGCCTCGCATCGGGGGAGTCAACGATATTTCTAGAATATTAGAAAAATGGTCAGATGGCTGATGCGCGTGACCGCGAAGTCGCTGCGGGGAGCAGGAAGGTGATGACCCAGCACGCCAGCAGCATGGCCGCCGACCCGCCGAGGCAGAAGCCGATCCCGCCCCACTGGTAGAACAGCCCGGAGAGCAGCGTCCCGGCGAGGCGGCCGCAGGCGTTGGCGGCATAGTAGAAGCCGACGTCCTCGGCGGCCTTCTCCGACCCCGCATAGGCCAGGATCAGGTACGAGTGCAGCGAGGAATTGACGGCGAAGGGCACGGCGAAGAGCGCGAGACCCACCACGACGACGAGGTCGGGACGCAGGTCGAGCTGACTGTTCAACGCGAGAGCGATCGCCAGCGGCACGGCGAGCAGGATTCCCGCCCAGACGCGCGCCCCCGGCACTTCACGGCTGAGCCCGTCGGCGCTGCGCGGCACGACGGCCGGTGCCACCGCCTGCAACCCGCCATAGGCGATCGTCCAGGCGGCGAGGAAGGCGCCCACTTCCACGAACCGCCAGCCCGAAGCGTAGAGAAACACCGGCAGGCCGACGACGAACCAGACGTCGCGCGCCCCGAACATGAAGATGCGCGCGGCCGCCAGCAGGTTGACGCCCGCCGACTTGGCGAACAGTTCGCGCATGGACTTCGAAGCCTTGGCCTTGCCGAGTTCGCGCGGCAACAGCAACAGCCCGGCAACGAGGACGACGAACAACAGGCCCGCCATCAGCCACAGCGCCGCGCGGAAGCCGACCGCGTCGAGCAGCAGGCCGCCCACGAAGAAGCCGAGGCCCTTCATCGCGTTCTTCGACCCCGTGAACCACGCCACCCACTTGAAGAGACGGCCCGCGCCGTCGCCTGCCGTGGCCTTGATGGCCGACTTGGAGGCGGTCTTGGTGAAGTCCTTGGCGAGGCCGGCGAGGCCTTGCGCCGCAACGACCCAGGCGATGGAGACGAGGGCGGTCCATGCGGGATCGAGTGCCGAGAGCATCAGCAGGCTGGCGATCTGCAGCAGCTGACCGGTCATCAGCATGCGCGGGATGCCGAAGCGCGTGGCCAGCCAGCCACCGGCGAGATTGGCCACGATGCCGGCGAACTCGTAGAGCAGGAACAGGAAGGCGAGCGTGAAGGGCGAATAGCCCAGCCTGAAGAAGTGCAACAGCACGAGCATGCGCAGCGCGCCGTCGACCAGGGTGAAGCCCCAGTACGATGCCGTGACGATCAGATAGTCTCGAGTCGACGTTGCCATCACGCGCCCCGTCTCACGCGGCCTCGTCGATCACCATCCGGGCGAGATCGACCATGCGGCAGACATAGCCGATCTCGTTGTCGTACCACGCATAGACCTTGAGCAGCGTGCCGTCGGTCACCATCGTGCTGAGGGCATCGACGATCGAGCTGCGCGTGTCGTTGCAATAGTCGGCCGAAACCAGGGGCCTCGTCTCGTAGCCCAGAATGCCGGCCAGCGGCCCCCTGGCCGCCTCCTGGAACAGCGCGTTGACCTCGGCCTCCGTGGTCGGGCGCTTCAGTTCGAACACGCAATCGGTGAGGCTGGCGTTGAGGACCGGCGCGCGGACGGCATGGCCGTTCAGCTTGCCCTTGAGTTCGGGGTAGATGACCGTGATCGCCGTGGCGCTGCCGGTCGTCGTCGGTTGCAGCGACAACATGGCCGAGCGAGCGCGGCGCAGATCCTTGTGCGGCGCATCGACCACGACGTTGGTGTTGGTCGGGGCGTGGATGGTGGTGATCTGGCCGTGCCGGATGCCTATGGACTCGTGCACGACCTTGACCACGGGGGCCAGGCAGTTGGTGGTGCAGGAGGCCGCCGTCAGGAGGTGATGGCGCGCGGGTTCGTAGAGATGGTCGTTGACCCCCAGCACGAGATTCAGCGCCCGCTCGTCCTTGACCGGCGCCGCGACGATCACCTTCTTCACGCCGCGATCGAAGTAGGCCTGCAACTGCTCCGGCTTGAGGAACCTGCCGGTGCATTCGAGCACCAGCTCGCAGCCGAGGTCGCCCCAGGCGACGTCGCCCGGCGCGGCGGCGGCGCTGAAGCCCAGATAGGTGCCACCGACCGCCAGGCCGCGCTCGCCGTCGAGTTCGAAGGAGGTGTGCCAGCGGCCGTGCATGCTGTCGAATTCGAGAAGATGGGCGGTGGCCGCGGCACCTCCCTTGATTTCGTTCAGGTGCACGATCTCGAGGCGATTGTCGCGCCGCGGATCGTCGACCGGACGCGGCACGCCGCCGAACGCGGCGCGAAGGGCAAGGCGGCCCATGCGCCCCATGCCGTTGATGCCGACTTTCATGGCCTGGTCCGTCCGCTCACGCCGGTGCCTTGGCGGAGTCGCCGATCTCGTCGAGGCGCTTCTTCAAGGCCATCCGGTCGAGCGACGCATAGGGAAGATTGACGAAAATCTCGAGGCGCCGGCGGATCATGCCGTAGAGTTCGTTGATCATGGTGGCGCGCTCCACCTCCGATCCCATGAACTTGGCGGGATCGGGCAGCGGCCACGCGCCGGTGACGGGCCGCTCGCCGAAGTCGGGGCAGTGCTGGCCCTGCAGCACGTCGCACAGCGTGATGACGAAATCCATGCGCGGGGCGTTGGGGCCGGTGAACTCGTCCCACGATTTGCAGCGCAGGCCTTCGATGGCGTGACCGAGGGCGCGGAGCTTGGCGAGCACTTCCGGCATCGGCCGTCCCGCCGGATCGGAGCCCGCGGAGTAGGCGTTGAACTTGCCCTTGCCGACCTGCTCGAGGATGGCCTCGGCCATCAGCGATCGGGCGGAATTGTGCGTGCACAGGAACAGGACGTTGAAGGCGGGAGTCATGTGAACCTCGGGTTGATCCTCGGGGAGGAGTAGCGCCAGGTCGCCACAGAGGTCCGGTCGTCCGCCACAGCACGTCTCCGTCAGGAAGCTGAAGAGCGCGCGCAAACCGGCGAAGCGGACCGCATAGATGATGTTGCGGCCCTGCCGGGTGGACTGGACGAGGCCGGACTGTTCGAGAGCGGCCAGATGGAACGACAGCGTCGAGGGCACCTGCCCCAGCGCGCTGGCGAGTTCGCCGGCCGCCATGCCGGAAGCCCCCTTGGTCGCCAGAATCCGCATCAGGTTGAGGCGGGTTTCCTGCGAAAGGGCACTGAATCCGGCAGCGGCGTCCGATGATTCCATAGTTCTCGAATAGTCCAATTATGTGACATACCCATTACGCAGTTGGCTGTCAGGAGTCGATGGCAAACCTCGGCAGATCGATCCGGAGACGGCCCAGATGTCCCTTTTTGAACGCTACCTGACCCTGTGGGTCGCCCTGTGCATCGTCGTCGGCATCGCGCTGGGTCACTTCTTTCCCGCCCTGTTCCACGCCGTCGGGACGGCGGAAGTGGCTCACGTCAACCTGCCGGTCGCGGCACTGATCTGGCTGATGATCATCCCGATGCTGATCAAGGTCGACTTCGCCGCCATGGCCGAGGTGCGCACGCACTGGCGGGGTATCGGGGTGACGCTGTTCATCAACTGGGCGGTCAAGCCGTTCTCGATGGCCCTGCTGGGCTGGCTGTTCGTGGGCTATCTCTTCAGGCCCTGGCTGCCGGCCGACCAGATCGAGAGCTACATCGCCGGGCTCATCCTGCTGGCCGCCGCGCCCTGCACCGCGATGGTGTTCGTGTGGAGCAACCTGTCGGACGGCGAGCCCGACTTCACGCTGACCCAGGTGGCGCTGAACGACACGATCATGCTCGTGGCCTTCGCGCCCATCGTCGGGCTGTTGCTCGGCCTCTCCGCCATCGTCGTGCCGTGGCCGACGCTGCTGCTCTCGGTCGTGCTCTACATCCTCGTGCCCGTGGTGCTCGCCCAGTTGGTGCGCCGGGCGGCGCTGGCGAGGGGCGGCCAGGCGGGTCTCGACCGGCTGCTGGCGCGCCTGCAGCCCGCCTCGCTGCTCGCGCTGCTGGCGACGCTGGTCCTGCTGTTCGGCTTCCAGGGCGAGCAGATCATCGCCCAGCCGCTGATCATCGCCCTGCTGGCGGTGCCGATCCTGATCCAGGTCTACTTCAACTCCGGCCTCGCCTATCTGCTCAACCGCGCGGCCGGCGAGGACCATCGCATCGCCGCGCCCTCGGCGCTGATCGGCGCCAGCAACTTCTTCGAACTCGCCGTCGCGGCCGCCATCAGCCTGTTCGGCTTCTCCTCGGGCGCGGCGCTGGCCACCGTGGTCGGCGTCCTGATCGAAGTGCCGGTCATGCTGTCGGTGGTGAAGATCGTGAATGCCAGCAAAGGCTGGTACGAATCCGGCGCCGCGGTGTCGCGTCGGCGTTGAGGGACGCTATGGCTTCGAGCGCTTCCACGGAAAGAACAGCTGCATCCCAGGCTGGAGCAGATCCCTGCGCGGTAGAAAGAGGCTCGCGACGAGGGCGACGCCCATGCTCCCCAAGCACAGCCAGAAGCCCAAGTCGTGACTCACGATGCGACCGCCTGTCCAGCCGTTCGAGTGGAACTCGACTCGGAGGTGCCAGGGCGCGATCGCCAGACTCGCGGCGCACCACAGCAGGCCCGCCCACCGCGCGCTCCGGCACCAGAGCGCGGCCCATCCCATGAAAAGCAGGACGTTCGCCCACCAGGTGAAGAGGCCGTGTTCCCCGCCGATGTTGATCTCGGCAGGCCAGAGCAGGGCGCCAAACAACAAGGCCGCGAAGGCCGATTCGCATGTCATTCGGCCGTTGAAATGACAGAAGGCGGTTTGCGTCAGGCACGTCGCATAGAGGACGACGCTCAGGAACAGCAGGGGGCGGACGGCATCGACCGGCTTAGAGTCCATGACAGATTGTCCCGATCATCGTTCCGGCTTGACGTTAACAGACCCCCGTATTGCTTTCTAGGGTATGCGTTGCTCACTGCGGAACCGGCGCCGCGGCTACGAGTTCCTCGCGCCGGCCCGCCTGCTATCCTTCGGCCACGATAGAGAGTGTGGGGACACATGGATTTTCAGGAACTGGTGCACAGCCGCCGCAGCACGCGTGGCTTCAAGGACGAAGCGGTGCCGAAGGCGGTGATCGCGGCGATCATCGAGGACGCCAAGCGCGCGCCGTCGTCGATGAACAGCCAGCCCTGGCATGTCCATGTCCTCACCGGCGCGCCGCTCGACGAGGTGCGTCGCCGCAACATGGAGGAGATGGTGGCGGGCAAGCCGTCGAAGCGGGACATCTTCACCCACGGTCCCTACGAGGGCGCCCATCGCGAGCGCCAGGTCGGCGTCGCCAAGCAGCTGTTCGCGGCCATGGGCATCGCGCGCGACGACAAGACGATGCGCCAGGACTGGGTGCTGCGCGGCTTCCGCCAGTTCGACGCGCCGGTCTCTCTGGTGCTGACCTACGACCGGGTGCTCGATCCCGGCGCCACCTGCCATTTCGATCTCGGCGCGCTGTGCTACGGCATCGTGCTGGCGGCCTGGGACCGCGGCATCGGCGCCGTCGTGAACGGCCAGGGCATCGCCCGCTCCGACATCGTGCGCGAGGTGGCGCAGATCCCCGACGACGAGGCCATCATGACCTGCGTCGCGCTCGGCTACCCCGACGACGCGTTTCCGGCCAATGCCGTCCGCTCGGAGCGCACGCCGACCGAGCAGTTCGTGCGCTTCGTCGGGTTCGACTGAGGCGTTACTCTGGAACCAGGACCGTCAGGCGGTCTCCGCGGCTGCGATCAAGGATCGTCACGTCGTGTAGATCGCGGCGCGGTGTGTGCGCGGCAGGAAGGCGTACAGCCTGTCGCCCGTCGGCGCGAGGGCCGTGGTGTGGGCGCCCGCCTCGGTCTCGACCGTCGCGAGTTTTTCCATCGGCGAGGTCGAAAAGACATCGATGACGCCGGGATCGCCGATCGCGACATAGAGTTCCCGGCGCCAGTGATTAAAGAATGTCACGTCGGGCGTGCCGCTGAGCGGCAGGGTGCTCAGGATCTTGCCTGAGCCGGCATCCAGCGTGGCCAGGATGCCGGCATCGCAGGCGCAGAACAGCCGGTGCGTCGACGGGTCGAGGTCGAGGCCGTGCGGTCCGGCCGCAGGCACGGAGAACATGTGGGCGAGCCTGTCGGGCTTCCGTGCATCGATGACGGCAATTACCGCGGGGTTGGCGATGTTGACATAGAAAACCCCGGCATCGGCATCGAAGACCGTCCAGCGCGTACGGCCCGGCACGGCAATCTCGGCGCGCGCCGCGCGGTCGCCGACGTCGACCATCGTTACTGTATGCGAGCCTGCGATGGCGGGATCGCCGACATTGGCGGCGAGCAGCAGGTTGCGGCTGTGATCGTAGGCCAGGCCGTTGGGGCCGACTCCCACCTTGACCTTGTTCACTTCAGGATTTGGTCCGGGGGCAAAGATGCCGATCGTGTTCTCGGCCCGGTTCGACGAGAAGATGAGATTTGCCTCGTCGCTCACCAGGGCACCGGCCACGCCGGGCAGACCGGGAACGGAGAACAGGTATTTCTCCGCGTCGAAGACATCGACGGCATCGTTGGCCGTATGCGCCACGCAGATGTGGCCGCTCGCGGCATGGACGGCCGCATGGTCGAAGCCGCCCTTCGCTTTGTGCTCGGGGAGATAGATATGGCCGGTGAGAACGAGCGTCATGGCGTCACCTCAGGGGAGCGTGGCGGGCGCGCTCGAACTGGCGTGTGCCGATGGTGCTGCCGACCATCGCCAGCACGGCCACGTCCAGGCCCGAATTGATGTCGGTCATGGCGCGTGCCTCACATCTTCGGCGGCCAGTTGTGCGTCTCGCCCGTGAGGCTGCGGCACCACGCGTAGAGCGCGTCGTACATCACCATGCCGTGCTTCAGCATCTCGTGGTCGTCCTCGTGCATGTGGCTGAGGCCCAGGGAGAGGGCGAATAGCCCGGCCGACTGGGGCGTGAGGTCGAGCCGCGAGGTGTCGGCGCCGCGCACGATGTCGGCCAGCGTGTCGAGGCCCGGTGCATTGAGTTTGTATTCGGCGATGAAGGCATCGAAGCTGCACTTCTCGCCGACATGCGTGAACTTCACGCCGGGGATGTCGTACGGGATCGCGCCGGTTTCCTTGGCGGTCGCCAGCACCTTGTCGGCCGGCACGTAGAGGAACTCGGGCTCCTTCTCGATGAAGCGCTTGATCAGCCACGGACAAGCGATGCGGTCGATCTTGGGGCGCTCGCGGGTTACCCACTTCATGTCGTCTCTCCTTGCTTGAGCGGTTCAGTCGGCAGTCCATCGGCGCGCCAGGCACCGATGCCGCCCGCGACGGTCACGGCGTCGATGCCGCGTTCGCGCAGCTTGGCGGCAGCGTCTCTGCCGATCTCGAAACCCCAGGCGCAGTAGACCAACGCCCTGGCGCCGCGCGGCAGTGACGCCGCGATCTCGTCGATCCGGTCGGGCGGGGCCCGGCGTGCCCCGCGCAGGCGAACCGGCACCGTCGTGGCGTCGGCCTCCAGACGAGCGTCGATCACGATGAGGTCGGGATCGGCCTCGAGCATTTTCCGCGCATCGGGTGTTGTGACCGTGTGCGGCTTCTTTTCGGGTGTCCTGCCGGCGAAGCGGGCGGCGACGCGCGTCCAGGCGATGTTGGCCATGAAGGCGTCGACATAGGCGCCGACGTTGCTGCCGAAGTCGATGTGATAGGCGTGCTCGTACACGTCGAGCGCCAGCAACGGTGTGCCGCCCGCGAGGCCGTGAGTGTGATCGGCAGCCCAGACGTTGGAGAGCGCGCCGTCGCGATCTCCCCTAGGAGGCGAGCGCGTCAGCACCACCCAGCCGGAGCCGCCGCCCAGCGCCTTCCCCATGGCGACGAACTCGGCGCGCCATCTGGCGAGCGACCCGAAATCACGCACAATCGCCTCCGCAAGAGCGCCGCCGCCGTTTTCGCCTGAGGGATCGCCACCGCCACCTTCGCCCAAATTCTCGAAATAGATCTCGTGCAGGAGCATCGAGTTGGTCGCGATCAGCTCCTCGCGCTTCAATCCGTTCAGGCGAAAGGCCGGAACGCCGGCGGGATCGAGGCTGGCCAGCTCGTCGCGGATCGCATTCAGCCGGCGCACCGCGCCGCCATAGTTGTTTTCGTAGTGGCTGGCGATCAGCCGTGCCGACAGGCCTTTCAGTCGCGGTGGCTTGAAGGAGATTGGCCGGGCTTGGAAAGACATAGGATTCCTCTCGGTGATACACTTGTTTCATCTGCAAGATACGCCTTTCGGCCTCTAGCACAATGAGAAATGATACACATGTTGCATTTTATTCCATGCATATGATACGAGTGAACTATGATGAGAACGGAAACCTCGGAGGGCCTGCGGTGGCTTCTGTTGATCCATCAATTGCCGGCGAAGCCCGCCTATGCGCGGGTGAAGATCTGGCGGCGGCTGAAGGGCCTGGGCGCGGTGACGGTGAAGAACTCCGTGTATGTGCTGCCGGCCAATGCCGAGACGCAGGAAGACTTCGCCTGGCTGGTCAGGGAGATCGCCGAGTTGGGTGGCGAGGCCTTCGTCTGTGATGCGCATCTGGTCGACGGGTTGGGCGATGTCGAGGTCCAGGCGTTGTTCGATGCCGCGCGTGACGAGGACTATGCAGAGATCGTGGCCGCTGCGCGCGAGCTTGCTGGCAAGCGCTTCGGCGAGACCGGCGCCGAGGTCGCCACGCACGTGGCGCGTCTGCGCAAGCGGCTCGACGAAGTCGTCGCGGTCGATTTTTTCGGCGCCGACGGGCGCGAACCGGCCGAGGGGCTGGTGTCCGGCCTGGAAGCCGGCATGCACGAGGAGGGCGACGCCATGACCATCATCGAAACCGGGGCTGTATTGGAGCCCCTGAACAATCGCGTCTGGGTGACACGCCAGGGAGTGCAGGTCGACCGCATCGCCTCGGCTTGGCTGATCCGTCGCTTCATCGATCCCGCGGCGCGCTTCAAGTTCGTCCCAGGTACCGGCTATGCGGCCGAGCCGGGCGAGTTGCGCTTCGATATGTTCGAGGGCGAGTTCACCCACCGCGGCGATCGTTGCACCTTCGAGGTGCTGCTGGCGGAGGCGAAGCTCGACGATCCGGCCCTCGCCGCGATCGGCGAGATCATCCACGACATCGATCTCAAGGACGGCAAGTACGGACGCGAGGAAGCCGCGGGTATCCGCAGCCTGATCGCCGGCATCGCCGCCCCGCAGGTCGACGATACCCAGCGTCTGACGCGCGGCGCCGTCCTCCTCGACGATCTCTACAATTCGTTCGCAAGCATGCAAGGCGGTAGGAAGTGAAAGAGCACGGCGTTCCCTTCGGCGAAGCGATGAAGGTGTGGGCCCGCGTCGCCGCCCTTTCGTTCGGCGGCCCGGCCGGCCAGATCGCGGTGATGCATCGCATCATCGTCGAGGAGAAGAAATGGATCGGTGAGCAGCGCTTCCTGCAGGCGCTCAACTACTGCACGCTCTTGCCCGGCCCGGAGGCACAGCAGCTCGCGATCTACATCGGCTGGCTGATGCACAGGACCAAAGGCGGTCTGTTCGCGGGAACCCTGTTCGTGCTGCCGGGTCTGCTCGCCATTATGGCTTTGAGCTGGATCTATGTTCTCCTCGGCAAGGTCACCCTCGTGCAGGGCCTGTTCTTCGGGCTGAAGGCCGCCGTGCTGGTGATCGTGGTCGAAGCGGTGCTGAGGGTCGGCAAGCGCGCGATGAAGAACAACACGATGCGCGGGCTGGCGGCGATGGCCTTCATCGCGCTCTTCTTCTACGATGTGCCGTTCCCGCTGATCATCCTGGTCGCAGGCCTCATCGGCTATTTTGGCGGACGGGCCGGTGTGCCGGCCTTCCTGGCCGGGGGCGGGCACGGCAAGGCGGGCGACAGGCAGCTCGCCGACGCCGACTCGCTGCTGGGCGAGGAAACGCCGGCTCATGCAAGGCCGAACGTCCGCTGGTCGCTGTCGATCGCCGCGGTCTTTCTCGCGCTGTGGCTGGTGCCGGTGGCGGCGCTCTATGTCGCCCTCGGCGGCGACAACGTCTTCACCAAGATCGCGATCTTCTTCAGTCAGATGGCCGTGGTCACGTTCGGCGGCGCCTATGCGGTGCTGGCCTATGTGGCGCAACAGGCCGTCGACAATTATCACTGGGTGACGGCGGGCGAGATGCTCGACGGGCTCGGCATGGCCGAGACCACGCCGGGGCCGCTGATCATGGTGACGCAGTTCGTGGGCTTTCTCGCCGCCTGGCGGGAGCCTGGGGCGATGCCGCCGCTGCTGGCCGCGACGCTGGCCGGGCTGCTCACCACTTGGGTCACGTTCGTGCCCTGCTTCCTCTGGATCTTCTTCGGCGCACCTTTCGTCGAGGCGCTGCGGGCCAACAAGGCGCTGGGGGCGGCACTGGGCGCCATCACGGCGGCGGTGGTGGGCGTCATCCTGAACCTCGCGGTGTGGTTCGCGCTGCACGTCCTGTTCGCGAGGTTGGTGCCGGTGCGCTGGCTGGGGGCCGCCGTCGATCTGCCTGTGCTGAGCTCGGTCAATGTGCCCACGCTCATCCTGTCGCTTGCCGCCGCGATCGCGATCTTCCGCTTCAAGGTCGGGATGATTCCCGTCCTGCTTGCGAGCGCGCTTGCCGGCATTGTCTACTTCTACGCCGTTGGAGGGGCCTGAGGAGATGCGTGGCTTCCGCCAGTTCGATGCGCCGGTGAGGTACGTCGGTTTCGACTGAGGACGAACGTCATGCTCGTCGCGCTCGCCCTGTTCGCCATTTCGATCTCGGCGCGCTGTGCTACGGCATCGTGCTGGCGGCGTGGGATCGCGGCATCGGCGCCGTCGTGAACGGCCAGGGCATCGCGCGTTCCGACATCGTGCGCGAGGTCGCGAACATTCCCGAAGAGGAGGCGATCATGACGTGCGTCGCCCTGGGCTGGCCCGACGATTCGTTTGCGGCCAACGCCGTCCGCTCCGAGCGCACGCCGGCCGAGCAGTTCGTGAGGTACGTCGGCTTCGACTGAAGCGGGCAAGCACGAACCGCGTGTGACGAGCACCGACGTTCCTTCGGCCGCTGCGCGTCTACAGCTGTGGATTGCATTCCGGACGCCGTGTAGTCTGCGCAAGAGTTGACAATGAACCGTCTGGCGCCCCTGCTGCTCCTGTCCGCCTTGTGCTCTCTGTTCTGCGTGGCCGAGGGAGCGGCGACCACGCCGGCCACGCCCGAGCAGATGATTTGCGGGCGGGAGTACATCTTCATCGGCAGGGCGATCGAGGCGACGCCGGTCAAAACTCCGCCCTGGCATTCATCAAGCAGCGGAAATCGAGTCGACCTGACCATCGTCGTCGAGCGAGTCCTTGGCACCAAGGCCCCGGAGGCTGCGAGCCGCCAATCGCTGCCGGTCCTCAGTCCCGGCGACACGATCAGGGCCACCACCTATGCGCTGCCCTTTCCCTATTCTTCGGCGGGCCGTTTTCGAGACCAGGGCGGTCTGCTTTTCATCGGACCGTACAACAGCGTCATCCCCGACGACGTTTTGATCAAGGCTTACACGGACGAGGCGTTTCTCTACTCGGGAAGTTCCTTCACACCGACAATCCGAATGAGGGTCAGCGAATGGCCGCTGGACAAGGAAGACTGGGCGAAGAAGACGATGGCGACATACGCCCAGCACGGCTGGCCCTGCTCGTCGCCACTCTAGCCGATTTCACATAAGCGCCGCCGACACTGCTCTAGCCCCGTCCCATCGAATAGAACTCGGGGTTCGGGCGCATGCTGGTGACGTTGGCCATGCGGTTCGACAGGCCGAAGAAGGCGGCGATGGCGGCGATGTCCCAGACGTCTTCCACGTCGAAGCCGTGCTTCTCCAGCGTCTCCATGTCGTCGTCGCCGACCTGGTGGGCGGACTGGCTCACCTTCACGGCGAAGTCGAGCATGGCCTTCTGGCGCGGCGAGATGTCGGCCTTGCGGTAGTTGATCGCGACCTGGTCGGCGATCAGCGGATCCTTGGCGCGAATGCGCGGATCGCGCCGTGGGCGATCACGCAATACTGGCACTGGTTGAGGTTGGAGGTCGCCACCACGATCATCTCGCGCTCGGCCTTGCTGAGGTTGCCCGGCTTGTCCATCAGCGCATCGTGATAGGCGAAGAAGGCGCGGAACTCCTCGGGGCGATGCGCGAGCACAAGGAAGACGTTGGGGATGAAGCCCGACTTCTCCTGCACCTTCTCGATGCGCTCGCGGATGTCGGCCGGCATGTCGGCGAGGGCGGGGACGGCGAAGCGGCTGATGGCGGGAGTCTGGGCGGACATGGATACTCTCCGGAAAAACATGGGCGGCGCGATGATGGCAATCTACCGTTCATCACGTCGAGGAGTCGCGTTGCATGGAGGGGTCGGACGCCATTGGTCGCTCATCGCGATGCTTTCCCCGGGACCGCTCTTCAGGCCTGGGCGCCGGCGTCGAGCAGGTCGGCCACCGCCGCCTTCTGCTCCGTCGTCAGAGCGACGCTCCTGCGGGTCGCAGCATCGACATAGACGTGGGTGAACTGGCCGACGGCGGCGGCGGGTTCGCTGCCGCGGGCAAAGATCGCGAGCTCGTAGCGCAGCGAGCTGTTGCCGATGCGGCCGAGGCGCACGCCGACATCGACGGTCTCGGGAAAGCCGAGCGGAGCCAGGAATTCGCAGCCGCTGGCGATGCACAGACCGATCGAGGTCTGGCCCGGCGCCCGCAGGACACCGCGCTCGAGGGCGAGCGTCGTGAGCGCGGTGTCGAACCAGCTGTAATAGATCGCGTTGTTGACGTGGCCGTAAGCGTCGCAATCAGACCACCGGCTCGCGATCGGGAGCCACCATCCGAAATGCCCGCGCCGCTCGTCCTTCGCTTGCCGTGCGAGACCCATCACGCTCTCCCGTCTTTTCTGCGGCGTTCTTCTACAGGCGGCGCCGCGCGGCGCAACCGTTTCTCCCCGCGCGCCGTTGCCGGGCATGGACATCGAGGACTTCAATGGCACGTCGCCGGAATTGCGGCCCGAGGACTTTCTCGCGGGCGATCTGGAAGGCTGGGGCGTGGTCGAGCGGGTGACGGGCGGGCTGCAGCAGCGCTTCACGGTGCGCGCCTGCGGCTCATGGGACGAGGCGGCGCAGCTCCTGAGCTTCACCGAGACCTGGACGTTCGACGACGGACGGCAGGACACGCTGTCCTGGCGCATCATACGGCGCGCGGAGGGGCGCTATGCCGGCCACGAGCCGCGGCTCGAGGGCGAGGCCGAGGGCGAGCGGGCGGGCTGCGCCTTCCACTGGCGCTATACCCGCGACACGCCTCAGAAAGGCGGAGAGCCCGGCGTCGAGACGTCGATGGTGCTGAACTTCAACGACTGGTTCTACCGCATCGACGAGCGGGTCGTGATGATCCGCGGCAGCGCCGGCCGCGCGGGCCTGCCCTTCGCGATCCTGCACGCGACCTATCGCCGGCTGTAGCGTTCTTCAATTCGTTGTTGAGTCGGACGCCGATCGTCTGCGGGCGCGGAGAGAGCGCGGCATCCGGCGCTGTGCGCTCCCATTCCTCGAGCGGGTCGCGGGCGTGCCGAACGGACCGAGCCGGTAGACGGTCGCGCCGGCCGGCGAGAAGGAGAACGGATCTCCTTGCGCGCCGGCGAGCCGGGATGACCCGCGGCGGACGGCCGCGATAGGAGGGTTCGCCTCGCGTTCATGTCGCGGGTCGTCGATCGACCTGTCTGGAGCGCTACTTCGGCGGCGCGCCGAGGCCCTGGTTCTCAAGCAGCATCACGCCGCCCAGCTTGGAGACGACATCGTCGAGGTTGAAGCTGGCGGCCTTCTGGCGCTGCGGGAACTCCCTGAAGCTGGCCAGGAACTGTCCGACATACTCCTGCGCGGGAATCAGCAGGAAGACGTGATCCATCAGCCAGTCGTAGTAGGTATTGGACGTGATGTCGGCGCGCTCGTAGGGGTCGGTACGCAGGTTGAAAATCTTGGGGACCCGAAGATTGACGAACGGCTCGGCCCAGATGCGCAGCGTGCCCGGCGCCCGTTGCTCGAGGAAAACCAGCTTCCAGTTGTCGTAGCGCAGCGACGTCAGCTGCTGATCGTCGTTGAAGTAGAGGAACGAGTTGCGCGGGCTCTTGTCGACTTGCCCCGTCAGGTAGGGCACGAGATTGTCGCCGTCGAGATGGACCTTGTAGGTCATGTCGCCGACCTTGTGGCCGCTGGCGAGTTTCGCCTTGATGCCCGTGTCGCCGCCGATGGCCAGCAGGGTCGGCAGCCAGTCGAGATGCGCGACGATCTCGTTGGAGACCTGGCCGGGCTTGATCCGGCCGGGCCAGCGCACCATGCCCGGTACCCGGTAGGCGCCTTCCCAGTTGGTGTTCTTCTCGCTGCGGAACGGCGTCATGGCGCCGTCGGGCCACGAGTTCATGTGCGGGCCGTTGTCGGTCGAGTACATGACGAACGTGTTGTCGGCGATCTTGAGATCGTCGAGCACCTTGAGGACCTGCCCGACGTTCCTGTCATGGTCGATCATCGTGTCGTGATAGGGGCTCTGGAACTGACCCGCCTGGCCGAGGCTTTCCGGCTTGGTGTGGGTGCGCAGGTGCATGTGGGTGAAGTTCACCCAGACGAGCGCGGGCTTGCCGGCCTTGTTCTGGCGCTGAATGAAGTCGATCGCGCGCGCGGCGATGTCGTCATCGATGGTCTCCATGCGCTTGCGGGTGAGCGGGCCGGTGTCGGTGCAGACCTGCTTGCCGACCTTGCCGAAGCGCGGGTCGACGGTCGGATCGTCCTTGTCCGAGGCCTTGCAGTCGAGCACGCCACGAGGGCCGAACCGGGCGCGGAACGCCGGATCCTTGGGATAGTCCGGCAGTTCAGGCTCTTCCTCGGCGTTCAGGTGATAGAGGTTGCCGTAGAATTCGTCGAAGCCGTGGACCGTCGGCAGGAATTCGTTGCGGTCGCCCAGGTGGTTCTTGCCGAACTGGCCTGTCGCGTAGCCCTGCACCTTCAACAACTCGGCGATCGTCGGATCTTCCTTGCGCAGGCCGAGCGGCGCGCCGGGCAGGCCGATCTTGGTGAGGCCGGTGCGCAGGCCCGACTGGCCCGTGATGAACGAGGCGCGGCCTGCCGTGCAGCTCTGTTCGCCGTAGATGTCGGTGAACATCATGCCTTCACGGGCGATGCGGTCGATGTTGGGTGTCTGGTAGCCCATCAGGCCGCGCGAATAGGCGCTGACGTTGGACTGGCCGATGTCGTCGCCCCAGATGATGACGATGTTGGGCTTCTGCGCTGTGCCTTGCGCATGCGCCGAAAAAGCGGCCAGCGAGGTGGCCAGCAGGCTGGCCGCGCCCAGCAGGGCGGCCCGGCTGAAGAGCTTGGTCGATCTCGTCTTCATGCATTCCTTTCGGGACCGCCCGATGGTCCATGCGAGCCGTCTAGCGGGCCGGCGGCGAGGCCTCCTTGATCTGCCTCAAGTCGGACAGCGCGGCTTGCGGCGGGGCGTCAGGCAGATTTGTTGTGGCGGTGGGAACGTCGGTCGCCCTGGCGGTCGACGCGCCGTCGCCGGCCGCCGACCGAACCGAGGTCTCGCTCCATGCGCGGCAGACGAGTGCGTCGGGCAACGTGACGGCTTGAAGGTCCAGAGAGTTGGCTACAACGCCAACTTCTGGCGGTTCGTGCAGAAGAGCGAACCGCTCGTGGGGTGGATGAGCTACCTCGAGGTCAGCCAGGGCAGGGCGGCCTGGGACGGAGACCTTCGACATCGGCCTGGACACGGGCTCATCGGTCGACGACCGCGACTGCCCGGTGCGGTTCGCGTTCCCGCCCTTCCGCCTCGATGAGGCGGAAGGGCGGGGCTTCGTCAGGCCGTCGCGTCGGCTACATGCACTGCGCCTGGACGGTCATCGCGGTCTCCAGGCCCTTCATGACCTTGGGCGTCATTTCCGGGGCGGCGGGCGTGCCGCCTTTGGCCATCACGGCGTTGGTCGTGGTCATCGCCTCGATCACGTCGGCGCGATCCGAGCCCTTGATCTTGTCGGACATGCACTTGCAGATCTTGTCGGCCTCCGGAACCGGGGTGCCGGTCTTGCACTGGGCCATGAAATCGTCGGCCGCCGCGGTGACCGTGGCGGGGACGGTCAGGCCGGCCGACAGAGCGAAGGCCACCGCGGCGACGCGGCAGCCTGTTCTAAAAATACGCATGGATTGTCCCGTGATGGCCGACATCGGAGTCGACGCCGCGCGCCGTGACCTGCTCACAGCCGGGAGCCTCGCTCAAGCCGCAAGCGGAGTCCGGCGGCTGTCCGGAGTGCACACCGTCAGTCCTCGACCGTTCGAATCGGGTCCGCGGCACGACTTCGCGGGAGAATCCTATTCTGGGACTGTTCGCTTCCGGACGCAGCGCGGTATCGAAGTGACGGGGTTCCTTCCCCGAGCGCGCGGGAATGGCTTCAACGGGAGAGTTCTCCAAAATGAACCGCAGAAAGGATTCTCCGTGCGATGCGCACGAGCCCTTGTCAGGACTGAGACTACCAATCACTCTCGACATCCCACTACATGTACGTCTACGCGTTGCGGATCCCCTGACATGCCCTTGCACTGGACCATGGACTCGCGGCTGCAGCTTTTCGTGGCCACCTGCGATGGCAATGTCGACCTCACCGAAGTGAACAACATGCTCGATGCGATCGTGGGCGCGAACGGACTCGTCTTTCGCAAGCTGTTCGACGGCACTCACGGCGAAACGAAGATGACCGCTCTGGAAATCCTCACCGTCGGCGTGCGCATTCGCGAGCTGCAGTCAGAGGCCGTCGACCACGGTCCGCTGGCCATCGTCGTGCCGGACGACAAGTACGTGCTGCTGTCGCGCGTACTCGGTATCCTCGCCGCCGCCAGGCGCCCGATGCGCGTGTTCAAGGGCGCCGACAGGGCCCGCAAGTGGCTCGACTCGCCCGCGATACGCGCCAGCCTGCCGGCGATCGACGGACCCGCGGCGTTGCGGTAGCGATTACGCCGGCTCACCCATCTGCCAGGTGAATCGTGGCGCGAGGCGGGCGGCACACCATAGCAAGGCCGTTCCATGCGTGGTGCGAGGGCAGAGGCATCTCCAATCGAGGAACAGCCGGAAGGCCGTCAGGCGCAGCAGCGCAAGAACACGCCAGCCCACGGGGGCCCGCTCGACTCATGCAGTGGCCGGACCTGCCAGTATGCTCTCGCCTTCGGCGACGAGCTGCCGGTAGGCCCGTTCGAACCAGCCAACGCGTTCCTCGACCGCCGACAGGAAGGGGGGCTTGTCGACCTGATGCGCGACCTCCTGCAGGCGCTCGCAGGCTTCATTGTCTTCGCGCCCGACGCGGCGGACGTAGCGCGGGAGCAGCCGGTTACGGATGGGGTCGGTCAGCAGCCGGGTCCAGCGGACGGGCCAGGCATGGTCGGCCGGGAAGGGCGCCGGATAGACCCAGATGCGCTGGACCGATCGGTTGTGCGCCACGGGAACGGAATGCTGGACGTAACAATGGAAGAAGGCGCCGTCCGAGCGGAACAGGGCCACGATCAGGTTCGGCAGAACCTGGAAGATGCAATAGTGCGTCGCCCGGAAGGAGCCGTCGGCGCAGGCAGAGGACATTTCTGCGAAGGCGTCCGGCTTGCTGGTGTTGAGAAAGGCGCTGTGCCGGCCGAAGCGATCGTAGGAGATGTTTTCGCGCCGCACATGGCCGCTCTTGCCGAAGGTCGTCGGATGGAGGGCGACGGTGTGATAGTCGTCGAGACTGATATGGAGGTTCAGCTTCCAGTTGGCGGCGACCGGCATTGACAGGGTGTGCGGCGCGGCTCGCGATCGCGACAGGGCGGCGAGGATGGGGAAGCCGGCGCCGAGGAACTCCTCAAGCGACTCGCGCTTCATCGGTGCCGGGAAACGGCCGAAGACCAGAGTGCCGCAGGCCGCGATCTCGATGGGATTGAGGCGCGCCCCCAGAGCGCGCGACACGGTGCCGAACTGTTCCTGGCAGCTCGGGATGCCGATGGCGGCGCCGTTGCCGTCGTATCGCCAGTGATGAAAGCCGCAGACGATGGGCCCGTTGCCTCTGTCCTTCGTCCGCAACGGATAGAAGCGATGGGCGCATACATTCTCGAAGCCCTTCAGTTCGGCTCCGAAGCGCTGCACGAAGACCGAGCGCGTCGCCAGCGTGGTGCGGAACCAGTCGCCGTCCTTCGCGAGATCCTCGGTGAAGCCCAGGAACGTCCAGGCGTAGGCGAGGCAGCGCTGCTCGTGAGCGAATGCCTCAGGGTCGATCAAAGTTCGCGCCCAGTCCGGCGCAAAGGCTGAGTCACCGTGAAGGGCCATTGTTCCGATCTCATCGGGATGGTCGCGAGCCGATAATTCGCCAAGCTGCCATCTCCCGAGCGCACCGTCCATCCGGCGATAGCCCCAGGGCCATCGTGGTGCCGACAGCCGCGCAGCGAGTTTGGAGTCTTGATGCAGGGTCCCGGATCGTGCCCAATCTCTCTGCTTGTGAGTCTCAAGGGACAAATGAAAGGTCCGGCCATGCGAAAGAACAAGATCAAGGAGATTTGGGCGGCGGGGAAATGCGCGACGCTGGGCTGGCTCTCGGTGCCGAACACGTTTACCGCCGAGGTGATGGCGCGGCAGGGCTTCGACGCGCTGTGCGTCGACCTGCAGCATGGCCTTTCGGAAATGAAGGACGTGGCGCCGATGCTGCAGGCAATCTCGCAAACCGACACGGTGCCGGTCGTGCGCGTGGCGTGGAACGAGCCGGCGGCCATCATGAAAGCGCTGGACCTCGGCGCCTATTGCATCATCGTCCCGCTGGTGAACAATGCCGAGGAAGCCGCCAGGGCGGTTGCCGCCTGCCGCTACCCTCCCGTCGGCATGCGCTCTTCCGGCCCGGTACGTGCCGTTCACTATGGCGGCGCCGACTACGTGGCCAAGGCCAATGACGAGATCGTCGTCATGGCGATGATCGAGACCAGGGAAGGCCTCGAGAACCTCGAGGCGATCTGTGCGACGCCGGGCCTCGACGCCGTCTATATCGGTCCGGCCGATCTTTCGTTCGCGCTCGGCCTGCCGCCGCGCGGCGACAATCCCGATCCGCTGCACATCGCCACCTGCGACAAGATCCGCGAGACCGCGCACAAGGCCGGCATCAAGTGCGTCATGCACTGCGCCGCCGCGCCGTTCGCGGCCGGTGCCGTGAAGCGCGGCTTCGACATGGTGATGCTGACGGCCGATCTCTCCTGCATGATCGCGGGTGCGCGCCAGCAGCTCGAAGAACTGAAGGCCAAGTCGGCCTGAGGCAACGGTTGCGATACGCGACGGCGGCAGGACGCACGACGCCGCTGTCGCGAGAGGCCCTTTGGTCTTGGCGGCGCCTGCAGATTGTCCAATCTGCAGGCGCAGGATCGACTCACACTGCAATTGGTGACCCCTTTTGGTGTATCCGACCGCGCATAATCGTGAAAAGAGGGTGACTTCCTCATCGCGCCGTGGCGAAAGCCATTGGCGGTCGTTACTTTGAGGAAGTCACGAAGATCCAGACAACGGGCAAGAGGGGTGGAAATGGCCAGTGAGCTCACGCGAAATCTGATGCTCTCGAAGTACTACTGCACCGAGCGAGCCCTCGAAGTGAAAGCCGAACTCATCCGGCTCGAGACAGAGGGGACGGAACTGAAGACGGAACTCGATGCGAGTACCGATCCCGAACGCCAGGGTCTCATTCGCCGTCGTCGCGCCTACCTGAAGCGCCGCACCGACGACCTGAAGAGCGAGCGTGCTGCGCTGGCGGCTGAACTCAAGCTCGCAGCGGATGGCCTCAAATTCAAGGATCCAGCCGGTTGAAACGACGACACTGAAGAAGGCAGACTATCGGGAACGTCCCATGCCCGCGCTGTGCGAGGGTCTGAACGCGCTGCATGACCAAGCGCCGGTGATGCCGCCTCTCCTCGGAGGGATGCACGGGCGTATTCCGGCACTGACTGGTTGGTCTCAACGGCACGACCAAGTGACGCCACACCCCAGCGTGATGCTGCCGTGTCGCTGAGACACCCCAAGGCGCTGCTCAAGTCGATCTTCTCATCTTCGTTGCCGGCGTCATAACCCCGCAGCAAAGAGGCAGGCCGCGCTCTCTAGTCGAGGCGCTCGAGGGCCTCGCGGATCTGCTGTTCCGCAGCGGGCCACCGCTCGATCGCCTGCGCGAGCTTCAGAACCTCGGTCTGCAATCCCGATTTCGTATAGACCAGTTCGCCGTCGTCGTTGATCTCAACCTTGCCGCCGTGGAAGCCGACCTTGCCCCGCGTCTTTCCCCACCGATGCCCTTCCTTGCCCGCCGCCCGACCGTAGCGGGAGCCGCACAGACGGACTGCATCTTCCTCCAGCATGCT
>Ga0209702_10000325_pt1 | contig 98009 bp, 74 predicted proteins | sample FRY01_FD_187210 | JGI IMG/M metagenome (GOLD analysis project Ga0209702, IMG submission 187210) | Freshwater microbial communities from Lake Fryxell liftoff mats and glacier meltwater in Antarctica - FRY-01 (SPAdes) (version 2) | ecosystem: Environmental > Aquatic > Freshwater > Ice > Glacier... | reverse complement strand
TTCGGGCGCAGCAGCGTCGGGCGCAGCGGCTTCGGGCGCAGCAGCTTCGGGCGCAGCGGCTTCGGGCGCAGCAGCTTCGGGCGCAGCGGCTTCGGGCGCAGCGGCTTCGGGCGCAGCGGCTTCGGGCGCAGCGGCTTCGGGAATGACCACGGGAGCGGCGGCTTCGGGGGTGACGACCGGGGTGGCCACTGGAGCGACGGCTTCGGGGGCGGCCTTCTTTTTGGCGGCGGCTTTCTTCGGGGTGCCGGCCTTTTTGGCTGGTTTTTTGGCCGCGTCGGCGGCGGCGGCGGCGGCCACGGCGGACTTGCGGGTCACGGCGCCTTTGGTGGCTTTGCGCACGCGCGCGGCCTCCTTGAGGCGCTTCTTGTATTGTTTGAGTCGTTGGCGCTTGACGCGCGTGCGGAGTTGCTGGCCCATGAGATGGTAGGTGTGGGGTGGTGGGTGAAGGTATTTGGAAAGAAGGGCGGAAGTATGGAGGCGGGTGGAGCGGGCGCAACCGGCAAATCTTCAGACCCCGGCACCGGGGCAACGGGGATTTTTCCACCGGCCCACCGCCTTTCATTCCATGGAGCTGCGAAGGGCTTGCGACAACCGCTGTTGCAAGGGCCTGGGAAAGCGATCTGGACCCGCCTTGAAACCGCCGGAGGAGCCGTCAGCCCGGGCCGGACGGCCCCCGGCTGCGGCGGCACCGGGGGCGACGCGCCCGGGCACGCGTCAGGCCCCGGCGTCACGGTGCGGACGAGACGCGCGGGACCGTCTGGGACGGCACGTAGTATTCGACATAACCGATCATCATTTCATCGAACGTCTGGGGTCCCCAGATGACGGTGCGGGAGGGGTCGGGGTTGTGGGGATTGTCAGCCGAGTTGTCGAACCAGCCGATCGCGCGCAGCCGGTGGCCGGCGGGCACGGTCAGCGGCTCGCTGAACTGGTACCCGAGCTGCCAGTTGAAATCGTAGCGCGGGACGTTCAGGAGTGTGCGGGCGGTGCCGTCGGGAGCGACCACCTCATACCGGAACGCCTTGCCCCGCAAATGCATGTGAGGAAATAGCCCGAGGAGGCGGACGTCGGCGGGAACCGGCACGCTCGCGGACTCGGGATGGGCGGAGGCACCGGGCGGGATGCGCAGCCGCGGCTGGGCGATGGTGGCCACCTCCACGACATGCTGCGGCGGCTCGGCGGCAAACTTGAAGCCCACGCGCACCTGATCCTCCATGGCGGTTCCGTTCGGGGTGTAATGGATCTGAAACCGGAGGATGGTGCCGGCGGGCAGTTTTTTCGCGAGCCCGGGGGCGTAGACGGCGGCATTGTTTCCCGGCACGTAGGCGGCGAAGAAACCCGCTTCATCCTCGTCGCGAGGCTTCGCCTTGGAACCGGCGGCCGGATCCCGCGCCCAGATCAGCACGTGGTGGACGACCGTGCGCGCGGTCGGCAGCACCTCCCACGCCTGCACCCACCGGTCCTCGGAAAGCTTCGTTTCGACCAGCACGTTCTGGTAGCCCATCGTGCCCTCCGCCTTCACGGCGATCGGCTGCGGGATTTGAAAAACGGCGTCGGGACTGCCGATGGTCCAATCGACCGGCCAGGACCGCGGCCGCGGAGCCTCGGCAGGATCACCTTCGGGCCGTCCGCCTTCGAGCCACGCCAGCAGCACCGCCTTGTCTTCGGCGGGCAGGGCGCGGTCATTGGCCCAGGGCGTCGGATGCCCGGCGGGCGGCGGCGCGGCGAACCAGGGTGGCATGAGATCGTCGCTGACCATGCGGCGGATCATGCCTGCCTTGCGCGTCACCTCGGCGTACGACTCCAGGGGAAACGGCCCGAGGCTGCCCTGATGGTGGCACTGCTGGCAGTTCGTCTGCAGGACCCGGGAGATGCGGTTGTGAAAGGTGGGCGCGGCCGCGGTCACCTCACCCGCCTTCAACGGATCGAGCGCGCACCCCGGCGCGGTCGTGGCGGCAACCGCAACAGACTGGTCCGCCTTCAGGGCGTCGAGCGCGTCGGCCAGATAACGGACCCGGGCCTCGTCGCGCGACCACCCGACCCCGTAACGGTCGTCGACGGCCCCGCGGTAGACCAGGGTGCGCGCGGCATCGAGCACAAAAACCTCGGTGGTGGTGGAAACCCGCAGGGCCGCCCGCAGCGCCTGGCCGGGGTCGCGCAGGCCCGGCCCGGCGAGACCGAACGATTGCAGCTGCCCGGGGGTCAGCGGATCCTCCGCCTCCAGGAAGGTGAAACCAAACCCGTCCGCGGTGTAGGCGGTCGAAAGCCGCGCCAGTTCGGCCATTTGCCGGGCCGCCACCGGACACGTCGGGCTCAGCACGCAGATCACCGTGCCCCGCGGGCCCGCCAGCGAAGAAAGCGGCGCCGGCCCGCGGCCCAGCACCTCCACCTGGTGGTCGGCCACCCGCCGCCCGACCCCGTATTCGGTCGCCTTTAACCGCCTCGGCTCATCGCGCACGTTTTCCCCGGCGGACGCGGCCACGGGGTAGGGCGGAGGTGGGGCGTCGAGCGGCGCGATCGTTTCCGCGGCGGCCACGGCGGTGGCGGCGGCATGCACCGCGGTGATTTCGGACAGGGTGACCGCATGGTCGCCATCGGCGTCGACGATGCGCAGCCATGGAGCCGGAGCCAGCTCCTTGCCGGCGAGACGGCCATCGCCGTCGTGATCGAGTTTTTTAAAATACCCCGCGAGCGCCTCGGCCGGAGCCAGGTCGCGGAGCCGGCGGCCGGCGAGCAGACGCACATGCGTTTCCACCTCCGGAAGCGTCAGACTGCCATCGCGGTCGGCGTCGGCTCCGGCCAGGTCTCCGGCGTGCGGGGCCGCCTCCGTCGCGCTCAGGCGGCCGTTCCGGTCGAGATCGAGGCGCTCGAATTCCGAGGCGACCCAGCCGGCGGCGCCCGCCGTCAGCGTCAGCGTCAGCGCGCAGGCGGTGTACAAAAGAAGGAATCTGGTCATTTGGAGGAGTACACCGTGGAGAGCGCCGGGCGCGCGGCGATCTGTTTAGCGTTTCAACAGCCGCTCGATGGCTCCCAGCAGCACCGGTTCGACTTCGGGGGCGACAAAGGACGAGCGCGGCTCGGTCTCGTAGCCGCCCTCGGCATAAGACCGGGTCGTGCCGATATAACCGGGGCCATAGTCGCCATAGGCGGCCATGACCACATGACGATCCGGCCGCATGGCCTTGGCGGCCAGCTGGTATTCAACAAACAATTCGCCCGGCAGGTGCAGGATGGTGACGCCCCCGAGCCGCAGCGCCGGAATCTCGATCTGATGCCCCGCCTGGCAGCGGCGCAGCCAGGCGAGCTGCATGGCCGAGCCCAGAATGGAATCACCCGCCCCCGTCGCCGCCAGCGCCGCCTCCAGGGCGGCCTCGTTCAGATGCGAAGCGACCGGAAGGGCCGTCTTTTCGACCGCCCAGTCCACGTCGGCCGCCGCCAGTGGCGACTTGCGGGTGGCGATCCAGGCCGCTTCCAGGCCGGTGGCGAGGCGGGCCGCGAGCACATTGCGATTGGGCGGCGAACCGTCGTTGTATTTACCCGCCCCGATGTTGCCGCCGGCCCCGTTGAAATGCACATGCAGCAGCCCCGGCACCGACTGATCGCGCAGGAGGCGGGCGATCCCTGGAAAATCGGGATTGGCGATGCCAGTGCGGTAAAAACTTTGCGGATGCGTCGCATAATACGTGAGCGCGACCAGCGGGGTGTCGCCGTCCCAGAGGCTCACGACCGACGCCAACGGATCGATCACGCCCTCCGGCTCCGCGCGCAGCGCGGGGTCGGGGCAGGACGTGTAGCGGACGGCCCGCACCCTGCCATCTGGGCCCATGATCCGGCGGTTAGAGGCGACCTGATGGACCCGCGCCTCGCCGTAGCCGACTTGATTGACCGTGCGCGCCGAGGCCAGGCAGGACTTCACTGCGGCGGCCGCGCGGAGCATCGACGGCCCGGTGACCTCCTTGGCAAAGACCGGTGGAGCCAGCCGGCGCTGCGCGAGCAGGCCGGCACTGGTGTAATCACAGAGGGGTGCATCGTGCTGGTGGAGGGCGTGCACGGCCACGCGGTCGCGGGTGGTACCGGCGGCCTCGGCCAGCGCCGCGCGAAAAGCATCGTGACCTTCGTTGGCGATGCCGATCCAGTCGACGGCACACAGCACAATCGGCTGGCCGCTGCCGAGAAGCACCATGCCCCGGGCCCGCAGCGTGAGCACGCCCGCTTCCTTCATCGGGTCGTAGGCCAAGGCGCTGCCCACCGCCGGGGTGGCATCACCATCGAAGACCGCCACCTTCAACTCCGCGGCCTCCGCGCGTCCCGCCCACAGCACGGTCATCAGCATCCAGACAGGGAGAAGATCACGAGGTCGCATGATGCATGGTTGTCACAGATTCGCGCGCAGGCTAAGAAAAAAGAAATGCGTCCCGCTCCTCACCGATCTGCTGTTTTCACCCTCGCCTGCATGCTGCTGGTGCTGCCCGGGTCCGCGGCCGAGCCTGCGCTCGACGATGAGGAGCTGCCCCGCCTGCCCGCGCTCGGGCTCACGGACGCCCTGGCGTCGATCGCGCTCGCCCCCGGCCTGCGGCTGGAAGTGGCGGCCGCGGAGCCGGAGGTGGTCGATCCGATTGCCGTCTGCTTCGATGAAACCGGCGCGCTCTACGTGGTGGAGATGCGCGACTATTCCGAGCGCCGGGCCGAGAAGCTTTCGCGGGTGAAGAAGCTGACCGACCGCGATGGCGACGGACGGTTTGAATCGGCCACGGTTTTTCTCGACGGGCTGGCCTGGGCAACCGGGATTACCTGCTGGAACGGCGGCATCCTCGTCGCGGCGTCGCCGGACATGGTGTACGCGAAAGACACGACCGGCGATGGGGTGGCCGACGAACGGCGGGTGGTGCTCACCGGATTCGGCGACGGCCGGGCCTCGCTGAACGTGCAGGCGCTCGTCAACAGCCTGACCTTCGGGCCGGACAACCGCATCTGGGGCGCGACCGCCGGCAATGGCGGCACCGTGGCCGGCGTGCGCCTTGACGGAGCCGACTTCTCCTTCGACCCGACCACCCACGAGCTGACCGCCGAATCCGGCACGGCGCAATACGGACTGACCTTTGACGCCGGCGGCCGCCGCTTCGTCTGCAGCAACAGCCACCATCTGCAGTGGGTGGCGCGGGAGCGCGCGGACGCCGCCAACCCGCTGAGCCGGCCCGAACACCCGCTGGTCGACATCCCGGTGGACGGCCCGGCCGCCGAAGTCTTTCGCCTGAGTCCGGAGGAACCGTGGCGCGTGGTCCGGACCCGGTGGCGGGCGTCCGGCGTGATGGACGGCATTGTCGAGGGTGGCGGCCGGGCGTCCGGGTATTTCACCTCCGCGAGCGGGCTGACCTGCTACACCGGCGACCTGCTGCCGGCGCTGACCGGCCAGGTTTTTGTCGGCGATGTGGGCAGCAATCTGATCCATCGCAAACGGCTGCGCGAGACGCCCGACGGCCCGATCGCTGAGCGCGATCCGGCCGAAACCCGTTCCGAATTTCTCGCCTCCCGCGACACCTGGTTCCGCCCGGTCGCCTGCACCAACGGCCCGGATGGCGCGCTGTATGTCGTCGACATGTACCGTGAGGTCATCGAGCACCCGGACTCGCTGCCGCCGATGCTGAAGAGCCGGCTTGACCTGAACAGCGGCAACGATCGCGGGCGCATCTACCGGATCGTGCCGGAGCAGGGCGAGCCGCGGCGGGGCCATGACCTCGGCGGCCTGGAGTCTGCGGCGCTGGCCGCCCTCACCGGCCATGCCAACGGCTGGCACCGCACCACCGCCCGCCGCCTGCTCGTCGAACGCCGGGACCTGGGCGCGGCAGCGGTCTTGCGGACGGTGCCGGGTCTGGACGCGCTGGCGACCCTGGACGGCCTCGGCGCGGTCACGGTCGAAGACCTGCGCCGCGCGCTCCGCAGCGGGGACGAGGCGCTCATGACACTGGCCTTGCGACTGCTCGGCAAACGCCCGGCGGATGCAGCGGCCCTGGCGTCGGAGCTGACCCCGCTTTCCGACTATCCCGCGGCCGCGGTGCGCCGGCAGTGGGCGCTGACGCTGGGGTACCTGCCCCGGGCCGACCGCACGGCGTCGCTGGTCCGCCTCTGGAATCATCCGCCCTGCCCGCCCCGGCTGCGCGAAGCCATCCGCCTGGCCGTCACTTCCGGCGGCGACGCGCTCGCGCTGCTGCGCGCCCTGCCGGAGCCGGACGCGGAGTTGATCGCGATGATCGGACGCAGCCGGGAGGCCGCAGTCATGGCTGCAACGGCGGACTGGCTCCGCGACCGGCTGGCGGACCAGCCGGAGAGGCTCTTTGCCCTGACCACCGCCCTCGATGACCTGACGGCGGTGCATCGGCTGCTCGATCCCGCCCGCCGCTGCCTGCTGGACCCGGAGGCCACGGTCGCGGCCCGTGTGGCCGCCGCCGCCCTGCTGGGGCGTGACGGCCGCCCGCCCGCGACCGCGGCGCTGGAGCAGGCGTTTTTCGACGCGGCGGCTCCCGATCCCGTGCGCGCGGCCGCCTGGCCGGCGGTGGGCGAGCCGTGGGCCGACGAGGTCTGGGCAGCCTGGCCGCGACTGAGCGCCGCGCTGCGGGGGAGCGTGCTCGAGCGCGCGGTGGCCGGGGCCGGCTGGCACCGGCCGCTGCTGGGAGCGGTGGCCGCCGGCCGCATCGGCGCACTCGAACTGACCACAGCCCAGGCCCAGCACCTCCGGCGCGCCGCCGACCCGGCCGTGCAGGCGCTCGCCATCGCCGCCCTCGGACCGCCGCCGCCGGATCGCCAGGACGCCATCGCCGCCCGGCTTCCGGCGCTCAAGCTGACCGGCGACGTCGCCGTCGGCGAAACCGTCTTTCGCCAGCGCTGCCTGACCTGCCACCGCCTCGGCACCGAGGGTGCCGAGGTCGGGCCCGAACGGGTCACGTTCCGCAATCTGGGCAAACCCACCCTGCTGGCCAGCGTACTCGATCCCAATCGTGAAGTCGCCCCGCGTTTTCTCGCCGCCTCCGTCACCACCACGACCGGAGAAACATGGCAGGGGCTGCTTCTCCGCGACGCCCCCGACGGCGTGACCCTGCGCCTGGTCGGAGGCCGGGAGGTGGAAATCAAGCGACCGGAGGTCGCCACCTTCGAACGCCTGACCCGCTCGCTCATGCCGGAGGGCCTGGAGGCCGGCCTCACCGATGCCGAACTCGCCGGGCTTCTGGAGTTTCTGGTGCGGTAAAAAATCGCCCCGGGCAGGATCCCGACGCCCGGACCGGGCGCGGACCACTGGCCCTGGCGGATTAGAACTGCTCGTGCAGGTATTTGATCAGGTCGGTGGAGGTGACCATGCCGACCAGCTTCTTGCCTGAGACCACCGGGAGCGCGTGGAAGTCGCCGCGGGAGAGGATTTCCGCGGCCTCCCGGATCTTGCCGGTTTCGGCGATGGTGACGGGCTCGGTGGCCATGACCTGCTCCAATGTCATCGAATGATCGAGGGCGGCATCCACCGCGCGCTCATCGGTATTGAAGGCGCCGCTGAAGCTGAGGCGGAGGATGTCCGACCAGGAGATGATGCCAACGAGTTCCTCTCCGCTGACCACGGGAACATGGTGAACCCCCGTTTCATTCATGATCTTGCGGACCTTCGAAATGGGATCCCCATGGTGCACGGTGACCAGTTGGGTGCTCATAATGTGGGTGACTGGTTCGTTTTGTTTCATAATGCCCCACAGGATGGCGTCCGCCCGGGCCCGCGCTCCGCATTTTTTCCCGAAGGATGGGCATAAGTTGCGGCGGGAAGCGGGCCGCCCGGCCCGGTCGGAGCCGCCCGGCCGCGGACCGTGCCGCGCCGGTCCGGAGGAGGCGCGACCCCGGCTCCGACGCGGGCCCGCCGCACGGAACCGGAGGCGGCGCGCGCCGCGGAAAATCCGCACAAGCCTTCGGAGGATGTGCGGAGCAGAAAACCGCAAAGAAGGCACTCTGCCGCCGACACTGATTGTGTCATCTCTCACGGCGTCTTCCCGGTCGCCAGAGGAGGCAGTATGGAAGTCTTGAGTCTCACCGTCTTTTTAAGCCTGATATTGGCAGCCATTTTTGTGGTCGCCTTTATCCGGACTGCGACGAAGCCCGATGCGGGGTGTGTGGAGCGCGAGGCCCTGCTGCCCTTGCAGGAGGATGCCCCTCCGGAGGCAGGGCCGGGACCGTGGTTGGCCAAGGAAATTTCCCATGAACGCGCAGAAAGTAACCATTGAATACGATGACCGGTCCGTGCGCCGGTTCCTGATCGCCACTCTCCTTTGGGGGGTGGTGGCGATGTTGGTGGGCGTCCTTGTCGCCTTTCAGCTGAACTTCTGGCAGATGAACGGCAAGTTCCTGGAAGCGGTGACCTTCGGAGCCATTCAGTCGGAGGGGCTCGAATGGCTGACCTTCGGCCGGCTGCGCCCGCTGCACACCAATGCCGCGATCTTTGCCTTTGTCGGCAACATGATGTTCGCCGGCATTTATTATTCCACCCAGCGGCTGTGCAAGGCGCGGATGGCCTCGGATTTCCTCTCCGGGCTGCACTTCTGGGGGTGGCAGGCAATCATCGTCGCCGCCGCCGTGACCCTGCCCGCCGGGCTCTCGCGGAGCAAGGAATACGCGGAACTGATCTGGCCGATCAACATCGCGGTGGCGGTCATCTGGGTGGTTTTTGCGCTCAATTTTTTCCTCACCCTCAAGCGCCGCAACGAACCCTCGCTCTACGTCGCCCTCTGGTTCTACATCGCCACGATCATCACGGTGGCGATGCTCTACATCGTCAACCACCTCTCGCTACCCACCAGCCTGACTCACAGCTACCCGATCTTCGGCGGCGTCCAGGACGCCCTGGTCCAGTGGTGGTACGGGCACAACGCCGTCGCCTTCTTCCTCACGACCCCGATCCTCGGGATCATGTACTACTTCATGCCGAAGGCGGCCGACCGCCCGGTCTATTCCTACCGGCTCTCGATCGTCCACTTCTGGTCGCTCGTCTTCCTCTACATCTGGGCCGGGCCGCACCACCTGCTCCACACCGGCCTGCCGGGCTGGCTCCAGGGACTGGGCATGACCTTCTCCCTGATGCTGTGGGCACCGAGCTGGGGGGGCATGCTCAACGGCCTGCTCACGCTGCGCGGAGCCTGGGGCAAGCTGCGCACCGACCCGGTGATCAAGTTCTTCGCCGCCGGCGTGACCTTTTACGGCATGGCCACGTTCGAAGGACCGTTGCTGTCGATCCGCGCGGTCAACCAGCTCTCCCACTACACCGACTGGACCATCGGCCACGTGCACGTCGGCACGTTGGGCTGGAACGGCTTCATGGCCGCCGGCATGATCTACTGGCTGGTCCCGCGCCTTTGGAACACCAAGCTGCACCGCGAATCGTGGGCCAACATGCACTTCTGGCTCGGGCTGGTCGGGATCCTCTTTTACGTCGGCGCGATGTGGGTATCCGGGATCACCCAGGGCCTGATGCTGGGCGAGGTGACCGACGAGGGCACACCCAAATACCGGTTTCTGGAGACGCTCGACGCCATCCGCCCGATGATGCTCTTCCGCGCCATTGGCGGCTCACTCTACCTGGCCAGTTTCCTGCTCATGGTGGTCAACGTCTGGCTGAGCGTGCGCGGCAAAGCCCCGGTCAATGGCCGGGTCGAAGTGGTGATCGAGGGCATCCCCGAGAACCAGCGAATGGGCTTCATCGAGGGAGTCATCGGCAACCGTCCGGTGGTCTGGACGCTGGCGGTCGTCGCCGCGTTCACCGTCTGGTTTGTGGCCCGCGACAACCAGCTGATCGCGGTGCCCGGGCTGGTCGCGGGGCTCCTTTTCTCCATGATGGCGGTCAAGAGTTTCAAGGCCCACCAGTCCGAGTGGAGCAGCTGGCATGAGAAGCTGCTGCACAACTGGGTGCCCTTCACCACGCTCGCCTTCATAGCGGTGGCCATCGGTGGAGCGGCGCAGATCCTGCCCACGGTCATCCTCAACCGCGCCAAGAACGTGGAGGACCGCCTGCAGCAGCTGTACACCCCGCTGGAGCTGGCCGGACGCGACATCTACGTGAGCGAAGGATGCTACAACTGCCACAGCCAGCAGATTCGCACGCTGGCTCCCGACATCCTTCGCTATGGTGAATGGTCGCGGCTGGGCGAGTCGATTTACGACCATCCGTTCCAGTGGGGCAGCAAGCGGACCGGACCGGATCTCGCCCGCGAAGGCACCGGAACCAATAAAAAGGACAACCTCTGGCACTACCAGCACCTGATGGACCCCCGGCAGATTTCGCAGGGGTCGAACATGCCCAGCTACCACTGGATGGAGACAAAGAAGGCCGACCTGAAGGCCCTGCCATCCAAGATCGCCGTCCAGCAGCGTCTCGGGGTGCCTTATCCCCCGATGAGCAAGGACGAAATCCAGCAGCGCGCCCTGGAGCAAGGCACCGAAATCGCCCGGGACTTGAAGGGCCGGGGAGCGCTGGTCGCCCCCGACAGCCAGATGATCGCCGTGATCGCCTATTTGCAAAAGCTCGGCCAGTTCACCGATCTGCGGCCCGTCACCCCCGCGGTGGCACCCGCGGCGGCTCCTGCAGTACCCGCCGCCGAACCGGTCAAAACCGCGGCCGCAGCCCCCGCGGCCTCTGTCATCACCCAATGATCAGACGGGTATGGTGCCCGGCTCCGGCCGCCAGCGCCCCGCCGCCACCCGCCACCCGCCACCCGCCACCCGCCACCCGCCACCCGCCACCCGCCACGTTCCATGTTCCGCCGCGTCACACCCGAGGGATGGATTCAGGTGACCGCCCTCATCGGCTTCCTCCTGACCTTCCTTGTCTTCACTGGAGCCGTCCTCCGCGCCTGGCGGCTGCGGAGAGACCAGGCCGATCACCTCTCCCACCTGCCGCTTGAACCCGACCAACCCGCACCCGACCAACCCGCACCCGACACCCACCACCATGAGTGATCCCGCACCCCAGCCACGACAGAAATCGAGCGATGAGCCCGTGCTGCGGCCCCATGTTTATGATGGCATCCGCGAATATGACCAGCGGCTGCCCAACTGGTGGCTGTTCACTCTCTACATCATGATGGCCTTCACCCTCGTGTATTGGGTCGTGGGCTATCAGTTCGACGCCTTTGTCGAGGACGGCCCCTGGGCCAGCGCCGAGGTCGCCGCCCTGCGCGTCCCCAAGAGTTCGCGCATGGCGCTGCTCACCACTTCCGGGGCCGACACCGAGCTGTGGCAGTGGAGCCGGGATCCGGCCAAGACAGCGCGGGGCCGTGACGCCTACGATCTGACCTGCGTCGCCTGCCACGCGAAGGATCTGAGTGCGAAAATGGCCGGCGTGGCCCTGCCCGGCCTGCCCCTCAACGATGCCGAATGGAAGTACGGCGGCAAACCCTCCGAAGTCCTCAAGATCGTCCTCAAAGGCTCGCCCGACGTGACCAAGGGCATGGTGGCCTGGGAAACGATCCTCGGCCCCACCAAGTGCGCCGAAGTGGTTGCGTACATCATGAGCCACCATGAGCCGCCCGCCGGCCTGCTCGAGGTGCCGGCCACCCCGGCCCCGGTCTCCTCCTCCGCCAACTAAGCCGCCCCGCCTGCATGAGTCTCAAGCTTCCATCGGTCGACGAAGTCACGACGATCAATCGTGATGGAAGCCGTTATTTTCTCCATCCCTCGGACGTCAGCGGCCAGTTCACCCTGGCCCGGCGGGTTTTTGCGCTGCTGCTGATCTCTCTGTATGTGCTGCTGCCGTGGATTCCCATCAACGGGTTTCCAGCGGTCTTTCTGGATGTGGAGCAGCGGAGTTTCCACCTTTTTGGCCTGACCTTTGCCGCCCAGGATCTGTGGCTGGGGTTCTTTGTCATCAGCGGCCTCGGGTTCTCGCTGTTTTACGTCACCGCGCTTTTTGGGCGCCTGTGGTGCGGGTGGGCGTGTCCCTACACGGTTTTTCTTGAGCATGTGTACCGCCGGATTGAGCGCTGGGTGGACGGCGATGCGGCGGCCCGGCGGCGGCTTGATGCCGCGCCCATGGATCCGGGCAAGGCGGCGCGCCGGGTGTTCAAGCACGGACTGTATTTTGTCGTGTCCTTCCTCATCGCGCACGTTTTTCTCTCCTACTTCGTCTCGCTGCCGCGGCTCTGGCAGATGATGGCGCAGCGGCCCGGGGACCATTTGCTGGCCTTCGGCATCGTCATGTTCCTGACCCTGGCCCTCTACGGCGCGTTTGCCTGGTTCCGCGAGCAGTTCTGCATCATCATGTGCCCGTACGGCCGGATCCAGAGTGCGCTCACCGACGACGACACCCTGACCATCGGCTACGATGCGAAGCGGGGCGAACCGCGCGGCAAGGCGGGCACCGAAGGGGCGGGCGACTGCATCAACTGCCTGCGCTGCGTGCAGGTCTGCCCGACCGGCATCGATATCCGCAACGGCCTGCAACTTGAGTGCGTCGGCTGCGCCAACTGCGTGGACGCCTGCGACGCCATCATGACCCACCTGGATCGACCGCGCGGGCTGGTCCGCTATGCCTCGATGAACAACCTGGCGGGCAAACCGACCCGCTGGCTCCGTCCGCGCATTTTCCTGTACACCGCGCTGCTGGCCGTCGGCCTGGGCGTGATGCTGTTTTCGCTGACCAAGCTGCGCCCGTTCCAGACGGGTTTCGTGCGACTGCCCGGCCCTTCTTATTATGTGGATCCGGTGAAGATGGCGGTGCGCAACCAGTTTCAGGTGCGGCTGATCAACAAGCGGATGATCCCGCAGACGTTCCGGATCACGCTGGAGGGCGCGCCCGCCGCGGCCACCCTGACCGGCCCGGAGACGGACTTTCAGCTCGGCCCGCAGGAGGAGCGGCTGGTCGCCGCCATCGTGGAAATCCCCCGCGCCAGCTACCAGGGACGCCAGCCCCTGGTCCTGCGCATCACCAGCGAACCCGGCGGCCACGTGGTGCGGAAGAAGTTCGAGTTCACCGGACCCGACCCGCGCCTGCTGGACGAAACGTTTCTCCAACCATGAAAAACCACACCCCATCCGGACCGCCCCAGGCGGCCTCCCGTGCGTCGTCGCCTGGAGCGGCGGCCATGACCCCGTCACTTCAACGGGAAAGCAGCGAAACACTGGGAGGCCGCCTGCGGCGGCCCGGATGCGGGCAATGCGGCAACTGCTGCTGCGATGCGGACAAGGCGGGAGCCGCACCCGGGGTTTCCCGCGCCAGCGCCGGACCGGCTGCCTGGCTGGCCGACCGTCCGTGGATCTTCGTGGTGGGGGCATTCTCGCTGCTCATCGGCGTCTGGACCACGTTCATCACGCTGGCCCTGCAGAACCCGCCGCGCGACGTCTTGAAAAACCCCCTACCGGCCACCGCCGATGTCCGTTCCGGTCATTGAGACCACGGTGGCCGCCCTGGCCGCCGGCCTGGTCACCAGCGTGCACTGCGCCGGCATGTGCGGCCCACTCACGTGCGCGGCCCTGCCCCGGCCGTCGGCGGCTTATCACGCCGGGCGCCTGGCCTCGTACGGCGTGATCGGGGCGGTCTGCGGAGCCCTCGGCCGGGGGCCCCTCGACTGGTTGAGCGACTCCCCGTTGGCGCTGCTGCCGTGGTTTCTGGTGGCGGTGCTGCTGGCCACGGCCCTCGGGATCAAACCCCGACTGCCGCGCCCGTGGTTTGTGCAAAAATTTTACGCTCGCTGGCGGCTGCTGGCCGGGAACCGGCCGCTCTGGCAGCGCGGGGCGGTCATCGGGTTGATGACCCCGCTGCTGCCCTGCGGGCCGCTGTACCTGATGTTTGGTGCCTGCCTGCTGACCGGGTCCGCCCTCCAGGGGCTGGAGTTTGCCATGGCCTTTGCGCTGGGCACGGTGCCTCTGCTGTGGCTCGCCCACGGCTCGTGGCGGCTGCTGGCCCTGAAATTCGGCCCGCGCACGCTTTCGAGGGTCCAGCGCGGCCTCGCTTTCACCGCCGCCGCCGTGCTCGTCTGGCGGATGCGCGCCACGCTCGGGTTCGGACCGGAGGAAATGGTCGGCTGCGGGTGCCGCCTCAACGCCTGATCCCGCCATGCCCGCGCTCACCACCACCGAACGCTCCTGCGACCACTGCGGCACCGCCTTCCACCCGGAATCGGCGGCCGAACGGTTCTGCTGCGCCGGCTGCGGATTCGTGCACGACCTGATCACCAGCGAGGGGCTGGAAAAATTCTATGAACTGAAGGGGGCGGAGCGGCTGATGCCGGCCGGCACGGCCGTGCTGGTGCCGGCCTCGGTCGAGTGGGCGGCCGCGGTGGTGCAGACGGCTGAGGCTGCGGCCGGGAACGGGCTGGCCCGGGCGAAACTGGATTTGCAGGGCGTCACCTGCATGGGCTGCGTCTGGCTCATTGAGGCCGTGTTTCAAAAACTGCCGGGGGCGGCGCGAGTGCTCGTCAACGCCCAGCGCGGCGAGATCACGCTGTCCTGGATGACCGGGGCCTTCGATCTGGCCGATTTTGCGAGCCGGCTCATGCATTTCGGCTACCGGGTCGGCCCGTGGACCGGGCGCGCCGAGGGCTCGGGGGCGACCGGCCTGCGGCTCGGCCTGGCCGGCGGCCTGGCCATGAATGCGATGGCCTTCACGCTGCCGCGCTACCTCGGCATGGGCCCGGAATTCGCCCTGGCCGGCGTGTTCGAACTGGTCGCGGCCGCCTCCGCGACGCTCAGCCTGCTCGCCTGCGGCAGTTATTTCATCGGCCGCGCCTGGGGCGCGCTGCGGGTCGGGCGGCTGCACCTCGACGTGCCCATCGCCGCCGGCCTGATCGCGGCCTGGCTGGGATCGGTCGCGGGCTGGCTGGGTGGGCACGACCGGCTGCTGTATTTCGATTTTGTCGCGACCTTCATTTTCCTGATGCTGCTCGGACGAAGGATGCAGGAGGCGTCGGTCTCGAAAAACCGGGCGCGCCTGCTCCGAGCCGATCCGCTGCTCCAGACCGTGCAGGTCCATCTCGACGGGGAGCGCACCGCGCAGGCGGTCTCGGCGCTGGTGCGGGGGCAGGAGATCAGCCTGCCTCCGGCGGGCGTGGTCCCGGTCAATGCCGAACTGGTCAGTCCGTGCGCCAGCCTGAGCCTCGAGTGGATCAACGGCGAGGCCGAACCCCGGACCTGGGAGGCCGGCACCGTCGTCCCGGCCGGCGCGGTCAGCCTGGGCCGCGAGGAGATCCGCCTGCGGACCCGCGAGGACTGGGGCGATTCGCTGCTCGCGCGCCTGAGCGCCCCCGCCGCAGAGGGGGCGGACGATCCGGCGGCCCGGTGGCTCGACCGCCTGCTGCGCGTCTATCTTTCCGTGGTGCTGGTGCTCGCGGCGGCCGGGGGTGCCTTCTGGTGGAGGCAGACCGGCGACTGGCCGCGCGCCCTGCAGGTGCTCATTTCCGTGCTGGTCGTTTCCTGCCCCTGCGCCCTCGGCGTGGCGGTGCCGATGGCCCACGAGCTGGCGGTCTCGCGGCTGCGGCGCGGCGGGTTGTTTGTCCGCAGGGCCGATGTCTGGGGCCGCCTGCGCCACGTCCGGCGCCTGGTTTTCGACAAGACGGGCACGCTGACCTTGGAGACGCCCCGACTGGACGACCCGGGCGCGCTCGAAGCCCTGACCTCGCCGGCCCGGGCCGCGCTGCGCCACCTGGTCCACGACAGCCGGCATCCGCTTGCCTCCTCGCTGCGCCAGTCGCTGGCCGCCCAGGGCGGGCGCTCCGGCTCCAGCCTCGGCGCGCCCGTGCACGACGTCCCCGGTCTCGGCGTGCATTTCATCGACGCCGCCGGCGCGGTCTGGAGCCTCGGACGGCCGGACTGGAACCCGGCCGAGCCCCCGCGGACGGGACGGTCCGACCGCCCACCGGCCAGCGGCGCGGCCACCGGCGCACCGGACGGATTCGCGGCCGCGGCCGAGGCCGACACCGTGCTGCGGTGCGATGGCGTGGCCGTCGCCTCCTTCCGGTTCCATGAAGCGGCGCGCCCGGATGCGGCGGCGGAGCTGGCGCGCTTTCGGAAGCGGGGGTTTGAGCTCGACATCCTCAGCGGCGACCGGGAGGAGAAAGTCCAGGCCCTGGCCGCCACCCTGGGAATTCCGCCTGGCCATGCCCGGGCCCGCCTCAGTCCGGAGGACAAGGCCCGGTGGATCGAGGCCCAGGCACCGAACGCGCTTTTTCTCGGTGACGGGGCCAACGACAGCCTCGCCTTCGATGCGGCCCTGGTCCGCGGCACCCCGGCGGTCGAGCGCGGCCTCCTGGCGGAAAAGGCGGACTTCTATTTCCTGAGCCGCGGACTGCGGCCGATCGGGGAGTTGTTCGAGACGGCGCGCGCCCGCCGCCGTGCCGTGCTCGGGGCTTTCACCTTCGCGCTGGCCTATAATGTTTCGGTAGTGGCCCTCTCGCTGGCCGGGCACATGAGCCCCCTGCTCGCCGCCATCCTCATGCCGCTCAGCTCGGTGGTCACCCTGCTCATTGTGGCCGCGCATTTCCGCGGCGGATCGCGAACCCCGGGCGCGACATGACTCCGCGGCCCCCGCTCAGTTTTTCACCCGGCCGCGGCGGCCCTTCCCCCGGCTCGGAGTGGCCGCACGCTCCGCCGCGCCGGCGGTGCAGAAGAAAATTCACTTGAAAATGCGCACCTGATAAGAGCTTCGGTCGGGACTTGCGGCGGGCGGCGGGACGCTATGATTGGGGCGCATGCAACGATCAAACCTCCTGGAACCCGCGACGGCCCGGAGCGACGCCCTTCACTGGAAGGAGGCGCCGCCCCACCCAGCCGACGACGCCGGCCCCAGCGGGCTTTTTCACCGGGTCTCCCAGAGCGAGACCATGGGCGGCTACCGGACCGCCTTCGAGCAGGCCACGGGCATGCCGCTGTGGATGGAAGCGCCGGGGGAGCCGGGTGCCGGGCCGCCAGCCGGCTCACCCGACTGCCCCAGCGACAAGATCAATCCGTTCTGCAAAAAAATATTCTGGACCGAGGCACCCTGCCAGGCCTGCGTGGACGCGCACAGCCTGCTGGCCGCCGCCCCGGGGGAAAAAGCCTCGACCATCGAATGTTTTGCGGGTCTGCAGGTGACGGCGGTGCCGGTCTGGCTGGGGCCGCGCGTGCTCGGGTACCTGCGCACCGGCCAGGTGTTTTCCACGACCCAGCAGCCCGAGGATTTCGCCAAGGTGGCGGCCGCGCTACGGAAGGAGGACGGCTTTCGCGAGGCCGACCTGGAGCCGTTGCGGGAGCTTTTCCTGGCCGCGCCCACCGTCGGGACCGACCGCTACGCCGGGCTGGTGCAATTGCTGGTGTTCTTCGCCGAGCAACTCTCGGCCCTCGCGGAGCGCCTGCTGCGCGCCTGCCACGCCGACCAGCCCGAGGCCGTCAAAAAAGCCTGCGCCCACATGCGCCGGCATTTCGACCGCGAGATCACCCTGGATGAATTGAGCCGGGCCGCCGGGGTCAGCGCGCACCACCTCTGCGCCGTTTTCAAGGAGGCCACCGGCGTGACCATGATCGAATACCTCAATCGCGAACGCATCCTCCAGGCGAAAAAACGCCTGCTCAGCCGCTACGCCCGTATCTCCGAGGTCGCCCTCGACGTCGGCTTCGGCTCGCTCTCGCAATTCAACCGCTGCTTCGCCAAATACGCCGGCGAAAGCCCCACCGAATACCGACGCCGCGTCCTCCACCCGATCCGCGGACTGGCCGCGTAAGTTTCTCCGGCCCGCCCGAAGCTGGACGCAGAGCACGGAAGTCCGCACGCAAGGCAACCGGGGCGACGATCCGGGGTCACCGACCCCGGCTGCCGGCCGCCCCGGTTCCGGGGATCGGTCCACATCGTCGGCGACGAGCAACTGGCTGGCGGTGATGAGTTCATTGCCATCGGCGAGGTGCCTTCCACGCTTTGCCAAATCGCCAGCGCCGGCCCCGCCAAGCGAATTCCGATCAGAAAAACCAGTTGCCAAGCGGCCAAGCGGGCGCTTATAATAACTGGAAGCCTGATCAGTGCCCAGGCTCGTTCACGTGCGGTGAGCCTTCCTGGCCCGGTTCCTTGACTTGACGCCGAAGCGGTTGCGCCAGCCTCCTGAACGATCAACCCCGCCATCCGTCCGGATGCGCCGGGATCGGGTTGCATCCCCGGTGGCGCTCACCCCCAGGCTGATGCCACCATTTACCCGTTTTGATCACGGCGGTTTTCCCAACTCTCAGATGTTTTCCGCGGCGCGGTGCCACTCCCGGCGTGCCCCAGAGATTATTCGTGCCCGCGTTCCCCCAGCCCCGATAAATCATGGCCGGCCACAGTAAATGGTCCAAGGTTAAGCACATCAAAGGCGTCGTGGACGTCAAACGCGGTCGGGCTTTCTCCAAGCTGTCGCGCGAAATCATCATCGCCGCCAAGGCTGGCGGGGGCGAACCGCGGCTCAATGCCCGGCTCCGCACGGCCATCGACGCCGCGCGCGCCCAGAACATGCCGAACGACACCATCGACCGCGCCATCAAAAAAGGCACCGGCGAACTGGGCGGCGAAACCCCGGCTGAAATCACCTATGAAGGCTACGCCCCGGGCGGCGTCGCCCTCCTGGTCGAGAGTGTGACCGACAACAAAAACCGGACCTCGGCCGATCTGCGCAGCGTCTTCACCCGCAACCACGGCAGCCTCGGCACCCCCGGCAGCGTGTCTCATCTTTTTGTCCGCAAGGGCGAAATCCGCCTTCCGCTCGCCGCCGCGGATGAGGAAAAAGTCCTCGAAGCCGCCCTCGAAGCGGGGGCCGACGACGTCTCCCAGGACGGAGAGGAGCACGTCATCCTGACCGCACCCGATCGACTCTTCGCCGTCGGCGACGCTCTCCGCGCCCAGCACCTCGAGCCCACCTCGCACAAACTGGTCCAAATCCCCCTGACCACCATCCCGGTCGCCGATCTGGCGACCGCCCAGCAGGTCATCCGGTTGTATGAGGCGCTCGACGAGCTCGACGACGTGCAAAACGTGCACGCCAATTTCGACATCCCGGAGGACGTGATGGAGCAGCTTTCGGTGTAGCGGCGGCGCGCGGCGGTTCGCGCGACGCATCATTTCCTCAACTTTCATCCCCCGCCGCCCGGGCCGCTGGCCCGGGGCTTCATTTCCCACTTTTTCCACCTGCCCTCCCCACCCCATCCTCATGAGCGATTCCTTCGAGTCCCCCGACGCCCCGGCTCCGAAAAAACGGGCCGTTAAAAAGGCTGCAGCCACCAAGACGGTGGCCAAAAAAGCGGCCACCAAACGCGTGAAAGCCGCCGTCAGCGACGTCCCGGCCGCCTTGCCCACGCCCGCCGCCCCAGCCTCAAAAACGGTCCGAAAGACCGCCGAACCGGCGGCCGCCGCCCCGGAACCGGCCCAAAAGGCCGTGCGCAAGACCGCGCGAAAAGCCGCTGAACCGGCCGCGGCGGCGGCGGTGCCAGCGCCCGCCCCCGCCGAACGCCCACCGCTGGCGGCTCCCCGCGAGGACCGCCCCCCGGAAGCCGCCCGCCCCGACACCCCGGTGCCCGAACCAGTCCGGCATCGGGAACCGGCCGCGGCGGCCCGGCCCCCGGAGCCAGCTCCGGCGCTCCCGCGCCCGGCGGATTCGTCCGCCGCGGGAGGCGCGCCCTCCGGCGGCCCGACGGGGCGGCAGGAAACGCCGGCCCGACCGGTCGAGAGCGGAGGCTCCCCGCCCCGGCACTTTCAGCAAGCCCGCCCCCCACGCCCGCAACACCCGCACCAGCCCCAGGGACACCCCCAGCAATTCCAGGGGCCGCCCGGCGAACCCCGCTTCGACAAGCACCCGCGCAAGCGCCGCCGCCGTGGACGCGACCGGTGGAAGGACCGCAACGGCGAGGCCCCGGCCCCGCTTCAAGGCGGCGGACCGTCCTCCGGCGGCGGCAGCCCGCAGGGCCCGCAGGGCGGAGGCCCGCGTCAGGGCGGCCAGCCCTTCCAGCGTCCACCCCGCGGCGAGTTTCAGCCCCGCGGCCCGCGCCCCGGGGTCCAGGACGACCGGGGTGAGAACCGCGAGCCGTTCGTCGCCACCGGCCCCCCCGAACCCGGCAGCGGACTGCTGGAAATTTCCGCCAAGGGCTACGGCTACCTGCGGCAAAAATCGCGCAATTACCTTCCCCACCCGCAGGACATTTTTGTCACCCCGGAGATGGTTCGGAATTACGGCCTTCGCGACGGCGTCTTCCTTGAGGGCGAGATCCGCATGGGCCAGCGCGGCCCGCAGCTGACCGGACTGGAAAAGATCAACGGGCGCCTGCCAGAAAACTACAAAAATCTGCCCGCCTTCGAGGAGCTGACCGCCATTAACCCGAGCAAGCGGATCCTGCTCGAGACCGAGCCCGGGCGGGCCACCACCCGCATCATCGACATGGTCGCCCCGATCGGCAAGGGCCAGCGGGGGCTGATCGTCGCCCCCCCGCGCGCCGGCAAAACCACGCTGCTCCAGCACATTGCCGAAGCCGTGGCCCTCAAATACCCCGAGATGAAACTCATCATCCTGCTCGTGGATGAGCGGCCCGAGGAGGTCACCGAAATCACCCGCGCCATCCCCCAGGCGGAAATTTACGCGAGCTCAAACGACGCCGAGCCGAAAAACCACCTGCGCATCGCGCAGGTCGCCATCGAGCGTGCCAAACGCCTCGTCGAGGCCGGCGAGGACGTGTTCATCGTGCTCGATTCGATCACCCGCCTCGCCCGCGCCAGCAACAACGCCATCATGGGCGGAGGATCCGGCCGCACCATGTCCGGCGGCATCGACGCCCGCGCCCTGGAACTCCCCCGCCGCCTCTTCGCCGCCGCCCGCAACACCCGCGAGGCCGGCAGCCTGACCATCGTCGGCACCGCGCTCATTGAGACCAACTCCAAAGCCGATGAACTCATTTTCCAGGAGTTCAAGGGGACCGGAAACATGGAGCTCGTGCTCGACCGGAAGATCGCCCAAAGCTATGTCTACCCGGCGGTGGACATCTTCAAGAGCGGCACCCGCCGCGAGGAACTCCTGCTGCCCGCGCACCAGCTCGAAAAAATCAACCTCATCCGCCGCGGCCTCGCCGGGCACAAGCCGATCGAGGCCGTGGAGCGGCTGCTCCACTTTGTCCGGCGTCATCCCACCAACGCCCAGATGCTGCTCGACATCCCCAAGGCCGCTTTCGTCGAGCATTGAGCGGCGGGGTGCCGGCCCCGCCGGGACCAGCCCCCGTCCCCGGGGCCGGACGCGCAAACTGGAAAGAATCTGGTTGCAGATCGCCCATTTCAGGCTATTCACCTAGTTCGCCATACGGCGGCCACTGATTCCGCCCCTGCGTTTCGAGGCCCCTTGGCACGATTCCTTTTCATGGCCCTGGCAGAGATCATTCCCTTCGATCAGGCTTCCCAGTCCGGGAAGCCGGCCAGCCATGGACCCGCCGCCACAGATATGAGAAGCGACCTTGTCGAACAGGCCTCCAGGCTGATCCCCCACCCCCCGTTGCTCATCAATGTGGTGTCGCAGAGGGTCCGCCAACTTAACCAGGGCCGCGCGCCCATGGTCGATCTGACCGGCCGCCGCAAACTCGGACAGGCCGACATCGCGCTGCTCGAAATCATCGAAGGCAAGATCGCCTGGACCGGCAACGGCACGGCTTCCGACGGCACCGCCGACGGATCGGCCGACGCCCGGAAAAAGAGCAAGAAGAAGTAACCGCGGCCCGCCGGCCCGCCGCGCCGCCACCCGACGGTGGCCCGCGTCCGTGCGCCTGTCCGCCGCCCGCTCCCCCCCATGGGTGACACCGAAATCACCGTCAATCGCAAGGCGCTGCGCGATTACCACATCCTCGAGACCTTCGAGGCCGGCATCGAGTTGAAGGGCACCGAGGTCAAGTCCATCCGCCAAGGCCACCTTAACCTGCAGGACGCCTTCGCGAGCATCAAGGACGGCCAGATTTTCCTGCACCAGTGCGACATCCTGCCCTACGACAAGGCCAGCCATGAGCAGCATGAGGGGCGGCGCACGCGCCGCCTGCTCCTCCACAAGCGGGAGATCAACAAGCTGTACGGCCACGTGATGGTCAAGGGGGTCTCCCTCGTCGCGCTTCGAGCCTATTGGAAAAACCACCGGGTCAAAATTCAACTCGCCCTTGCCAAGGGCAAGGCCAGCCATGACAAACGCCAGGATCTCAAAAAGCGCGAGGACCAGCGCGACATCGACCGCGCCCTTGCCCACTCCCGCCGCCAGCGCTGAGGCCGCCGCCGCGGCCAGCCGGATGTGGTCGCTGGCCGCCACCCTGGTCGCCGCCCTCGCCCTCGGCCTCGTCTCCTGCGCGACCCCGGGCCCGGCCGGCCGCGAGACCCCGGAACTCCTGGCGCGGTCGTCCCGCAGTCTGGACGCGCAGCTCGGCGCCGCCGAGGCGGCCTGGCCGGCCGCCACCGCCCCGAACGCCTCCCCCTCGGCCCTGGCCGTGTACAACAAAGCCGTGGGGAGCGTGCTGGAGATCATCCAGGACTCCCGGCTCGGGGTGCCCTGGGAGAGGCCCTTCGTCACCTCCGCCCACACCCTGACGTTCGCACCCGGGGCGATCAACTCGCCCCTCCGCGAAATCTACAACCTGACCGAGGCCATTCCGGCCGCTTCGGTCAAAATCAAACACGCGCACCGGCGCGTGGCGACCGACGGCCTGGGCGTGGCCTGCGTGACCGTGCGGGAGCGCGACACCGATCTGGTGAAGACCAGTCCGTTCGTTCCGCTCAACGGCCGCTGGCTGCCCGCCACTTTTGTCGTCGATTGCTCGGCCCCTGGCCAGCCGGTCGGCAAGTTCTTCAATAGCCGCCACGCCCAGACGACCGTCATCGGTGGCCACCGCAAGGCTCTCGCCACCGACTTCACGGCCGGGCTCGAGCTCAGCCTGGGCTCCGGATTTCTGCAGAAATTCGCACTTTCCGGCCTGCTCAAACCGGCCGCCAACCTCCAGCACTCGGGCCTCTATATCACGGAAACCTTCAACCCGAAGCGCATCCCGGTCATTTTGGTGCACGGCTTGGCCTCGGACCCGCACATCTGGCAGAACCCGATGAACGAGATCCTGGCCGATCCGGTCCTGCGCGACCGGTACCAGCTCTGGTACTTCCTGTACCCGACGGGCCTGCCCGTGCCCGCCACCTCGCAGCGGCTGCGCCAGGCCATCCAGGGCACGGTCAAGACGTTTGACTCTGAAGGAGACGATGCCGCGCTGCGGGACATGGTCCTGATCGGCCACAGCATGGGCGGACTCCTCAGCCGCATGCAGGTCATCGACAGCGGCAACGACATGTGGGGGTCCTATTTCGCGGTGCCTCCGGAAAAGCTGTGGATCGACCCGCGGCGCCGCCAGGCGCTGACCAATTCCCTCTTCTTTGAGCGCTCGACCTCCGTTGATCGCGCGATCTTTGTCGCCACCCCGCACCGCGGCAGCGAGATCGCCGATTTCAGCGTCGTGCGCTGGGCGGTCAACCTCATCCGCCTGCCCCTCGATCTTGCCGGACTGGCCACCGAATTCGCTCAGCTGGACCTGTCCTTCTTCAACCCTGCGCTCCAGAGGTTCGAGGCCTTCGGCACCCGCAGCGTGGACAACCTTTCGCCGCAGCATCCACTCCTCCACGGGCTCGCCAAGCGCCCGATCGCGGTGCCGCACCATTCCATCATCGGGAACCGGGGCCGCAAGGGCCTCCTGGAAAAATCCTCCGACGGGGTGGTCCCGTACCCCAGCGCTCACCTCGACACCGCCGAAAGCGAAAAAATCGTGCCCGCCCCCCACAGTTGCGTCCAGCATCCCGAAGTGGCCGCGGAAATCGTCCGGATCCTGCATCAGCACCTCCAGGAGCGTCAGGTTCAGGCCGCCCCGGCAAGGCCGGGCAGGGCTGAACAAACGCTCCCGCCGGCATGAGCCTCGACCAGAGAGCCGGCCACCCCGGAATCGCCTCCATGTTCCAATTCGAAATCGATCCCGAGGCCAGCAAAGCCGTGCGGTATGCCCGTCTGCTCGAGGCCGCCGAGGCGCTGACCGCCGATGAGGCGGACACGGTCGCCGCCATGGCCAATCTCGCGGCACTGCTCTGGCAAGGCCTGCCCGATTTGAACTGGGCCGGTTTTTATCGCGTGCTGGACGGAGGCTTGGTCCTTGGTCCGTTCATCGGAAAACCTGCCTGCGTCCGCATTGCGGCGGGCAGGGGAGTTTGCGGCGCCGCGCTGGCGACCGGCCAGACCCAGTGCGTTGCCGATGTCCATGCCTTTCCCGGCCACATCGCCTGCGACGCCGCCAGCCGCAGCGAGCTGGTGGTTCCGGTCTTTGCGTCCGGCGGGGCCGTCTCGCATGTGATCGACCTGGACAGCCCGGTCGCCGGGCGGTTCGACGCCGAGGACGCGGCCGGCATTGAGGCGCTGGCCAGGCGGATCGGCCCGCGCCTCTCATGACGAGCGACCGCAGAACACGGTTGAACGGTTACGTTGTGCTTGCGGTGTGGGCACCCGCCTGCATACAAAGCGGGGCGCGATGCCCGCATCATCCCAGCGGCGCGCCGAGCAGCGCCGTGGCCACCGCGAATTTCCGAACCCACCGATCCCCCATGAACTACCCGCCGAACGTCGTCACCATCCATCCGTACTTCAAAGTGCACGCCGGCCGACTGGAAGCCGCGCGCGCGCTGCTGCCGCAGTTCGTGGCGAAGACCCAGTCCGAGCCCGCCTGCCTCTTCTACGAGTTCACGCTCAACGGGGACGAGGTGTTCTGCCGCGAGGGGTACGTGGGTGCTGAAGGCGTCCAGACTCATCTGGAAAACGTCGGGGCGATCCTCGACGAAATGTTGAAGCTTTCCGACCTGACCCGCCTCGAGTTTCACGGACCGGCGGACGAACTCGCCAAGCTCCGCGAACCCTTGGCCTCGCTCAATCCGGCGTGGTTCGAGACGCAGTGCGGCGTGACCCGCTGACCCCGCGCCTCCCTCCGCGCGCGGTTCAATACACCCGGGCCTCGCCCGGCTCGAGCACGTCGATCAGGTGGCGGACGCCGGTGGCGGAGCTGGACAGCATGAGGCGTTGGAGCGGCTCGTCGAGAGGCTCGCGCGTGAGCGCGTAGGTGCCGTAGTGCATCGGCACCATGCGTTTCGCGCCGAGGTCGCGGAAGGCCGCGAGCGATTCCTCGGGGTTCATGTGCACGCCGCGGCCGCTCACCGGGCGATAGGCCCCGATGGGAATGAGGGCCACATCGATCGGATGCCGGCGCCCGATTTCATGGAACCCTTCGAAATACGCGCTGTCCCCGCTGTGGTACACGGTGGTGCCAGCCCCGCCGGTGAGCGTCTCGACCTCCGGTTGGCGCAGCAGGAATCCGCCGAACCCGCGGTGCACGTCGTGCACGTAGCGCGCGCCCCAGTGGCGGGCCGGCGTGAAGATGACCTCGAGCTCGCCGACACGCACACTGTCCCATTTTCCCATTTCGTGGACTTCGCCGAAGCCGCGCCGCTTGACCAGGCTGCCGACGCCCTTGGGCACGATGATCGGCTGGCCCTCGCTGATGGCCTCGAGCGTGGGCACGTCCAGGTGATCGTGGTGGGCGTGGCTGATGAGCACGAGATCGATCGGGGGCAGTTCGTGCAGGGTGAGGCCGGGGCAGTGGGCGCGCTTGACGACCGCCAGCCAGGGGGCCCACACCGGATCGATGAGGATGTTGAGCCCGGCCATCTGCACCAGGAAAGAGGCGTGACCGATCCAGACGATCCGCGCCTTGCCGGCTGGGACATCCACCGCTTCAAAGGCCCGCTCGCGTCCGCGCCGGAGCTTGACCACCTGGGGGATGAGCACTTTGCCAATGAATTCGACGTTACGGCGCCCCCACCCCCGGCTGGGCGACAGACCGATGCGGTGGCCGTGTTCATCGTCCTGCGAGCCGTTGCCGTCGCGCAGGCCGGCGGCCTTGTGGCGCAGGGAATCGGTCAGCTTGGCGATCGTGCCTTGGCGGGGACGGGGCGTCACGGATGTCGGATGGGGCGGATGAAGCAGGGCCGAGAGTCAGCCCTTGGCGTGTGCTCAGAATTAGGAGAAGATGCGGCACTTTGCAATTCGTGGATTCCAGGATCGCCGACCAGAAGATTGCCCTCCGCCGCGGGCTCCGCACCCGGCTGGGCGATCTGACGCCCGCCGCGCGGGCCGCCGCCTCGCGCCGCCTCGGGGCCCGCCTCTCCGCCTTCGCGTCCCCGGCCTCCGCCCGGGTGGTGGCAGGATTCATGGGCCTTGCCTCCGAACCCCTGCTTACCGCTTTTTACCGTCGGCAGCTCGCGGGCGGCGGCCGCCTCGCCCTGCCCCTGATCACCGGCGCGGGCGCGATGGAGTTTCGCCTGCTCCCGGAGGAGGGACCGGCCCTGGGGGACCCCGGGGAGGCGTCCGCCCCGCACCCCGCCCTGCGGCGGGGTCCCCACGGCCTGTGGGAGCCGGATCCCGCCCGCTGCCGGCTGGCCGCCCCCGGCGAGCTCGACCTGGTGCTGGTGCCCGGGCTCGGTTTCGCGCCCGGCGGCTTCCGCCTCGGCCGCGGCGGCGGTTTTTACGACCGGTGGCTCGCCGGCCTGCCCGCCGCGACCCGCACGGTGGGCCTGGCCTTTGCCTGCCAGCTCTGCCCCGGGCTTCCCGTCGAGCCCCACGATCGCCTGGTCGACCATATCCTGACCGAGGCGGGCTGGGTGGATGGGGCGCGGGGCTCGCCGGCCGCGGGCCGGTGACCGGAGAATCGGGCCGCAATTTTTTCAGACCGCGCTTTTGAAATGCGCCGCCACCCCCGTATCATCCATCCCATGCACGCCGCCACCAAGACCCTGGAACGCCCCGCCGTGGACACGGACGCGGACGCTTCGCTGGATCGCCCCTGGGTGGTCACCGTTTATAATGATCCCATCAACCTCATGGGGTACGTCACCCTCGTCATCATGCGGATTTTCGGCTACCCCCGGGAAAAGGCCGAAAAAATGATGCTCGACGTGCACCAGAAGGGAAAATGCATCGTCTGGAGCGGTGAGCGCGAAAAAGCCGAGCTGTACGTCCAGCAGCTCCACAGCCACCAGCTCAACGCGGCCATGGCCCGCGATGACTAACCCCCCCCGATGAGAATCCGCCGCGTTAAATCCAAAGGCCTGGTGCTCAGCCGCCTGCCGGCCTCCCAGCTCCGGCTGCTCCAGCAGATTCCGCTCCATGCCGATCCCTCCGGATCCCCGGCCGCGGAGGAGCGGCTCTACCAGTCCCCGGTCAAATTCCCGCTCAGCGACACCGATGACGAGCTGGTCAGCGACTGGCAGGACCACGTGGTGCCCGATCTCCAGCACGATTTTGCCAGCCAGCTCGACTGCGTGACCGGAGACCTGCTGCAAGTGCAGCGGCAGAAGCCGACCCGCCGCCCGGCCGCCGACTCCCTGCGCGAGGAGGACCCGGAGCACTCGGATGAGGACGGGGACGAGGACGAGGACGTCGAGGGCGCGCGTTACGAACTGACCATTCCGCTCGACCACATCGAGTCGTGGTACGGCGCGCTCAACCAAGCCCGCCTCGTCATGCAGGAACGCTACAAGTTTCCCGAAATCGAGAACCTGTCGGCGATCGTCACCCTGCTCGCCTCGGAAAACCTGAAACCGTACCTGACATCGCGGTTTTACACGGAAATCCAGGCCGCGCTGCTGGATCTCGGGATGGATCCCGAGTGAGGCTCCGACCCGCCGCGCCGCGTCGGACCCGCCCGATTTGGTCCTGGTTCGGGCCGGGCGGCCCTTTCACCCCTCCCCTTGCACTCTTCCCCGCGCGGTTCTAGGCTGCCCGTTCCATGCATCCAGACCTCGAATCGCTAGTCACCGCCGGAAAACTGCCCGCCCCGGCTGCGGAAAAACTTTCACTCCTGGAACCGGGTGCCTACTGCCTGCACCCGAGCTGGGGTCCGGGGCGCATTGCCTCATGGGAACTGGAGGACGACCGCGTGCGGGTGGATTTCGAGGGCAAGGCCGGGCATGATCTGAAGCTGGAGTTTGCCGCCAAATCGTTGAGCCTGCTGCCGACCGTGCACGTGCTGGCGCGCCGCGTGGCCGACCGGGCCGGCCTGACGGAGATGGCCGAGAAGCAGGCGGCCGACTTCGTCAAGCTCGTGCTCCAGAGTTATGGCGGGCGCATGATGCTGGACCAGTTCGAGGAGGTGGTGAAACCGAAGGTTCTCAGCGAGGCTCGATTCAAGCCGTGGTGGGAGGCGACCAAGAAGGTCCTGCGGACCAACAAGTCCTTTGTCGTGCCGCCCAAGCGCACCCTCGCCATGGAGCTGCGCGACGAGGGGCTGACCCACGCCGAGGCCCTGCTCGGGGATTTCAGCGCGGCGAAGGATCTCAAGACCAAGGTCAAGGCCGCGGAGGCCATCCTGACCAATCTCGCCGCCTTCGAAAAAGACCCCGGCCCGCTCAAAATTATCCTCGCCGGCCTGGAGGAATCCGGCTCCAAGGCCCTGCGGCTCCAGCCGACCGTCGCCTTCGAACTCCTCCTGATCCGCGATGAACTGTTCGTGCGCGTCCCCGCGCTCGGCACCCTCGCCGAAGGAGCGCAAACCATCACTGCGGCCCTGAACGACGAGCGCAGATCGGTGACCGACGTGCTCAAGGCCCTGCCCATCGGCCGCACCAAACAACTGCTCGCCGCCTTCCCCTCCGCCTTCGGCGAGGGCTGGCTCCAGGAAGCCTTCGCCCGCTTGAACGACACCACCGGCCGCACCGTCACCGAGATCGCCCGCTTCATCGCGGACCAGGGCATGTCGGAAGAGCTCATGATTTATCTCCAGACCGGCATTCAGAACCGCAGCCTGAGCATGGACGCCCTCCAGTGGGTCTGCCGCGAGCGCAAAGCCGACGCCTTCGAGGTCTTCGACAGCGACTTCGCCCCCGCCCTGCTCAGCGCGCTCGAACGCGAACACTACGATGAAAGCAACCGCCGCACCGGCCGCCTCCGCGACCTCATCACCGATGACAAGGAGCTGCTCGGCGACATCGTCCGCCAGCTCGACCCCAGCCAGGTCAAAACCTTCGCCCGCCGCCTCTGGAGCAGCCCGGTCTTCGACGACCTGACCCGCCGCTCGCTGCTCGCCCGCGTCATCAAGGCGGCTCCGGAAGTCCAGAGCATCGTCGAACAGACCGAGGACGAAAGCGACGGATCGGACGACATCCTCATCGTCAGCACCCAGAGCTACATCGACCGGCAGGCCACCTACGAACGGCTCCTCAAGGAGGAAATCCCCCAGAACACCCGCGACATCGCGGTCGCCCGGGGCTACGGCGACCTGCGCGAGAACTTTGAGTTCAAGTCCGCCAAGGAGCAGCAGCGCGTCCTGATGCGCCGGCAGAAGGTCATGGAGCGCGAGATCTCCATCGCCCGGCAGACCGACTTCAAGGATGCCCCGACCCATGTTGTCTCGATCGGCACGGTGGTGGAATTCAAGGATCCGGCCACCGACGTGATCGAATCCGTGACCATCCTCGGGGCCTGGGACACCGAACCGTCCCGCGGCATTCTCAGCTACCTCTCCGGCATGGGCAAGGCGCTCATCGGCAAGGCTCCCGGCGAAATCGCCTCCCTGCCCACCGCCGCCGGCACCACCCGCGACGTGGTCATCACCTCGGTCCGCAGGTTCGCCGAATAACCGGGAGCCCGCCGTTCCCGGGCCCGCGCCTTCCGGGCGCGCCCGCCCCCCCTGCTCCTCCTGTTCAGACTGCCGCGGCCGCGGCCCATGGGTGCCGGCCGCGCGGGCCGTCGCGGCTGTTCACCCGGACCCGGCGGGATTTCCCTGATCGGCCCATCGGAAGTGCGGGCCTGGACATGGGGCTCCCCGGGCTCCACCTCTTTGGAGTTTCATGGAAAACCGTCTTCCTGCCCCCCATTCCCTGGCCGCCGCCTTCCTTCCCATCGCCGCACTCGCCGCCATGGCGCTCAGCGCCTGCCGTCCGGCCTCGAAGGCCTCCACCCCGCCGCCGGCACCGCGCGTGACCGTGGCCGCCCCGGTGGCGCGGACCACGCCGCCCGCGGGCTGAACGCGGGCGACGTGCTCCGCGCCGTGCGCGAGCAGAATGTCCAGGTGGCCGCCGGCAGCCTGGGCCAGCCCCCCGCCGCCTCCGGCCTCGAGTTCCAGCACACCCTGACCGCGCCGGGCCGGCTGAAGACCGCGGAACAGTTCGGCGACATCGTGCTCAAAACCGGCCCCCAGGGGGAGGTCGCCCGCCTCGGCGATGTGGCCCGCATCGAGCTGGGCTCGCGCGACTACGCGACCCGCACCTACATGGACGGCAAAAAAGGCGATGGGTGAAGTCAGCGGCGCGGTCGTCGCCGTGGCCCTGGTCCTCTGCGCCGTCTTCATTCCCACCGCGTTCATCAGCGGCATCACCGGGCAGTTCTACCGGCAGTTCGCCCTGACCATCGCCGTCTCCACCGTCATTTCGGCCTTCAATTCGCTCACCCTCTCGCCCGCCCTCGGCGCCCTGCTCATCCGCCCGCACCATGGCCACGACGACATCCTGACCCGGCTGCTCAATGCCTCCCTCGGCTGGTTCTTCCGTCTCTTCAACCGCTCGTTCGACTGGGCCTCCGGTGCCTATGCCCGGCTGGTCCGGCGGCTCGTCCGCGGTGCCGTCATCGTGCTGGTCCTCTACGCCGCGCTCGCCGGCCTCGGCGGCTGGCTGTTCAAAAAAGTGCCCGGAGGCTTCATCCCGCCGCAGGACATGGGCTACATGATCGCCGTGGTGCAGCTCCCCGACGCCGCGTCATTCGAGCGGACCGACGCCGTGGTCCGGCGGGTCGACGAGATCGCGCGCGGCACCCCGGGCATCGCCCACACCTTCGCCCTCTCCGGGTATTCCTCCGTGCTCCAGGCCAACCAGTCGAACCTCGGAGCCGCCTTATTCATTCTCGATGAGTTCGAAAACCGGAAATCGCCCGAGCGGCAGTCCGACCGGCTGATCGCCAAGCTCCGCCAGGAGTTCTCCACCATCGAGGAGGCCCGCGTGATCGTGCTGCCGCCGCCCGCGCTGCGCGGACTGGGCAACGCGGGCGGGTTCAAGATCCAGGTGCAGGACCTCAACAACGCCGGCCTGCCGGCGCTCGAGGCGACCACTCAGCAACTCCTCGCCGCCGCCCAGAAAGATCCGCTCCTGACCTCGCTGATCACCGGCTTCCGCGCCAACTCGCCGCAGTACCACCTTGACCTCGACCGCGCCCAAGCCAAAACCATGGGTGTCGCGCTCGCTGACGTCAACGAGGCGCTCCAGGTCTACCTCGGCTCGTCCTACGTAAACGACTTCAACCTCTTCGACCGCACCTACCAGCAGATCCTCGCCGGCAATTCCATCACCTACATCTTCCCGCTCTGCGTGCTCTTCGTCTTCCTCGTGCTGGCCGCCCTCTACGAAAGCTGGAGCCTGCCGCTGGCCATCATCCTGATCATCCCGATGTGCCTGCTCTCCGCCATCGGCGGCGTCTGGCTGCTCGACCGCGACAACAACATCTTCACCCAGATCGGCCTGGTCGTGCTCGTCGGCCTGGCCGCCAAAAACGCCATCCTCATCGTCGAGTTCGCCAAACAAAAACAGGACGCCGGCATGAACCGCGTGGACGCCGCCGTCGAAGCCTGCCGCCTCCGCCTCCGCCCGCTCCTCGGTTCCCGAAAGCAGCACCACGGCGCCGCTGCTGGCCTTCGGCCTCGCCGCCGTCGCCGGAATGGCGCGCCGGGTGCGCGCTCGTCGCGCGTGAGGGGCAGGAGGCGGCTTCCCTGCACCCGGGCAGGCGCCCGGAGGCCGGGCTGACCCTCATCGACACCCTGGGCTCGACACTGGTCAAAACCGGCGCATGGATGCGGGGTGACTTTTTTTGATGAGACGATCGCGGCGGTGGCGACACCGTTCGGGCAGGGGGCGATCTCGGTGCTGCGCCTGAGCGGACCGGGGGCGCGCGCGGTGTTTGCGCGCTGCTGGCGCGGGGCGTCCCTGGAGCCGCCGCGGCGCGCGGTGCTGGGCCGGATCGTGCGGCCGGCCGGCGACGGCGCGGACGATGGCGCAGCCGTGGTCGACGAGGGGCTGGCGACGTGGTTTTGCGGACCGGCCAGCTACACCGGCGAGGATGTGATCGAATTTTCCGGCCACGGCGGGGTGCTGGTGACGCGGCGGGTGCTCGACGCGCTGCTGGCCTCGGGGGCGCGCCTGGCGGAGCCGGGCGAGTTCACCCAGCGGGCGTTTTTGCACGGGAAGCTCGACCTGACCCAGGCCGAGGCGGTGATGGACCTCATATCCGCGCAGACGGACCTGGCGTTGAAGGCCGCCCATGAACAACTGGCCGGCCGCCTCGGCGAACGCATGCACGTCCTGCGCGGGGAGGTGCTGGGCCTGCTCGCGCATGTTGAAGCCTACATCGACTTTCCCGACGAGGACATTGATCCCGACACCGGCGCGGCCCTGCTGGCCCGGATCGACGCGACCCGCGCCGCGGTAGATGCGCTGCTCGCCACCGCCGACCAGGGCCGGGTGCTGCGCGAGGGCGTGCGCACCGCCCTCATCGGCGCGCCCAATGTCGGCAAGTCCAGCCTGCTCAACCGCCTGCTCGGATTCGAACGCGCGATCGTCAGCGAGATCGCCGGCACCACGCGGGACACGCTCGAAGAAGTCATCAATCTGCGCGGGCTGCCGCTGCGGCTGATCGACACCGCCGGCCTGCGCGAATCGGCCGATGTGCTCGAGAGGGCCGGCATTGAGCGCTCGCGGGCCGCGCTGGCCCAGGCCGGCCTAGTGCTGGAGGTGGCCGACGGCTCGCAGCCGAAAGAGCAGTTTCAACCGGTCGCGGTCGCCGCCACCCCGCGCCTGCTCGTGCTCAACAAAGCCGATCTCGGTGAGCACCCGTCCTGGGCCGGCACCGGCGCGGTCCGCGTCTCCTGCGAGACCGGAGCCGGCTTCGACGCGCTGGCGGACGCCATTGAGTCGCTGGTCACCAATGGCGCGGTCGCGTGGAGCGCGGACCTCGTCGCCATCAACGCGCGCCATCAAGCCTGCCTTCAGGAAGCCCGCACCGGCCTGGCCGCCGCGCGCCATCTGCTCGCCACCGGCCAGCCGCCGGAGCTCGTGGCCGAGGAACTCCGCACCGGGCTCCACGCCATCGGCGAGGTCGTCGGCCAGGCCGGGGTGGAGGAACTGCTCGGCGTGATCTTTAGCCGGTTTTGCATCGGCAAATAACCCCGGCGAAATGACCGGTGCCGCCAGGACGCCCGGAACCGCCTCCCGGAACCGCCTCCCGGAACCGCCTCCCGGAACCGCCTCCCGAAGCGAGCGCGGCCGCACGGGCGCTCCGGTCGGATTTGAGGCTGGGGTCTTGACGCGCGGGACCCGCACGGGCCAAACTCGAAGCAGCGCCCGCCTCCCGAGCCATGCCGTTTTTCTTTTCCCGAGCCGATGACCCGCCATTCCCTTTTTTATCCCCTCTGCGCCGCGGCCCTCGGCACCCTCGCGGTGGCCGGCGGAGCCAGCCCGGCTTTGGCCCAGTCGGTGGTCATCAACGAAATCCACTACGACCCGGCCAACAACGCCCGGCCGTCGGAGTTCATCGAGCTGCTCAATCCCGGAGGGCTGGCGGTGGACCTGGGCGGATGGCGTTTCGAGGACGCGATCGACTACCGATTTCCCGCGGGCACGAGCCTGCCGGCGCGCGGGCTGCTGGTGGTCACGCGCGACCTGGCCGCCTTTCAGGCGGATTTTGCGGCGGCCGCGCTGACGCCGCTGGGGCCGTGGAACGGCGGCTTGGGCAACGGCGGGGAGCGCCTCCAACTGCGCGACACCGCCGGGGCGCTTATTGACGAGGTCGAGTACGGGGCGGGTTTTCCCTGGCCGACCCATGCGGCGGGCGGGGGGTCCTCATTGGAGCTGATCCACCCTGGGCTGGACAACTCGCTCGGCGGATCGTGGCGCAGCTCCCCCGGACCGGCCTCCCCCGCCAACAGCCTCGCCTACATCGCGCCGGGGGAGGCGGGATGGCGGTTCCGCCGGGGCACGAGCGAGGCGTCGGAGCCGGCGGACGCGTGGCGGCAGGCGGCCTTCCTCGAAGACGCCACCTGGTCCTCCGTGCAGACGCCGGTTGGCTACAACGACCCCAACCTGAAGACCGACCTGCTGGCGCCGCCCTGGGACGCGCTGCCGATGCAGCAAAACCACATCTCGGTTTTTCTGCGGAAAACGTTTGTGGTTCAGAGCGCCTCGCTGCCCGCCCAGCTGCGGGTGCGGGTCAGCGTGGATGACGGATGCCTCGTGTGGATCAACGGCAGGCTGGCCGGACGCGCCAACATCAGCGGCACCGACGAAAAGCCGTACAACGCCGGCGTCACCGAGCCGGCCGGGGTGACCCCGGGGGCCGTCAGCCACGAGGCGGTCAACGCGAGCGGCCTGCCCATCTGGCAGGACCTGACCGTCAGCGCCGCCGCCGTGAATCTCCGCGAGGGGGTCAACACCATCGCCATTCATGCGTTCAACGAGAGCCTGGGCAGCAGTGATTTCAGCGTCGATGCCCAGGTGCTCGGCGAATTCGCGCCGCGGCCGACGCCCGGGGCGATGAACGCGAACGATGCGCCGGAAGCCCCGCCCCAAGTGCGGCAGGTCGCCCACGCGCCGCGGCAGCCCGCGGCCGGCGTGCCGGTGGTCATCACGGCGAAGGTGACCGACCCCGACGGCGTGGCCGGGGTGACCCTGGCCTGGCAGGGGGTGGAGCCGGGTGCCTACATCCGCAAAAAGGACGCTGCCTACACCGCCCAATGGACCCAGGCCCCGATGCTCGACGACGGCACCGGCGGCGATGCCGTCGGCGGCGACTCCATCTTCTCCGCAACCCTGCCTCCAGGCGAGCAGGTCCATCGACGCCTCGTTCGCTACCGGATCCTCGCGGCGGATGGGCGCGGCAAAACGGTCCAGACGCCCTACCCCGATGACGGCAGCCCGAACTTCGCCTATTTCTGTTACAATGGCGTACTGGCCTGGGCGGGGGCGTTTCGTCCCGGGGCGGCGGGCGAGGCCGGGGTGGTGCGGCAGTTTGCGGAATCGCTGATGCAGGAACGCCCGGCCTACCATCTGCTCGCCACCCAGGCGGACGTGACCACCAGCCAGTACACCAACGGCCAGGACGCGACACGCATGCAGGGGACCTTCGTCTTCGAGGACCAGGTGCTCGATCACATCACCTTTCACAACCGCGGCGAATTCTCGACATATGTGTCCGGCAAGAACAAATGGCGAATGCATTTCAACCGCACCCGCGAACTGCGCCCCAGGGACGACCATGGCCAGCCGTACGGTCAGTCGTGGGGCGACCTGAATCTCAACGGCGGGTCCGCCCCGTGGATCGCCGCCAACCGGGGCATGGCGGGTGTGGAGGAACGGCTGTCGTTCCGCCTGTATGAACTGGCCGGCGTGCCGGCATCCAGGACCCACTATGCCAGCCTGCGCGTCATCGACCACGCCGTCGAAGCCGCCGACCCCGCCGCCGCCACCATCACCGACCCCTCGCTCGGCGGCGGCCGCACCCACATCGGCCAGTATTCGGGTGATTTCTGGGGCCAGTACACCGCCATCGAAAGCCCGGACGGATCGTTCCTCGCGGAACGCGGCCTCGCGGACGGCAATGTGTACAAAATCGAGGGTGGCGGCACCGGCACGGGCGACAAAAAGCACCAGGCACTCGGCCAGCCGGCCACCGCCGCCGACTGGACAGATTTTTCGACCAAGTCGTCGCGCACCCAGACCGAGGCGTGGTGGCGGGAAAACCTCGACTTGCGGGCGTATTACAACTTCCGCGCGGTCAGCCGCATCGTCGGCAACGTGGACATGCGCGACGGCTGGAACCACTTTTTCTACCACGCCCCGGCCGGCGGGTGGAAGCCGATCCCCTGGGACCTCGACATGATGTTCGTCGGGCGCCGCCACCAGAGCGCCAGCGGAGCCATCACCCAGGATCGGTGTCTCACCCTGCCGGCCCTCGACCTCGAAAAGCGCAACCGCTGCCGGGAGCTGCTCGACCTGCTGGTCTTCGACGCCTCCCCCAGCGGCGGCCAGATCGGCCAGCTGGTGGACGAATTCGTGCAGCGGGTCAATCCAACCGGCCAGCCGCTGACCTGGGCCGACATCGACGCGGCTATGTGGAATTTCCACCCGCGCACTGCGGGGGCTCCGGCCACCCCGCCGGCCACCGCCAGCGACAGCAACCACCGCGGCAACTTCTTCTACAGCAAATTCACCTTCAACGCGGGCGGCGGTGCCTACACCCGGTGGCTCCGGCGGCCGGATTTTACCGGCACCGGCGAGCACGAGGACTTCATGAAATACCTGCTCGAGTACATGACCGACACCTATGCGGGAGCGTCCGCCTGGGCGGTGAACAACGGCAACCAGCTCGGTTACGGGTACGAATACTTGAAGCTCGAGGCCCGGGATGCGGCCATCCCGGAGCGTCCGGTCATCACGTATGTGGGCGAACCGTCGCTTCCCGCCAACGCGCTGCGCTTCGAGACCAGCGCCTTCAGCGATCCCCAGGGGCCGGATACCGTCGCCGCGGTCCAGTGGCGGCTCGGCGAACTGTCCGCGCCCGGCCTGGCGGGTTACGTGCCGGGCGCGCCGCGCCGCTACGAGGTGGAGGAGTCATGGACCTCGGGCGAGATTGCTCCCTTCGCCGCCGCGATCACCCTGCCCGCCTTCGCCGTGCGGCCCGGCCACCCCTACCGTGCGCGTGTGCGGCACAAGGACGCCACCGGCCGCTGGAGCCGGTGGTCGCTGCCAGTTCAATTTGTGGCCGCCGCGCCGGACGTCTCGGCCCTGACCGCCAGCGTGGTCATCTCGGAAATCATGTACCACCCGGCCCCGCCCACGGCCGGGGAGGCGGCCCTCGGCTTCACCGAGGACGATTTCGAATATATCGAAATCATGAACACGGCGGCGGCCACGATCGATCTGACCGATGTGCGCTTCACCAAGGGCATCGACTTCGACTTTGCCCCCGGCACCCAGCTCGCCCCGGGAGCCCGCCTGCTGGTGGTCAAAAATCCCGCCGCCTTTGAAAACCGCTACGGCCCCGGCAAACCGATCGCCGGCAGCTACGGGGCCGACCAGCTCCGGAATTCCGGCGAAGAAGTGAAGCTTTCCCTGGGCGCGGGAACCGCAATCCGCAGCGTGACGTACCTGGATGTCGATCCGTGGCCCGCGGCCGCCGACGGAACCGGTCGGAGCCTGCAGCTGGTCGCGCCCCAGTCGCGTCCCGACCACGCGCTGCCGCAAAACTGGCAGGCCAGCCTGGCCACCCTGGGGTCCCCCGGCGGTCCCGACGCCGCCGGGACCACCTTCGCCGCCTGGGCGGCCGCCTTCGGCCTGCCCGCCGATCCGGCCGCCGATTCGGACGGCGACGGCTCGTCCAACCGCCTCGAATACGCCCTGGCTGCCGATGCGCGCGCGTCCACCTCCACCCCGGCCGTCACCACCGGGGTCGAGAGCCTGGATGTCGCGGGCGTCACCGCCGCCTATGCCACCCTCAGTTTCCGGCGGCGGACCGATGCGACAGACGTGAGCCCTGTGGTCGAGTTTTCACCCTCCCTCGGCTCGTGGTCTGCGGGCGGTGCCCTCATCCGCTCCGACCCGGCCGGCCCCGGTGTCGTCCGGGAAACCTGGCGCGCCCCGTCCCCGGTCGTAGCGGGGACGCCGTGGTTTGGACGGGTGCGGGTGCCGTAGCCCCCGCAGCCCGCCCCCGCTCCGCGGACGCCGCGCCCTCGTGGGGGTGCCCCGGGCGTGCGGGAGGGAGCGCTCGCCCGTCCCTTGATGGCCAGTCCCTGCCACCGGCAGGGCTCCGCCGCCGGGATAATGCGGCAATGGCGATGACGCAGGGTGGTATTGACCCCGGGCCGGCGCTGGCTAATTAGCAGGGAGCGCCCCGCTGGCACAGGATTCCCCTGCCGCCCTCGGGGCGTGTTCGTTCCCCGCGTTCCCCGGTTCCTCCCGCAATTTTCCCCCGTTCATGGTCTGGCTCGGCAAAAAAGTATTCGACATGCGGCAGAAGCTCTCGGTGAAGCGCAAGCTGATCCCCGAGGACGAGGAAAAGCCGTTTCTGGACCACCTCGAGGACCTGCGCAAATCCCTCACCCGGATCATTGCGACGCTGCTGATAGGCATGGTGGCCTGCTTCATCTTCAAGGAGGAGATTTTCAAGATCATCGAGCGGCCCATCAACGCGGCGGACATCGGCGTGATGGACAAGGAGCAGAGCCCGCTCGGGCTGAAATCCCCGGAGGAATGGCCCACGGTGGTCGGCATCGCCTATGGCCTGCTGGGATTGAACGAGGCCCAGCGCGGCGTGTTCCTCGGCCATGCCTTCACGGCCGAAACCGAACATCTGCGGCCCGTGGTCGAGGCGCTGCTGGTGCGCCACGCGGCCCAGAGCCTGCCCGCGCCGGCACGAGAGCCTTACATTCAGGCGGCCTCCGGCGGCAGCGAGCCGCTGCTCGCCATCATCCGCGACATGGAGAAAAAGAAGGTCGACGCCTCCTTCGAGCGCGGCCCCAAACACATGAACCTGCGGTTTTTCAAACCGGGCGAGGGGTTCAATCTCTCCATGAAGCTTTCGCTCTATGCGGGCATCGTGGTCGGCTTCCCGCTGCTGCTGTATTTCTTGCTGGAGTTCATCGTCCCCGGCCTGCGCCCGGAGGAACGACGGCTGTTGTGGCCCTCGCTGGTGGTCGGCTTCGGCCTGTTTCTGACCGGCGTCCTCTTCGCCTACACCGTGGTCACCCCCAACGCCCTGCGCTTTCTCTACCACTACGACCTTTCGCTGGGCGGGACCACGGAATACCGCTTCACAGATTACGCCAGCTTCGTGGTCCAGTTCACGCTCATTTTCGGCCTCTGCTTCGAGCTGCCGGTCATCGTGTACGCCCTCAACAAACTGGGCATCCTCAGCTACGAGCTGATGAAAAACACGCGCAGCTACGCCATCGTGATCATCGTCGTCATCGCCGCGCTGCTCACCCCCACGACCGACCTGATCAACCTGTCCCTGCTGGCCGTGCCGATGGTCTTTCTCTATGAAATGAGCATCTGGATCGCTTATTTCCATGACAAGGCGGTCAAAAAACGCGAACTCGCCGAGGAGGAGGCCGAACGCGTGGCGCGCGAGGCCCGGCGCGAGCGCGCCGCCATGGCCGGCGCCTACCTCCTCGACGCCCCGTCCGGCGCCGCGGAAACCTCCGCGGACACCGCCCACGGCACCCCCGGAACCGAGGGCCCCCACGACGCCCACCACCCTCCGTTCCATGAGGACCACCATGCGCATGATGAACACGAGGGCCATGGGGAGCAGGGCCGGCATGACCATGCCACCGGCGAAACCTTCGACCCCACCCACGACGCCGAAGGCCGGCTGACCGGACCGCCCCCAGGCGAAGCCGAAAGCTACCACGACCGGGCCGCCCCATGGCACGGTGCCCCGGCCACGGACGCGGATGAGCCCGCAGCGGCCTCATCCGAACCGCCCGTGACGTCCGGCGGATCCGATCAGCCTCCCGCAGCCGCGGAGCCGGCCCCCGCCAGCGAGGCCCCCGCCAGCGACGTGCCAGCCGGCGAGGCCCCCGCCGAGCCTGCGGCGGATGTTCTGCCGCGAAGTGTGACGCCGGGCGAGCCATCCGGGGAGGCCTCCCGCCATCGTGATTGAGGGGGAGGCGGCGGACGGACGGGCGTTGGCCGCGGCCTTCGGCGTTTCGAATCGCGCTCCGCCTGCGGCCTCCGGCTTTGCACATTCCCGATCACTTTCGCTTTCGCCCCCGTCCTTTTCCGCTTTCCTACCATCGACCATGACGATCCCACCTGCACTTGAGGCCAAGGCCGACGAATATATCGGGCACTATCCGCCGGACCGGAAGCGCAGCGCCGTGCTGCCGTTGCTGCACCTGCTGCAGCACGAGTTTCGTTTCCTCTCGGACGAGGCGGTGGAGTGGGTGGCGCAAAAGCTCGGCATCGCCAAAATCGACGTGCTCGGCGTGGTCACTTTTTACCCCGGGTTCCGTCAGACGGCCCCGGGTAAATACCACCTGCGCGTCTGCCGCACGCTTTCCTGCGCCATGGCCGGCAGCCATGAGCTGATGGAATCGTTGTGCGGGGCGGCGGGGATCGACCGGTCGCACGCCGACCACCATCATCCGATCGCGGTCTCGGCGGACGGATCGTTCAGCATCGAATTTGCCGAATGCCTGGCCTCCTGCGGCACCGGCCCAGTCTGCATGGTGGAGGACGATTTTTACGAAAAGGTCGAGCCCACGCCGGCCGGAGCGAAGGCGCTGCTGGACCGCTACCGGGGCCGTTGAAGCACGCCTCCCACCCCCCCCCGCCCGCCGTCATGCTGACCATTCACCCGCCCGGGGAGCCTGGGGCGTCCCTGACCCCCGAGCGCCTGCGAGCCGGCCTCTGGATCGACCTGCTCGAGCCCACGCCTGGGGAAATCGCCCTCGTGCAGTCGGCCATCGGAGTCGAGCTGCCGACCCGCAGCGAGATGCAGGAGATCGAGCTTTCCTCGCGGATCTACACCGAGAACGACTCCATTTTTATGACGGCCACCGTCATTCAGAAGGCCGACGCGGATTTTCCCGAAGTTACGCCGATCACGTTCGTACTGACCGCCGTCAACCTGGTGACCATCCGCTACGGCACCCCCACGCCCTTCCGCACGTTCAGCGCGAAATGCGACCGGCCGGGTGCCGCCTTCAGCACCCGCGACAAGATGTTTGGCGGGCTGATGGACGAAATCATCGACCGCGTCGCCGACATCCTCGAGCTGGCCGGGGCCGAGCTGGACGCCATCTCACGGGTCATTTTCAACATCCCCTCGCAGCATGGACCGTCGCGCCAGCCCGGCGGCCCGAAGCCGAACTACACGGCCATCCTCGAACGCATCGGACGCTGCGGCGACCTGGCCGGAAAGGCCCGCGAAAGCCTGCTCAGCTTGGCCCGCGTGGTCGCCTTCTACATCGAAATAACGCGCGTGAAGGCACCTCATGAACTCGATGAACACTGGCGCACCGTCCGGAGCGACATCTCGTCGCTCACCGAGCACGCCAACTTCGTCTCCTCCAAGGTCAACTTCTTCCTCGATGCCACCCTGGGCATGATCAACATCGAGCAGAACACGATCATCAAAATCTTCTCGATCGCCGCCGTCGTCTTCCTCCCCCCGACCATGCTCGCGAGCATTTACGGCATGAACTTCAAGTTCATGCCCGAACTGGACTGGTCGTTCGGCTACCCCTGGGCCCTCATGCTCATGGTCATCTCCGCCATCCTGCCCTGCTGGTATTTCAAGCGAAAGGGCTGGTTGTAGCGCCGCCCAGGGCGCGCCGGCCGGCACGGGGTCACGCGCCCGGGATTTCGTTCAGCGTGTAGTAGGCGCTGTCGTGGAGCAGCGCTTCGCCGGCCTGGTTGCGGACGCCGGGCAGACTGAACTGGTGGATGTGGCCCTTGGTCACCTTGTCGACCCGCACGCGGGCCGAAAGGCCGTCGGCGGCGACCTCGATCTTTTCGATCTTCGGCTGGTATTCGTCGACCTCGGGGCTGCCGTAATCAGCCTGGTAGATATAGGTCCAGGCGGCGGCCGACCAGTTGGCGGGGTCGGCGAGCGATTTCAGGTCGGCGGGCTGGGTGAAGGTGAACTCGAAGCCGTCCGGACGGGCGCGCATTTCGTGGATTTCGAACGGCGTCTCGCCGCTCCATCGCACGCGCTCAAGCGAGAAGTCCTGCCCGCCGCGCGAGCCCCAGCCGCGCGCTGTGCCGCCGTAAAACATGGAGCCGTCCGCGTCCAGCCGCAGCGGCACGCAGCCGCTTTTGAAGCCTTCGCGGAACATGATGGCCGCCCCCTGATAGATTCCGTTGACCTGCTCCAGAAAGACCCGCGAGAGATTCGAGTAGCATTGGTCGCCCACAAACATTTGTCCGGCGAAGGGGCCGAATTTTCCGTCGGTGGTGTCCGCCGCAATGCCGCTGGAGGAGGCGCCGAGCCGGCCGTGGGGCAGGACCACGGCGGGAGGAATCAGCTGCGGCACCCGCTGGCGTTCGACCACGAGACGGCTCTTGGTCTGGGGCGCGGGCGGTGCCTCGCCGAGGTTTTTAGCGAGGTCAAACCAGCGGTTCCCGTCCGGATGGCCGACGAATCCGCCGGGTTTGAGCCACTTGAGCGAACTCGACCCGTTCCACGGCCCCTGGTTGTCGGTGTAAAACATGTCGCCCGCGGCATTCGGCCCGATGCCGCCCGGACTCCGGACGCCTGAGCAGGTGGGAATGATCTTGCCGTCGGGGGCGATCCGCAGGCACCAGCCGCGGAAGGGCACATCGGAGGAAAACGAGCCGGTGAGACAGAGCACGGTCCAGATGTTGCCCTCCTGGTCAGGCCGGGAGCCGAAGGCATACTCATGGTAGTCGCCCTTGATCCCCCACCCGTCAGCCACGTTTTCAAACTGATCGGCGCGGCCGTCGCCATCGGTGTCGCGCAGCCGTTCGAGTCCGGGACGATGGGTGACGGTGAGCGATCCGTCCGCCGCGGCGGAGAGCCCGAGGATTTCATGCAGACCGCTGGCAAACAGCGTCCACTTCGGCTGCGCGGGCTCGTCATAGGCCCCGTCGATGATCCAGACCTCGCCGCGGCGGGTGCCGACCGCGAGGCGCCGGCCCGGCAGCAGATCGATTCCTCCCGGCTCGATGACCGCGCCATCGGGCATGGCCAGCGGGACGATCGGATAGTACTTTTCCTCCCGCGCCGGATCGGCGAGCGCGGTGGCGCACAGGGCAAGCGAGGCAAGGCTGGGAACGAGGCGGTGGGACATGGGTCTGGGAAAATTGGGAACGTCGAAGGAAAGAAGCCGGGATCACAGCCAGCGGTACGCCACCACCAGGCGGGCCTGGCCGTTGGCGAGGGCCACGGGCACGAGGAGTTCGTTCCCGCGGCGGATCGGAGCCGCGCCGCCCTCGACGGTGACCGTGAGGTTGCCCCCCAGGCGCCACGACCCATTCGGACCGGGCTCCGCCTCCGGGCCCGAAGCCAGGCGGAAGTGCAGGCCTTCGGCCGGGCCGGCGGCCCGCAGCGAAATCGTGCGCACCAAGGCGTCGGAGGCGTCGGCCAGCCGGCCGGCCGGCCGCACTGCGTCCTCGATTTCCACGCCGCCCACGGCGTAGCGGAAAGTGGGGGTGCCGGTGGAGTCGAGCGCATACCCACGGTAGCGCGAGTGCCGGGCGCGGCCGGTGTCGTCGACGACCGGCCACGGCTGATCCGCGGTGGCCAGCAGGGCGAACTCCTCGCCGGCCGGGCGTTCGACCACGGCGAAGCCCAGCGGGGCCACGTCGCCGGCACCGCGCCCGGTCCAGTGGCGGCCCGCATCCAGGAACAAGCCTTTCCACAGCAGCCCGAGGCGCAGCTGGTCCTGGTCGAACGCGTAATGGAGTTGCTCCGGACTGCCCACCGCGATGAGGCGGCGACTGCCTCCCGAGGGCGCGAGAAAGCCCCGGTAAATGACCGGGCGGCCGCCGGCGGCCGCGAGCACGATTTCAGGAAACTCCTCGCCCGGAGCCTTCTCCTCCTTGGACAGCCACACCCGGTCAAAACCCGGGCCGCTCCAGGCAAGGGTGAGGCTTTGTTCGCCCGACCCCTCGAAATATTCGACCCGCACCCGGCGCGGTCCGGCGGCCAGCTTCACCTTCTTTCGCTTCTCCGAATACGCGTGGATGCTGTCATGACGGATGACCACCTGGTCGTCGATCACCAGCCGCGAGCCGTCATCGGAGCCGAGGGCAAAACCGTATTCTCCGTCGACCGGCACGTCCAGGATGCCGTTGAAGACCAGTCCGAAGTGGTCGCGCAGGGTGGTGACGCCGAGGGTGATGAGGTTGTCGTTGACCTCGTCGACCGAGACCTTGTTTTCCTGCGGCAGGGCCAGGAAATCCGGCAGCGTGCTCCATGAGCCCTGAAAGACCATGCAGGTGAGTTCGCGCAGCCCGGGCGCGGGCGCGGAGCTGACGAGGATGCGGCCGTTCATGATCATGGCATGGCCGGGAAAGGTGCAGACAAAATCGATCGCGCCATCGGTGGCGGGCGCGGTGAACGAAACGGTGCCGGACTGGCCGGGGTCGATCATCGGGGTGTGGGCGAGCACGCGCGGGTCCTCGGGAATCCACTGCCGGGCCGCGCCTTTTTCACCCAGCTCCCAGGCTTTCTGGGCCACCGGCATAAAAACCCCCTCTTCGTTCAATATGACAAGGTTATGAGGCATCTGGTCGTCGTTCTGAAGGGTGATCTCGACCGGCTGGCCCGGCTTTACCCGCAGCGAGGTCTGGTCGTATTTCATCAGCCCGGGCCGCGTGCGCAGCAGGAAGGTGGCGGGGGCGTCCGCGGCCACGGCGGCGGGGGCAAAAACGGCCAGCAGGGCCGCAAAAGGAGCGAACTTCATCGCGCCCAGACAACCCCCCGAACCTCAGGCCGCAACCCTAGTCCCCCCCTGGAAATTCGCCGTGAGTTTCACCGTCGCCCCTCCCCGGCGCGGCCGCCGCGGAAGCCGCTCAAGGCACGGCCGGCGGGCGCGGCCAATGCCGCCAGATGTGCTGGGCAAACTGGGGCTCTTCCAGGCCCGGGAAATGCGCCACCCGCTCGAATTCACCGGATTTTTCGATGGCCTGGAGGAAATCCGGCGAGTGCCGGACCATTAAATCTCGATACCCGAACGCCACCAGCAGCGGCCGCCCTTCGGCGTCGGACTGGGCAATCAGCGCGCGCAACGCGTCATGGTCGGTCTGCAGGCTGATCAATAAAGGATCGTAGGCGCTGGCTTCTGAGCGGTGCAGGGCCGCCAGCGGGACCACTCCGTTGATGGGAACGCGCACGGCGCGGGCCACCTCCCGCAGCGCCTGCTTGCCCATCTTCCGGTACGTGGCGAGCGGGGAGGCGATGACCGTCAGCCACAGGGCGCAGGCCAGTCCAAGGACCAGACCGCCTGCCCAGGCGGCCCCCCGGCCCCGGCGGCGGGCCAGTGAAGCCAGCGAGGCCAGCCCCGCCGCCGCGAGCACCAGCCCGCCGGGCAGCAGATAGAGCACGTACCAAGTGAAGAGCACCGTGCCGCCGGCCAGGGTGGCGGCCACCGCCAGGGCGGCGGCCAGAGGCAGGGTGAGCGCCAGCAGGCGGCCCGCCGGATCGGACCAGGCCCGGCGCACCCCGGCGGCCAGCAGCCCCGCCGCAGCGATGAGAAGCAGGACCACGGTGGCGGGATGCCGGTCCCACAGGCCGCCCAGCGACGGATGGCTGGCCAGTTCCGGATTGGCGTTCTCCCAGGGCATGCCGGCAAGCAGGAACGACCCGGTGGTGACCGCCCAGGATCGACCCAGGCCGGAGGAAAAAACGGCGTTCTCTGCGAGTGCCTGCCGCATTTGCGGAAAACACGGTGCCATCAAATGCAGATACACCAGCGCGGCCAGGACATGCACGGCCAGGAATGTGCGCCAGGCACCCCCGCCCCGCCGCCACAGCCAGACCAAAGCCAGGAAATTGAAGGCCAGCAGGTAGTGCACGGCACCGGCAAACGACCAGAGCAGCAGCACCTCGGTGGCGGCAAAGACCACCCACCACCGCCCCCGGCCGCTCTCGACCGCCCGGGCCAGCGCCAGCGGCAGCAGCGGGGCCAGCAGCAGCACAAAACTGTGCGCCCGGGCCTCCGTGGAGTACCGGACATGCCACGGGTGTACCGCCGCCAGCCATGCGGCCGCCACCCCGGCCCCGGCCCCGCCCAGCCGGCGGGCCAGCAGGGCGATCACCCCCACCGAGCCCAGCCCCGCGAGAAAGGCGGGCAGCCGCAGCGGCACCTCGGCCGGCAGGGTGGCGGCCGCCCAGCCCCGGGCCACCGAAAAGTCGTACGCCGCCCGCGAGGCCAGCGAATACGGCACTCCATTGTTGGCCATCTGGTTCCCCCACAGCGTGCCCAGCCACGACACCGGCCGCCATTCCCGCGCGCCGTCGGGCAGCCGCTTGTGCTCTCCGGCCACGTACCGCCGGAACATGTACGCCTCGTCATTGTAGAGGCTGTGCCCCAAGCGGGGGAACCGAATAAAACCGGCGAGCACCACCAGCGCGAGCCAGGCCGGCCAAAACCACCGGACTGACGGCCGGACGCCGACCGTCGGCCGCTCCGAACCGGCGGACGGGGCGGGAAGCCACCACCGCGCCGTGACGGCGAGCACCAGGCACAAGGCCGCGGAGAGCACGGCCGCGTGCCACTGCCCCTCAAAGACGAAATCCTCCAGCCGGGGGTTTTTTCCCCGGGCCAGCCGGCCCTCGATCAACCCGGTCCATTCGCCCTGACACGCCACCACCAGCATGATCAGCCCCACCGCCGCCATTCCAAGGCCGGCGGCCGCCCCCCGCGCCGGGCGTGTGGGCCAAAGGGTGGAAATTTTCAACGACACGCGTCCCGCATAGCCCCACGGGAGCGTTTTGCCAAGGACGGAGGCGGCCCGCCTCGTTTCCCAACGGAAAGGAGGTCGGTCCGCACATCCGGCCATTGAACTGTGGCCACCGCCGAGTTTGGTCCTCCCTTCTTCACGATGGGATCCCCACACCAATCCCCACCCACCCGCCTCGCCACGCTCCGAGGATGGATGGCCGCGGTGTGGGCGGCCCTGCGGCACGCCCCGCACCTGGCGCTGATCGCTGCCGCACTCGGCGTGGCGGGCTCCGCCGCGCTGGCCTGGCAGATGGGACAGAACGCCCTCGGGGAGCCCGGCCCCCCCGCCCAGGTGCTGGTGGCCAGCAGCTCGCTGGCCGGCCAGGAATTCCTGCGGACCTTTGTCCAGGACTGGCTGGGATGGACCCTGCTGCTGCTGCTGCCGGCCTTCCTGCTCGGCCTGATCCGCCTCCGCGGGCGCGAAATCGTGCTGCCGGTGGCCCTGGGCTGCGGGGTCGTGCTGGTCTGGTGGCTCCTTGAGGACCTGGTGGCCACCTTCGGCGGCGAGCTGGCGCGCAGCCGGCTCGGCGAGGACCGGTCGATGCCCGCCTACCTGGGCAAACTCCTCGTCACCAGCCTGGCCCTGCTCTGCCCGGCGGCCATGGTCTGGCTCTACCAGCGCGGGCGGGTCCTGGACCGGTACGTCCTGCGCTCGTTCCTCACGCCCTTTGCCCTGTGCTTCTGCGGTCTGCTGGCGCTCTTCATCTTCTTCGACTTTTACGACAACGGCAAAGACCTGATCGAGGCCAGGTTCAGGCCTGGGCAGGTGCTGCTCTTTTATCTGGTGCAGCTGCCCAAGTTCATGGTCGAGATCATCGACATCTCCCTGCTCCTGGCCGTGCTCTACTCGCTGGGCCGGCTCTCCCGGCATAACGAGATCATCTCCATGGTCACGGCCGGCGTGAGCGTGCCCCGCCTGCTCCTGCCCCTCTTCGCCGCGGGCGGCTTCGCCGCCATCATCACCCTGGCCTGCAGCTACCAGTACGCGCCGGAGGCGGACCGCAAAAAAAGCGACCTCATGCAGCTGGCCGGCGACATCGGGGCCGACCGCCAGAATTCCCGGGCGCGCACCAGCGCCCAGCGCGTCGCCTACGTAAACCGTGAGGACCGCCGCTTCTGGTATCTGGAGAACGTTCCCATCGACCTCAACGACCGCAATTTGATCACCGGCGTGGAGGTCCATGAGTTCAACGAGGAAGGATCGCTGCGCTGGTCGCTGTTCGCGCGACGGGCCAACTGGGTGCCCTCCTCCAAGCCGGGCGAGTCCGGCGAGTGGCAATTCCGCACGGTGCGCGAAATGTTCCACGCCGCCGACCCGCTGCAGTACCGCGACACCCTGAGCGGGGCGGTGGCCAAACTCGGCTGGCGGGAAACGCCGTGGCGGCTGCTCAGCGAAAGCGCCAAGCTCCCGGCTCAGTTTCTGACCGTGCCCCAGCTCACCAGCTACCTGCGGATGAACCGCGAATTCCCCGAGTCCCGGCTCGCCAGCTACCGGACGTGGTGGCACGACCGCCTGGCCCGCCCCCTGCGCTGCCTCATCGTCGTGCTGTTTGCCGCCCCCCTCGGCATCGTCTTTTCCCGGCGCGGGCTGATGGGCAGCGTGGCCTCGACTATCCTCCTCTATTTCGCGATGTATTTTCTCACCACCGTCTTCCTCCGCCTCGGGGAAAGCGGAAAAATCCCGGCGGCCAGCTCCACCTGGACCGTCAATATCGTCTTCGGCCTCGTCGGCCTCGTCCTGCTCTGGCAGCGCTCCACCGGGTCCAGCCTGGCGGACGCCCTGCGCCGACTCCTCCCAGCATCCCGCCAGCACCCCACATGATCAATCAGGAATGGAAAATCAAGACCCGGGCCCATGCCTGTTGCGTCAGCGGCCAGCCGTTTGTCGAGGACGAGCCGTTTTTCACCGCGCTGTTTGAGGATGAAGGGGAGGAGGACGGCTTTATCCGCCGGGACTATTCGGTGGCGGCCTGGAAGCAGGAGCGGGCCGGACTGCGGCCGTTCTCCCACTGGCGCAGCCTGTATGAGCCCCCCCGCACCGAACCGGCCCGGCGCGAGGTGGTGGAACGGGAGGGTGCCGAGGCCCTCCTGCGCCGCCTGATCGAGGAGGACGCCCCGCTCACCGAGAACACCCGCTTCATCCTGGCCCTGATGCTCGAGCGCAAAAAAAACCTGCGCGAAACCGACAGCCGCAGCCTCGGCACCGCCCGGCTGCGCATTTACGAACACGCGAAAACCGGCGAAGTCTTCATCATCCGCGACCCCCTGCTCCGCCTCGACCAGCTCGAATCCATCCAGCGCGAGGTCTCCGACATGCTCGCCAGCCGCAGCGCCCCGCCCGCAACCGCCGCCGCCGCCGAGGAGTCTCCCGCCGCTGTCGAGACACCCCCGACGGCAGCGCCGCCCGCGACCGCCGCGGATCCTGCTTGATGGGCCGCTGAAAGCGTGTCCATGTTCCCGTGTCTCCGGCCTCCCTGAACCTTGGCTTTTCCATGACCCGCGGCTTGTTTCTCACATTCGAAGGCTCCGAAGGCTGCGGAAAAACCACGCAGATCGGGTTGTTGCATGAACACTTGCAGGCAGCCGGCCAGGCGGCCCTGCTGGTCCGCGAACCGGGAGGTACCACCCTCGGCGAGGAGGTCCGCGAACTCCTGCTCAAGCACCCGGCCGATCGGGAGCCGATCACCGCCGAGTGCGAACTGCTCCTTTTTGCGGCCAGCCGGGCCCAGCTCGTGCGGGAGAAAATCGCCCCCGCGCTGGCGGCAGGCACCCATGTGATTGCGGATCGTTTTTACGATTCTACGACCGTGTATCAGGGGTATGGGCGCGGCCTGGACCTGATCGCGATCAGCCAGCTAAACGCGTTTGCGGTGGGATCCAGCCACCCTGATCTGACCTTCCTCCTGGACATGGATGCCGCCGAGGCCCACGCCCGCGCCCACCACCGCTCGGACGGGCAACTCGATCGCATGGAATCGGAACCAATGGCTTTTTACGAACAGGTCCGCACCGGCTATCTGCACCTGGCCCGCGAATCAAAGCACCGCGTGATGACGCTCGATGCCACCGCCCCGCCCGAGGCGCTGGCGGCCGAGATTTGGTCGATCGTCCAGACCCGCCTGGCCCGGGCCTGACACGCAGATCACCCCAGCACCCCAGCACCCCAGCACCCCAGCACCCCAGCACCCCAGCACCCCAGCCCCCCAGCACCCCAGCACCCCAGCACCCCAGCACCCCAGCACCCCACCGCCTTATCGCCCGCCGCCCACGCGGCGCCAGATGAAGAAACCGCCGTCTTCGGAGAAGGCGGCTTCCATCGCCGCCTCGATGATTTTTTCCCAGGCCGCGCGGCGTTCGCGGAGGCGTCGATCGGCCTCGGGCAGGGCCTCGAACTGGCGGCGGAAGGCGCGGGCGTCCAGCACCACCGCCATCACGCCTTGATCGTCCCGCGCTCCCTGGGCCGCGCGGGCGTCGAGCGCGCGCACCAGCTCGCCGTGCACCTCGCGCTCGGGAGTGGCTGAAAGGGACATGAGCAGGACCAGCCGCGCCCGGGCACCGGCCGAACCCGCCTTGCCCGCCGCCGGCCAGCCCAGAGCGGCCACACTGTCGTCCTCGTCACCGTAGGCCACGGTGGGATGAATGGTGACCTGGCCCGTCTCGGGCCAAATCCGGCGCAGCACCACGCGCAGGGCCGCCAGCCGCGCCGGGTCCGGCTCGGCCGCAAACGGCAGCACCCCGACCGCCACGCCCTGGCCACCGGCCTGCCGGACCAGCGCGGCATGGGCTGCCGCCACCGCCGGCTCCGCTGGACAGTGGGTCTCAATCCTCCGCCCCCTGCGCAGCATCAGCCCCATCAGCGCGAGACGCGGCAGTCCGATGAAAATCAGGGCGGTCAGGGCGTACAGATGGATCCATCCGGCCGCGCTTTCCCGCGCAGCGGGAGCCAGCTTCTCCTGGTCATGGATGTTCAGCCGCTGCATGTCGGCTCCCTTCGGAATGTCGTGCCGCAGCACGAGGGCGGCCGGCCCGAGGGTGGTGCGCAACACCGAGGAAATGGCCGGAGCCTCGAGAAACGTGCTTTCCCAGGCCGCCTTGTATTCGGCCGAAAGCCCGCGCGCGTACATGCCGACGACCAGGCCCAGCGCCAGAGCCACGGCCCCGGCATGGAAAGCCAGCTCCACCCAGACCGCCGCCCGCGCCCGCAGTACCCGCAGCCATTTTTCCCAAAAAGCCCGCCGCGCCACCCCGACCACGGCCGCCGCACCTTCCGGCACGGCTCCGGCCCCCGGAGCGCCGCCCTCCACGCGCACCCCCGCACTGCGCAGCAGCAGCCGGTTTAGCCAGGCCCCCATGCCGCCATGCCCCCCGACCGTGGGCGTGTCCGACGACCGCCCGGCCACCGCCTCCATCACCCCCCACCCGACATAGACCAGGATATTCCACACGACGAGGCCGAGCAGCGGGATCGACAACAGATTGACCACCTTCCCCGCGCCCAGCTGATGGGTCAGAAAACCGATCCCAAACGCTGCCAACGCCGTCGCCGCAACCAGCCATCCCCCGCGCATCGGCCGCTCCACCCCGGCCGTCACCTCCCGCACACACACGGCCACCCGGGCATCGCGCAGCAGCCGGAAGGCGCGCCGCTCGAGCACTTCATCACGCCGGACCTCGTTTTCCTCCCGGGCCACGCCGGCCAGATCGGATGCCTCCCGCCGGTCGTCCAGAAGGACAATCACGCCGTTCACATCCGCCTCCTCCACTTCGTGCAATGCCAGCACGCTGATGGCCGTTTCCGTTCGCATGGGTTGCAAGAGAGGCGCTTATCGCACCGATTGCCCTTCCGCGCAAGCCCGCCGACCGGAACCAGCCGGAGAAGAAGGGCCAAAAAAAACGGGCGCTCCGTCTCGATGACGGAGCGCCCGGTGTCGGATGCGGAGCCCGAAGCCCCTTCAGTCCCGGTCAGTTGGCCCGGACGCGATAGAACGTGTCGGGGTCGGCCGGGTTGTAGTAGAACGACAAGCCCGCGGTGCCGGTGATCGTCGTGGTGGTTGTGGTGGCCACGACGGTTTGCATGTTCTGCCAGGAGGCCAGGGTGGTCGAAGATTGCAGCGTATAGGAAGCGCCCACCACCGACTGGAAGCTGATGCTCAGGCTGCCGTCCGGATTGATGGTCAGGCCGCCGACCAGGGTCGGAGGCACCACCGGATTGGGCGAGACGACCGCCAGCCCGGTTGCCCCTTCGAGGCCCGGCCATCCGCCCTTGCGGAGCGCCTGGAGCGGCGCGCAAAAGCCGTCCACCTCGGGGAAGGCGAAGATTTCATACGAAGCGCCGCCGCCCGCCTCCCAGAAAGTCGAGCTGATCGGATAATCCCCGGCCGTCAGGAAAATGCGGCCGACGGTGCTGCTGTTGCCCGTTGCCACATCGGTGTAGATGGTGCCCAAGTCAGCACGCGGCTGCACGGTCTCATTGAGCCTCCAGTAACCAAGCGGCGCGCTCGCCTGCACCAGCGTCTCGTAGGGCGTGGGGCGGGTGGCGTTGATGCCATTTTCGTAGTGGGCCAGAATGGTCGCGTCGCTGAGCGCAGTGCCGTAAATGGCCAGCTCATCGGCGGCTCCGCTCCAGCCGAAGGCATTGTCGGAGCGTGATCCGATCTGCAGCCGACCATCCACGCCAGGGACGTAGGTGGTGACCTCCTCGCTGGTCGCGCCCAGCACGCCATTGACATAGACTTTGCCCAGGGTGCCGTCCCAGCTGACCACGACGTGGTACCACTCGTCGGCCATGATGTCCACCGGGGCGGTGATGCTCAGGGCGGTGGCGGTGCCGCTTCCGGTGTAGGTGCGGAAGTTCCATCCTTCGACCGACTGGTAGATGAGCCAGCCCGAACGAGGGTCGGCCAGATTGCCGCTCGAAAGCGCGCAGTTCAGACCGCTGCTGATGGCAGGATCCATGACCAGGGCGGGTTTGAGCCAGATTTCCGCGGTGAAGGGACCGGCCGGATTCAGCGCCGCATTGTAAGGGGCCCTCATTTTCTGACCATCGGCCAGCGTGGTTGAAATCGCGGTGTCGGAGCTGCCAGCCAGCGCGCCCGGGCGTTGGAAGACGGCCGAGGTCTGCGCGTCGAAATTCACGACGGCCCCAAGACTGCCCGAATTGGCGGCGATGGTACTGGCCCGTCCGATCTCACCAGCACCGGTGAGGTTTTCCGCGAGCGAGGTGAATCCCCCGTGGGTTCCACCGATCGTCAGCCTGGAGCCGTCGTCGCCCTGATAGCCGATCAGGTAATGACCGTCCTCAAGGATGCGCAGGGTGCCGGACATCCGCATGGCGAAGTTGTCGTCGTTGCCGGTGATCCCGTTGTCGGGGTCGGCGGCCACGTTGCGGGGCCAGGGGCTGTCCCCGCCGATCCGGCTGGTGCCGCCTCCTTCGGGGTCCTGGAAGTTGATGACCGGCCACAACGAGGTGGCGGCGGCCGCATCCGCGGCGACCGCGGCATCCACGGCGGCATCCGCGCCTTGCAGGTTCCCGCCAATCGGGGCTCCGGGCGCGGTGCTCAGGACCGTCCAGTCACCGGCCATCGCCGGATAGGCGAGCGGGGCCGTCTCGGTCGTGGTGTACCCGATCGGACGCCACGAGGTGGTGTCTTCATTGTTGGCGAAGAACCCCTTGGCGGAGCTGACCTGATACCAGAAGCCGCCGCCGCCCTCCCAGGTCATGTATTCAATGTGATAGACGCCGGCCAGGAGATGCATGATGCCGCGGGTGTTGACGTCGCCGGTGCCGGTCGGAAAATAAATGATGTTCTGGGCCGCCTCGTCCACCGAGCCGGGTCCACCGGTGTAGATGAACTTTGGATCGGGTCCGTTGGCCGCCTTGATCCGGAACATGAAGCCGTCGTCACCGCGGAAGTTGAAGGTGTAGTCGGCTTCTTCGGTGATCTGGATCGACGCATGCGCCGTGGTGACGACGTAGTTGTCGTCGCGCGCCGCGCCGCCGTTGGTGCTGTTGGAGAGCGCCTCACCCGGGAACGGGCGGGCACAGCCGGCCACGCCGGCGGAACCGTTGGTGGCAGGATCCACGAAGTTGAGGTTCGGCTCCTGGGTGTCGACCACCGTATCGGGCGTCAAGGTCGGGGAGCGGTCGTCCGCAGTGGCGAGGAACTCGATGGCCGCGTCCAGCGTCTCCACGTTGTTGATCCCGTTGTTCAGGTACGTGCGGACGCCCCAGGCGTTGGTGGTGCCGAGCGGGCCGGGCAGGCTATCCGGCCACGTGCGGGCGGCGGCCAGGACCAGCGGAACCGGCGTGTTCAAGGTCGTATTATAGACCAAGTCCGCGCCATTGGCGTCCTTCCCGGCGATGGTGAAGGCATAGGAACGGCCGGGAGCCCAGGCGATCGGCTGGCTGAGGGTCGTGGTCCCGATGGATTTGCTCGCCCGCAGGGTGCCCAGCGTCGGCTGCGTCCCAGTGATGAAGTTCCAGGTGGCTCCTGGAGCGGTGGCCTCGACGGTGAATCCGCCGTCGCCGCCGGTGAAGTCCTGATTGAGCACCTCGGCGGCCCCCGCCTTGACGGTCACTCCGGCGATCTCCCAATCAATGCCGTCAGGCGTGAACCCCTCGTCCCAGTCGCCGAAAAAGCGAACTTGGATCGTGTTGCCGGAGGCAACCCCGGGGATCGTGGCAATGCTGGTGATCAGGGTGCCCGAGGCAAAGCCGGCCGAAGGGCCGTTGAAGGCGAGCGAACCTTTCAGCAGCCCGTTGCCAATGATCGGCGAGTCGTAGTAGCCGTTCTGTGTGAAGTTTTCATTGTCCAGGGTCGTGAACTCGCCGCCGTTGATGCTCACTTGGACGACCCCGCCGTCGTAAGCATTCGCCGGCGTGTAATCGCCCTCGAAATTGTAGCGATGTTTGAGGGTCAGCTCGACCGGACCGGCGTTCGGCACCGTCAGCGCCGGACTGGTGATGGAGCCGTTGGGAAGTCCCTCTCCGCCCAGCACCTGCCAGCCGGCGCGGATCCCGCCGACCGTGACCGTGAAGCTCGAGGGATTGGCCACACTCGTGGGAGGACGGTCCTCAATGGTGAAGGCCACCTCGGAGGTCGAGACGATTTTGGAACTCGCCAGGAAGGCCGTGGGGTAAATCACCGGGAATTCCTCGGCGTATTTGGCGGCAATCTGCTCGGGCGTCAGGACCACATCGTGGATCCGCACCCGGGCCATGCTCAGCCCCTGGTTGAAACCGCCGGGCACCCCCTGGTCGGTGTTCTGGCCGCCGAGCACGAAGGGCAGGCCGTCATGGGTGTTCAGGTTGCCGTGAAACTCGGAATTCGCGAGCACCCCGTCGGCGTACACGCGGGTCGTGCCCGCGCCGGCGGCCCCGCCGCCGTCGTAGGTGTACACCAGATAATGCCAGACTCCGGCCGCGGGGGCACCGCCGGCGTTGTTCCAGCCGAGGTCGGGGCCGCCGCCCCACTGGCCGACCGCGCCAAAGGAGGGGTCAATCCCGTAATTGAAGGACATATTGGTGCCGTCAGGACCGCCGCGGCGGCCCCAGGCCACCAGGGTTTCCTCACCCACCACACTCGGATTGAACGCCCAGACCTCAATCGAACGGTTGGGATTGACTCCCGCCACCTGGGCCGGAGCGATCGGCCCCGCATAAAAGTCCGTCCCTCCAGCCAGGGTCACGGCCTTCACGCCGGCGACCGAGGTCACCTCCGGAAGACCGCTGGCGGTGAAATCGCCGGCAATGGTGCCCGAGTTGGCCCACGTGGGCAGCGGCCCGAGCGGCAGGGCCGTCGCATCAAGGTTGATGAGCACGGCGGCATCAGCCGTCAGTGCCAGACATGGCAGAGCCAGCAGCAACCCGGCTCGTAATGGTGTTTTTTTCATGGATACAGAGAAGACAAAAGCGGATTCTGAGGAAAAACCGGGGAGGACCAGCGACCCCCGCAAGTTGAAGACATTTTTCTAAAAATCTATTTCTATTCGGATTCCCCCGATATGCAGAAGGACATTTTTTCTGCGGGATCGGACAAAAGTGGCCCTCGGAGCGGGCCGAACCCCCGCGGACGCTCGTTTGCCCGTTGCACATGGGCGTGCGGCTGATTGGGTGGAGTCATGCATGTTCTTCGCCCCTGGTTTTTCCGCCCGTTCCTGGCCGCCAGCCTGTGCGCGGCGGCGACTCTGCCGTCCGCCTTCGCCGCCGCCCCCGATGCCGCGGCCTCGGCCACCGCGGTCACGTCTCTCCAAGAGTGGCTGGTCCTCCCGAGGGACGGACGCCCGGCCCTGGCCACCGCGCCGTTTGCCGCCTCGGCCCTGACCAAGGCCGACGCCGCCCGGGCCAAGGACCTCCTCTATCAGGACCATCTCGCCTTCATCCGCGCAACCCGCGCCGACGAAATGCAGGCGAAACGCATCGAACTGAACGGCCTGACGATGAAATTCGACATCCTGATGGCCGGCACCAAGCCCGACGGCGGCCACAGCCTGTTCATTTCAATGCACGGCGGGGGCAATGCGCCGCCGCAAGTCAATGACCGCCAATGGGCCAACCAGCTGCGCCTCGGCGAAAAATACCAGCCGAAAGAGGGCGTCTATCTCGCGCCCCGCGCCCCCACCGACACCTGGAACCTCTGGCATCAGGCCCACATCGACGCGTTCTTCGACCGCCTCATCGAAAACCTCATCGCCCTGGAGGGCATCAATCCCAACCGTGTCTTCATCCTCGGGTATTCGGCCGGCGGCGACGGCGTCTACCAGCTCGCGCCACGCCTCGCCGACCGGCTGGCCGCGGCCTCGATGATGGCCGGCCATCCGAACGAAACCTCGCCGCTGGGCCTGCGCAATATCGGCTTTGCCCTCCACATGGGCGCGCTCGACAGCGCCTACCGCCGCAACGAAATCGCCGCCGAATGGGGCAAAGCACTCGCCGACCTGCGGGCGGCCGACCCCGCAGGCTACGCCCACCAGGTCGAAATCCACGCGGGCAAAGGCCATTGGATGGAACTGGAGGACCGGAAGGCCGTGCCCTGGATGGAGACATTCACCCGCAATCCCCGGCCCTCCAAGGTCGTGTGGAAGCAGGACGACGTGACCCATGACCGCTTCTATTGGGTGGCAGTCGATCCGTTCCAAGCCAAAGCCGGGGATGAAATCGTCGCCACACGGGACGGCGCAACCATCACCCTGCAGACCAGCCGCCCGCTCGCCGTGTCCCTGCTGCTCGACGACGCCATGCTCGACGCCGACCAGCCGGTCACCGTCACCCAGGATGGCCAGGTGGTTTTTTCCGGTCCGGTGACCCGAACGATCAGCACCCTGCAGCAGACGCTCCACGGCCGCGGCCAGTCGGATCTGATGTTTCCCGTGCGGCTCGACGTGCCCCCGCCACGCTGAGCCCAAGGGCCGGAAATGCGGGGATGCGACATCCTCCGCGGGGGCGTGTGTCCTCCACAGGAGGCGCGCGGCCGGACGCGCGATGCAGTCCGCCGCCATTTTTGCGCCCCCTGCGGCGGAGGAAGCCCTGACCTTCCGGCTCCGGCGTTTCAACCAGTGACGGACGGCCGCGGCCGTTGCCTCACCGGTGGTACGGCTCGCCGCGCTTGAGCGTGTACACGCGATACAGCGCCTCCAGAAAAACGACCAGCGCCAGCTCGTGCTGGAGCGTCAGGCTGCTCAGGCCGAGCACCAAGTCGGCCCGGGCGCGGGTCGCTTCGTCATGCCCGTCGGAGCCGCCGATGAGCACGCTGATTTGTTTCACCGCCGCCAGCTCCCAGGCGTCCACCTTCTTGCGGAACTCGGCGGTGGTGAGCTGGGCACCGCGTTCGTCGAGCACCAGCCAGAAATGCCCGGCGGGTTTGGCCGCCGGCAGCGCCTTGACCACCTGCCAGGTGAAATCCGTCTGCCGCTGCAGGCGGTGCCGGTACTCGTCCGCGCCGAGCCGCGCGTACTCGAGGGCGGGTTTGCCGATCGTGAGAAGATTCCATTTCATGGCGCACATTCTCATTGGCATGAGGTGCCGGCCTTCGCAATGCTGCAACTTCATGCGCCAATACGAGTGTCCGCAATGTTCAGCCCCCGTGGTCTTCGCCACGCCCGGCGCTGTTTTTGCGGTGTGCGCGAGCTGCCAGTCGATGGTGGTGCGGCGCGATGTGGCGCTGACATCGATCGGTACGATGGCGCAGTTGCCGCCAGACCACACTCCGCTGCAGGTCGGGGCGACTGGCGATTTCCGGGGCCGGCGGTTCACCCTGCGCGGTCGGCTGCGGCTGAGCTGGGACGAGGGGTCGTGGAACGAATGGTACGCGGAGTTTCCCGGCGACGCATTCGGCTGGGTGGCGGAAGCGCAGGGGATTTTCGTCATTTCCGAAGCCGTCGATTTCCCGGCGGGAGGGCGGGACACTCCGTCGGGGCTCACGGCGGGCGAACGCGTGCAGCTGGATGGCGTCGGCTATCAGGTCATCGACCTCAAGGAGGTCAGGGTGATTGCGGGCGAGGGTGAACTCCCCTTCGTGGCCGAGCCCGGCGAACGCTGGCACAGCGCAGAACTGGCCGGCCACGGCGCGGATTTTCTGGGCCTGGAATGGGGCCGCGGCGAATCGCGGGCCTACCGCGGGCACTACGCCCAGCCCGAGGAGATCACGTGGCACGGGCTGCGGCCGGTGCCCGGCTGGCAGGGCGAACCGCTGACCACCGAGCGCCGGCAGTCGGAGGCGCTCAACTGCCCGGCCTGCGCCGGCGTGATTGGGCTGAACGCGCCCGGCCAGACCATGGCCATCCGCTGCACCCATTGCGGCACCATCATCGACACCAGCCAGCCGCAGCCGGTGATCGTGCAAAAGGTCGCGAAGGCCGCCCAACAGAGCACCCCGGTGCTGCCCCTCGGCCGCCGCGGCACTCTGCGCGGCGTGGAATGGCTGGTACTCGGCCACCTCCGGCGCAAGGACCCGTACTCAACCTGGTCCGAATACCTCCTCTACAACCCCTGGGCGGGTTTTGCCTGGCTGACGGAATGGAACGGCCACTGGAACTGGGTCCGGCGCGTGCTCACGCCCCCGATCGAAGGCGCGGGCCGGGCCCTGCTCGACGGCGTGTCGTACAAGGCGTTTGCCAAAGAGCAGACGACCATCACCGAGGTGGCGGGTGAGTTCTATTGGCGCATCAAGGTCGGTGAGGCGTGCGCGATGACCGACTACATCGCCCCGCCGCTCATCGCCTCGAAGGAGGTGTCTGCCGGCCTGCATGAACAGACGTGGTCCGCCGGTGCCTACCTGCCCGGAAGCGAGGTGGCCACCGCCTTTCAACTGCCCCGCCAGCCCCCGGCGCAGGGCCCGTTCCTCAATGCCTCGAACCCCCACGCGATCCGCTGGCGGACGCTGCGCCGTCCCGCCCTGCTCGCGCTCGCCGCCGCCGGCACCGTGCAGCTGGTCTTCGGCACCGGGCGCTGCTCCCGCCGCGACGCCTATGCCCAGGAGTTCACCTACGAACGACCGTCCGCCGCCGCCTTCACCGCCGGCCCCGCCAATGCCTCCGGCTTCGCCTCCACCGCGGCCCCGGTGACGGGCACGGCCGCCGCGCCCGCGCCGCTGATCACCACGCCCTTCGAGCTGACCGGCAGCCAGCGCCCAGCCCGCATCGCCGTCACCGCCCCCGTCAACAACAACTGGCTCGGCCTGGACGCCACCCTCGTCAACGAATCCACCGGCCAGCAGTTCCCGGCCGAAGTGGTCGTGGAGTTTTACCACGGCGATGACGAGGGAGGCTGGACCGAAGGCGGTCCGGATCAGGACACCGATGTGCCGGCGGTGCCGCCCGGACGCTATCACCTGGAACTGGAACCGACGGCCGACGCCTCCGTCACCACCATGCCCTTCAAGGTCAAGGTGCAGCGCGGCGGCCTCTTCATTTCGAACTTCATCATCGTCCTGCTCGGCCTCGCCGCCTACCCCGCCTGGGTCTTCGGACGCCGGCTTTCGTTCGAGGCCAAACGATGGAGCCAGAGCGACTTCACGCCATGAAACACCCGGTTTTTCTCGTCTGGGCCGTCCTGCTCACCGGCTACCTCGCCATGGCCAACACCCGTGGCTGGAGCTTCCTGCACTCGGCCTCCCCGCGCCACTGGCTCCCCGGCGCCCGCACCTCCGGGCTTTCCCACAAATAACCACCACCCCGCCATGACTGGTCTCATCAATCCCGCCGACGTCGCCGCGTCCCTGCTCTACTCGATCATCGGCATCGTCGTTTTCTGCACCGCCTTCATCGTGGTGGACAAACTCACCCCCTACGACCTGTGGAAGGAGCTGGTCGAAAAGCAGAATACCGCCCTCGCCCTCGTCATCGCCGGCGTCGGCCTCGGCCTCTGCCTCATCATCGCCGCCTCCATCCACTAGACCGTGGACGGCCCCGCCCCCGACCCGACCACCCCGTCGGCCCGCCTCCCGCCCGACCCGCGCTCGACCCGCTGGCTGCTGCTCGCATCGGTCTTCACCATCGCCACCTGCGGCATCGTTTACGAACTGATCGCCGGCACCCTCGCGTCGTACCTGCTGGGCGATTCGGTGATGCAGTTCTCCACGGTCATCGGCGTCTATCTGTTCGCGATGGGGGTCGGGTCGTGGCTGTCCCGCTTCGTCCGGAACGATGTGGTCGGGGTTTTCATCAAGGCCGAGCTGCTCATCGGCCTGCTCGGCGGGTTCTCCGCGTTTTTGCTCTTCGCCCTGTTCGAGCAGGTCGCCTCGTTCCGCGTCGTCCTCTACGGTCTGGTCTTCGTCATCGGCACCCTCGTCGGGCTGGAGATCCCGCTGTTGCTGCGGCTGCTGAAGGATGAACTCAAATTCGAAGACCTGGTCTCGCGGGTGCTGTCGCTCGACTACATCGGCGCGCTCGCCGCCTCGCTGCTGTTTCCGCTGGTCCTGGTGCCGAAGCTCGGGCTGATGCGCGCGTCGTTTTTGTTCGGCCTCCTCAATGCCGGCGTCGGGCTGCTCGCGCTGCACCTGCTGCGCGACCAGCTGCGCCACCCGCGGTGGCTGCTGGCCGGCGCGCTCGTCATCCTCGCCCTGCTGACGGGCGGCTTTGTCGCCAGCGAACGCCTGCAGGCGTGGACCGAGCGCGCCGCCTACGCCGAAAACATCATCTACGCCCGCAGCAGCCGGTACCAGCGGATCGTGCTCACCCGCCAGCAGGACGACCTGCGGCTGTACCTGAACGGCAACCTGCAACTCAGCTCGCGCGACGAATACCGCTACCATGAAGCGCTCGTCCACCCGGCCCTGTCGATGGCTCCCGGCCTGCGCCGCGTGCTCGTGCTCGGCGGCGGCGACGGCTGCGCCGTGCGCGAAGTGCTGCGTCATCCGGCGGTGAAAAGTATCCACCTCGTCGATCTCGACGGCGAGATGACCCGTCTCTTCGCGGAGCACCCGGTGCTCCAGCGCCTCAACGGCGGCGCGCTCGCGTCACCCAAGGTGACCGTGGAAAACACCGACGCCTTCACCTGGCTGGAACAGGCGGCCGCCGCCGGCCGGACGTTCGACGCCGCCATCGTCGACTTTCCCGACCCTTCGAATTTTTCCCTCGGCAAACTCTTCAGCACCACGTTTTACCAGCGCCTCCGCCGCGTGCTCACCGACGAGGCGGTCATCGCGGTCCAGTGCACCTCGCCGCTGGTCGCCCGCCAATCGTTCTGGTGCGTCAACGAAACCCTGCGGGCCTCCGGCTTCGCCACCGCGCCCTACCATGTGTACGTCCCCTCCTTTGGCGAATGGGGGTTTGTCCTCGCCTCGCCCGGCGCGGGCGCACTCGCCGTCACCGGCCCTCACTCCCTCCCGGACGGCCTCCGCTTCCTCACCCCCGACGGCCTCGCCCAGGCGTTCAGCTTCCCGCCCGACATGGCCGAGCTGCCCGCAGGCGTGAACCGCCTCAACAACCAGATCCTCGTCCGCCACTTCGAACAGGAATGGGGCCGCTATGGACAGTAATTGGTGATCACGGCTCCAGCCAGATCGACGGCGTCGGTCGTCTCCCCGAGCGCCTGGACCTCGCCGCCATTGTCGGCGGTCGGGCGATCCATCAGCGTCCAGCCGCGCTCACTCCGCAAGACACTGACCCGATGCAGCAGCGGTCGTCCGCCCCCGCCGCCCAAACCCCTGGCTTTGCACTTTCCATCCATCACACCGTGCCGCGCTGAAGCCTCACCGACCGCATCAGATCCCGTCGCCCGTTGGGCCAATCCAGGGTACTCACTCAATGGAGGACGGGTGCAAGATCCGTTCCGTGGGTGGCCCGCTTTTCACGCTCTCCCGAGTGGCCCACACCGGACCCCAGATCCAAGTGTTGATCCTCGCGGGCCGGCACAGCCATGCCCCGCCTGCTCCCTGCCGGCACCTCAAAAAGTGGGTGTCTGCAGATCGCCCCCCATTGAGAGGGTCACGTGAAGGGGGCGGGGCGGGAAAAGTTCTAACAGAAGGCATGGCCATAACAAAGAATGGGACGTCTCGCCGCCGATTCTTGACATAGTTTTACATCCTCAGGAGTTCCATATTGGAGAAACATCGCCACCGCCACTTCAAACGCCGATGCGTTGACCTCCTCAGAACGAGAGTTAATCATCGCTCGCAAGTATTCCACATACGGCCCCTTTGAAATGGTATCAATTCTGTTGATTACTAATGGGATGATGTATTCCAAATGGGTAGCCGGATTCTTTGCCATGAGGTCAAGCAGGAGCGGTGTAGCAGTGCCCCCCTCATTGTCAGGTCATTTAGTGCCGCAACCGGCTCCGGCGTGCGATCATCCACAATTTTCGCACCTCCATGCGCATACTTGATCAGAAAATAATAGGCAATCCGCAGCTTTGGATCATCAAGCGACAGGGCTTCCAGTTCTTTTTCGGTCAGACCTGTGGGATATTTTTGGTTCACCAACAGTGGCTCCAGCGGTCCATTTCCGGTTAGCTGATCCTCGGCTGCGACAACACCCACAAGGACAAGCAGGCAACAAAAGAGCGAACGTACGCTATTTGTGCGGGACATAAAATCTCGAGACGTTTTTGATAATCTCCAACTCATTTGTTGTGAGCCGTTTTGCCGCTTCTGAATCATTTTTCCAGTGGTTTCCAGCATCTTCTCTCATCCGCCGTGAGTGGTCACTGTTGGGATGGGAATCAGAATGATGAAACGGGACCAATCCAGGACACCCACTCAATCAAGGACGGGCGAAACGTCCGTTCGGTGGGTGTCCCTCTTTTCATTCTCCCGGGCCCCCAGCCCCGCACTGCTGAAGGAAAAGCACCATCAACCCGCGCCCAGCAAATTCCTCCCCGCCGCCCGGGAACCGGGGATCCCCCTGTAGCGGGGGTCGGTGACCCCGGATCGTCGCCCCTAGGAACCACCTCCCGGCAGAGGCGAAGCAGGGGCCTTTCCGCGCCCGCAGATGCCCACCACCCCTCCCCTGGCTTTTTCACAGTCCATGCGGATATCGCCGCAGACGAAATAGCGTGATCGGAGGCGTCGGACGGGGCGTCGGACGGGGGCGTCGGACGGGGGCGTCGACCGGGGTCACCGACCCCGGCGATAGGGCGAGCGGCGGACGCGGGCACCCTGGTGGCGTTCATTCCAGAATAAACCATTGACGATTTTCTCACGCCGGGAGCAGCGTGGGTCGCCATCCTGGCGCATTGTCCATCCCGTGCGTGTTCCACCCGAGATCGCCCATCAACCAAACGAAAGCAGCAGCGATGACACGCGGTCGCCAGCCGCCGCTCCGCTGCCGCTGACCCGTCGCGCCTTGCTCGGTGCCGGGCTGGCCATGAGCGGCTGCCGCCCGGCGCGGGCGCGCTGGACCGGAGGCATCGTCGGCGCGTCGCACCAGACCGGGCATCTGCTCCGCGACCGGTCGTTGGCCATCGCCACCGCCACCGCCACGGAAAAGGCCGACGTCATCGTGGTCGGCGGCGGCATGAGCGGACTGATCGCCGCCCTGCGGATCCAGCAGAGAGGCCGTCGCGTGCTCGTGCTCGAGCTCGAACCACACGTCGGCGGCAACGCCACCAGCGGCCGCAACGCGGTTTCGGCCTACCCGTGGGGGGCCCACTACGTCCCGGTCCCCTCCCCCGACATGACCGATGTCTGCGCCCTGCTTGGCGAGCTGGGCCTGGGGGTTCCCGGATCCTGGCGCGAGGAATTTTTCTGTCACGACCCGGATGAACGCCTCTGGCGGCGAGGCCGCTGGCAGGAGGGCCTGGTGCCTTCCTCCGGAGTGAGCCGGGACGACCGCGCGCAATTGGATCGTTTTTTCGCGCGCATGGCGGAATTCAAACAACGGCGGGGCGCCGACGGCCTCCGCGCCTTCTGCCTGCCGGTCGCCCAGTGCTCGCAGGACCCGGAAATCGCCGAGCTCGACCGCCTGACCATGGCCGCGTGGCTCGATCGCGAAGGATTCACCAGCCCGGAACTGCGGTGGCTGGTCGACTATTCGTGCCGCGACGACTACGGAGCGGGCGTCGACATCGTCTCGGCGTGGGCCGGAGTGCATTATTTCGCCGCACGCGAAACCGACGACGTCTTCACCTGGCCCGAGGGCAACGGCTGGATCATCAACCGCCTGCGCGACCGCCTCGGCGACGCCATCCGCACCGGCCACCTCGTGACTTCGATCACACCCGAAGGCGGGGTGACCGCCCTTGAGGTCGCCACTAGGCAGGTGCGACGCTGGCAGGCCGGCGCGGTCGTTTGCGCCGCGCCCCGATTCATCGCCCAGCGGCTCATCCCCAGCCTGCCGCCCGCCACCGGCCTCGACTATTCGCCTTGGATGGTGGCCAATCTCACGCTCACACGCGACATTTCCCCGGTCTGGGACAACGTCCTGCGCGACAGCCGATCGCTCGGGTACGTCGTGGCCACTCACCAGCGGCTGGCGCGCCCGGTCGTGACGCAGCCGTCCCCCACCGTGATCACGTATTACCGGCCGCTTGATGATACCGCTCCCGCGGAGGCGCGACGGCAGGCGCTGGCCCGCTCGTACGACGACTGGGGCCGGCTCATCCTCGACGACCTGCGCGGCCCGCACCCGCGGCTGGCCGCGGACCTGGAACACCTTGACGTCTGGCTGTGGGGCCACGGCATGGCCCGGCCGACCCCCGGCCTGATGTTCGGGCCGGTCCTGCCCGCCCTGCGGCAGCCGCACGGCCGCATCGTTTTTGCCCACACCGACCTGAGCGGGCTGTCGGTCTTCGAAGAAGCCTGCCATTGGGGCCACGAGGCCGCCCGCCACATCTTGTCCGCCGCCTGAACCGCCATGCCTCTCGCCGTCCATTCCCTGCTTGATTTTCACGGGTGCGACCCGGCCCGCCTGCATGACGCCGCCGGCCTGCGCCAGGCGATGCTCGACGCCATCGCCGAGGCGGGCGGCACGTATGTGACCGACGTGTTTCACGCTTTCAGCCCGCACGGGCTGAGCGGCGTCGTCGTCATTGCCGAAAGCCACGTCGCCCTGCACACCTGGCCCGAACTGCGTTTCGCCGCCGTCGATATTTTTTCCTGCAGCGCGGAACTGCGACAGGAGATGATTCAGGCGCGGTTGCAGGAATGGCTGCGCTCCGAACGCGTGACAGTTGACAAGCGCAACCGAGGCGATAATTATCCGATTCCGCCCGTGACCCGGGCCGATGTGGCAGAGTAGCTCAGGGGTAGAGCAGGGGACTCATAAGCCCTTGGTCGGCGGTTCAAATCCGCCCTCTGCTACCACAAATCAGACCCCCGCCGGGTGGAGGCGGCCGCGAGAAGAAGCCAAACCGAGGAGGTGACGCTGACGTTAACGCTCGGCCCGCTGGGGTCGTATGCGGCCACCGCGCCCTACGACTGCCCCAAGTCGGCGCTCATCCTCGCCGAAGCCGGCGCGCTCCTGGCCAGGGAACCGCTCTCTGACGACCTGTGGGGTGCCGTCAACGGCCTCGCCCTGCTCGCGACCGGCCATTCCGACTACCTGGGACCACGCACGCTCGATCGCCCCGCAGGCTGAAAAACTGGCACTGAAAGACGGCATGGCCACGTGGGACTGAGTTACAAAAACCTTTTCCTTGCCGAGTACTACGGAGTCACCCGCGACCCCGAAGTGCTGCCCGCCATCGCCGCCTACACCACCTTTCTCGCCAAGGGGCAGAGCTTGTATGGAACCTTTGGAACGGCATTCCGCAGCTCCCTGACCCATGAAGACCGCTGGCTGCGCGCCAAGGCGGCCAATGCCCTGAAAAACCTCGGCGATACCGCCAAACCGGTCATCACCGACGTACTCAAGGCCGTCGTCGCCACCGCCGAACCCTCGCTGCCGGTGTCCTGGAACGACCCGGTCCAGCTCACCCATGGCGAACTGGCCGCCGCCCTCCTCGGCGGCCTGCTGCGCGGCTCGATCGAGGGCATCGAGACCGAGCTCCTCTATCCGGCGATCCAGGCCATTGCCCGCAATGCCGACGGCATGGCGCGGTCCCAGCTCAACCACGTGCTCGAAAACCAGCTCACCCTGGAGGACGTCCAGGCCCTGGCCCCGGACATCCTCGCCGCCATCGACACGCCGGCCCCGGCGGACACGATGTTCGGCAACGAGATCCGCATGGCCGGACTGCGCGCGCTCTCGAAATACCAATTCCAGAAAGGCCTGGCCGCCGGCCAGAAGTTCGCCCAGACCCAGAATCCGCACGGCAGTGAAAGCCGGATGGGCGAGATCATGCGGGAACGCATCCGCTACGGCGCGGCCGCCAAAGCGCTCCTGCCCGACCTCGAAGAGCTGGTCGTCCAGTCGCGCGAGGACCGGGAATTCCCTCAGGACCCGGGACGGCAGCGGATGGCGTCTGTGGAAGCGGCCATCACCTCCATCCGGGCCGCCACCACCGTGATCGACATGCGCTCCATTCCGGCACCCGCCGCCGGCTCCGCTCCCCATCCCTGAAAGTCCGACCCTGAAAGTCCGGCCCGCGCGCCCCTGAACCGGCCGCCCCGCGCTCCGACGGTCACACCATGGGCCAGCGAAAACGGCTCTGCAGGGCGATCCTTTTCCCCGTCTCCTGCGACGCCCGCGCCGCCTCGATGATCTCGAGCACATGCAGGGAATGATCAACGGCCACCCTCGGCTCAAACTGATGGACCAGCGCCTCCCCGACCCGCGTGGCTCCTTCCTGCCACTGATACCCTTGGGAATTCTCCTGCTGCAGGACGGCCGGCTCCTTCGCGGAGGTATCGAGGAAAACGCCCCGGGGCTCCCAGTCGTAGCCGATCAAGCGCAGGTTGCCCTGATCGCCGTAAATCTGGATGGAATGCAGGGTCTGAGCGGAGGCATCGTGGCCGTGTGGGTCGAAATAATTGAAGCCGCACATGACATGGCTGATCACCCCGCCGTCGTGCTCCATCAGCACATGGGCATTGTCCTCGGCCTCCACCTTGATCTCGCCTTTGTCATCCACCGTGCGCGCCTCCCTGACAATGCTGGTCATCGCCATCACCGAACGCGCGGGCCCCAGCAACCCGGTGAGGGTGGCCAGATTGTACACCCCCAGGTCGGGCAGGCTGCCCCCGAGTTTTTCGTAAAAAAAGGCGCTCCAGGTGGGGCCGGCATGACCGTACTGGCCGTGCGCGCTGGCCAGCTTTCCCAACCGCCCTTCCTGGATGCACCGGCTCATGAAGGCAAACTGCGGACTGGTCACCACCGCAGGCGCGCCCCACAGCCGCAGCTTCCGGCTGGTCGCCAGGTCGAGCAGCGCCCGACCCTCCGCATAGGTGTTGGCCATCGGCTTCTCGCTCCACACGTGGCGGCCCGCGCGCAGGGCCTTTTCGTTCAAGTCCCCGTGCACCTGCATGTCGGCGAGCGTCACCATCAGGTCGAAGGGCACGCCAGCCAGCATGGAGTCGATATCCGGATAGGTCGCCGCCTGGAGGCCGTAACGCTCGTTCTGCGCCCGCGCGCGCTCAGGCTTGAGGTCGCACAGGCTAACGATCTCCAGGCTGGAGGATCCTTGCAGATGGGGAATGTAGCGGTTGCTGACGCTGCCGCAGCCGATGATGCCGATCCGCAGCTTCCGGCCGTCCGCCTCCGCCGCCACGCTTTCCAGGGAGGCGGCCAGGAGCGCGGCGCCGGCCATCGCGGTGCGCCGGAGAAAATCCGCACGGGACACGCCCTCCTGCCGGCCGTCCTCGATCTCGGGGCTTCCAGACACCTCGGCGCGGAAATAAGTCGGCATGACAGCGGGCGTGGGCACAGGGTGAAGGCGAGCCCCGGGGGCAGGCCGGCGGCCGCACCGGGGCCGCCGTGAACCAGCGGGGGAATTAAAATATCATAGGAGCCCGGCCGAGGCCGATCAAGAGGGAAGTGGCGGCCGGGCCGAGGCCGCACGGCGCTTGACACGCCCGGGACACCGCGCCAGCACGCTTTCACCGAAAAGAACGATCCTCATGAAGCGCTTGCATCCCTCCATCCTCCTGCTTGTCGCCGGCCCCCTCTGGGCGGAGGTCCGTCTGCCCTCGGTGTTCGCCGAAAACGCCGTCCTCCAGCGCGACCGCCCGCTGCCGGTCTGGGGCTGGGCGGAGCCGGGAGAGGAAGTCACAGTCTCCCTAGGCGCGGAAAAGGCCGCCGCCGCCGCGGGCCGGGACGGCCGCTGGATGGTGCGCCTCGCCGCCCAGCCGGCGTCGAAGGAACCAATCACCCTGACCGCCGCCGGAAAAAACGCGATCGAAGTGAAAAACATCCTGCTCGGCGACGTCTGGCTGTGCAGCGGGCAGTCGAACATGGACTGGGGCCTGGGCGGTTGCGATGCGCCCGAGGACATCGCGGCCGCCAACCTCCCGCTGATCCGGCATTTCCGGACCGAATACAATTTTGCCAGCGCCCCCGCCACCGACGTGAAGGGCCGCTGGTCGGTGTGCACGCCCAATACCGCCGGCGGGTTCAGTGCCGTGGGCTTCTATTTCGCCCGCTCCGTCCAGGCCGCCACCGGGGTCCCGATCGGCCTGCTCACCAACGCGGTCGGAGGCACCAACATCGAGCTGTGGATGTCCCGGGAAACGCTGCTCCAGACCCCGGCGCTGGACCCCTATGCGCGGCAGATGCGCGCATCGCTGGCCGCCTATCAAGTCCAGCTGGCCGGTGCCCTGCCCGCCATCGAAACCTGGACGGCCGCTAGCCGGGCCGCGCAGATGGCGGACCAGCCGCTCCCGATGCCACCCGCCTGGCCGGAGTTCCCATTCGGCGAAAGGGTCGCCCGCCCCCGCTGCGTCACCCTGCACAACGGCCACATCGCCCCTCTCGTGCCCATGGCCCTGCGCGGCGTGCTCTGGTACCAGGGCGAAAGCAACGCCGACGGCGACCTCTACCTGGAGAAAAAGGCCGCTATGCTCGCCAACTGGCGCACCTGGTTCGGCGACCCGGATCTCCCGTTTTACTTCGTCCAGCTCGCCGCCTTCGAACCGCCGAACGACACCCCCGCCGGCACCGGCTGGGGCCGCATCCGCGACGTGCAGCGCCGCTGCCTCACCCTCCCCCACACCGGCATGGCCTGCGCCATCGACCTCGGCGAGCCCGATGACATCCATCCCAAAAACAAGGCCGACGTCGGCGAACGCCTGGCTCGGTGGGCGCTCGCCCGCAACTACGGACACCCCGGCCTCGTGCCCAGCGGTCCGCTCTTCCGCGACCTGAAAATCGAGGGTGCCACCGCGCGCGTCCGCTTTGACTCAATCGGCGCCGGTCTCATCACCGCCCGCAAAACCGGACGCTCCCCGGCCGCCGAAGAAAAAAATGCGCCGCTGCGACGGTTCGCCATCGCCGGAACCGACCGGAAATGGGTCTGGGCCACCGCCGTGATCGACGGCGACACCGTGGTCGTCTCGGCTCCCGAAGTCCCCTCCCCGGTCGCCGTGCGCTACGCGGACTCAAGCAATCCCGAAGGAGCCAACCTCTACAATCGCGACGGCCTGCCGGCCTCGCCATTCCGCACCGACACCTGGTGACCCCTATGATCGTCAGCATTTTCAACGATGTCATCGGCCCGGTCATGCGGGGTCCGTCCAGTTCCCACTGCGCCGCCGCACTGCGCATCGGCCGGCTCGCGCTCGACCTCATGGACGGCGCGATCGGGGAGGTGCTCGTCGAGTTCGACCGCCAGGGCTCGCTGCCGACGACCCACGACACCCAGGGCTCCGACATGGGGCTGTTCGGCGGCCTGATGGGATGGGACGCCGCCGATCAGCGGCTGCCGGGATCAATGGCAGCGCTCCAGGAATCCGGCGTGCGCATCCGCATCGAGACCGTGGACGCCGGCGATCCGCATCCCAACACCTACCGGCTCACTCTCACCAGCAAACGGGAACAGCACACGCTGCGCGCGATTTCAACCGGCGGCGGCATGATGGAAGTGCTGGCGCTCGATGACTTCGCGGTCTCGATGTTCGGCGACTATTTCGAGACACTGCTCTGGGCCAGAGGCGACGGCGCGGCGCTGCGTGCCGCGCTCGCCGCGCGCGTGGAGGCGGACGCCGTGCTGCTCCACGAGTGCGGCGGCCAGCATCTGGTTGAGGTCAAGGCCCAGCAGTTTGTCCCGGACGACGTGCTGGCGGATCTGGAGCGCGCCGGGCTGGTGCGCGCGGTCAAACGCCTGGCTCCGGTGCTCCCGGTGATGTCGCGCCGCACGACCCGCGTTCCGTTCACCACCTGCGGGGAAATGCTCGCCTCGGACGCGGGCCGGAACACCCCGCTGTGGCAGCACGCCGTCGCCTACGAATCCGCCCGCGGCGGCCTGAGCGAGCAGGAAGTGGTCGAAAAAATGGTCGGCATCGTGCGCATCCTGCGCCGCTCCATCGCCCAGGGCATCGCCGGCACCAGCTACGAGGACCGGGTGCTCGGACACCAGTCGGGGGAATATGAGCGGCTGATGAGGGAGGGGCGCCTGCTGGAGGCAGGCGCGCTCAACCGCATCATCCTCTACGTGACCGCGCTGATGGAGGTGAAAAGCTCAATGGGCGTCATCGTGGCCATGCCCACCGCCGGCGCGTGCGCGGCGCTGCCGGGCGCGGTCATCGCCATCGCCGAACAGCGGAATCTCAGCGAGGAGGACATGGCGCGAGCCATCCTCGCCAGCGGGCTGATCGGCGTCTTCATCGCCACCGCCTGGACCTTTGCCGCCGAGGTCGGCGGCTGCCAGGCGGAGGGGGGATCGGCCGCCGCGATGGCCGCGGGCGCGCTCGTCACCATGGCCGGCGGCACGCTCGACCAGTCGGTCGCCGCCGCCTCCATGGCCATGCAGAGCATGCTCGGGCTCATCTGCGACCCGATCGCCAACCGCGTGGAGGCCCCGTGCCTGGGCAAAAACGTCATGGCCGCGGCGAACGCCCTGGCCTGCGCCAACATGGCCCTGGCCGGCTTCGACCAGGTCATTCCGCTCGACGAGGTCATCGAAACCGCCAAACAAGTCGCCACCCAGATGCCGCGGGAACTCCGCTGCACCGCCCTCGGGGGACTGTCGATCACCCCGACCTCCCTGGCCATCGAAAAGAAACTCGCCGGAAAACGGGCCGCCTGCGGTGCCGGTTCCTGCGGCTGCGGGTGAGGCCCCGTCCCAAGCGCCGGGCCGACTCCGCGCCCGACTCCGCGCCCGACTCCGCGCCCGGAGCCGGCCAGGCCTTCATTCTGCGCAGAATCGCGCCTTGGCACCGCCGGGAACGTGCGGCTTCTTCTCCTGCGCCATGAAACGCCTTCTGCCCATTTCCAGCCTCGTCATCGCCGCCTGCGTTTCCCTTCACGCCGCGCCGCCCAAGGATGCCACCCCACTGGAGGCCACGGGACGTCCGGCCTCGTGGCTGATGGAGGACGGCACGCTGACCGCGGGGGGCGGCGACTGGCTGGTGCGCGGCCCGCTGGCCAATGTCCGCGTGCATGTCGAGTACCTCCGGCCCGCGGACGGGGCCGCCGCCAGCCTGATCCTGGCCCAGGGCGGCACCGTGGCCCTTGATGGCCCGCCCGACCAGTGGCACACGGTGGAGGTGGCCGCCGAACAGCCTCCCGGCAGGGCGGGCCTGGTGCGCGTGTGGCGCGAGGGAAAGGAAGTGTCGCGCACCGAGACCACCCCGCGGTCCGACGCCGCATCGCCCGCGGCGCATTTCGTTTCGACCGTCGACCAGGCGCGGCAGGAGCTGCGCTTCGATGAAGACTTCACACTCGTCGTCCGCTTCCGCACCTCGGAGGGTGGGACGCTGGCCTCGATGTCACCGTCGGCAGGCCCCTGGGAGCCGGATGCCAAAGCGCTCTTCATCCGCGACGGGCGGCTGGTGTACGACATCGGCTGGCTGGGGGCGTATGCAGCCGGGCCGAAGGTCAATGACGGTGCCTGGCACACCGCCGCCCTGGTGCTGCGCGAGGGCACCGCCACCCTGCACCTGGATGGCCAGCCGCTCCCGTCCCAGCAGGGTTTCACCAGGCCGGATGCGGCCAGTCACCTCTTCAAAATCGGCACGGCCTCGCCGGATTTCGGAAAGGATTTTGACGGAGATCTGGCCTCGGTGCGGTTTTACCGCCGCGCCCTCGGCCCGTCCGAAGTCGCGCTGCTTTCCGGCCCGGAGGCGGGGCGGGCGAACACGCCTGACTTCGACTGGAATGCGGCGGGCACCCAGCCGGCCGCGGCCCCAGCGCTGCGCCTCGCCGCCGCGTCCGGCGTGCGCTTTCGCCACGTCTGGACCCAGCCGCTCGAACCCACCGACCACGCCGGCCTCATGACCTCCTGGGATGCGGCGAGCCTCGCCCGCGGTGCCGCCATCTACACGCAGCTCTGCGTGGTCTGCCACGGCACCCTGGAGGCCCCCGGCTCCCTGCCGACCGCGCTGCGCTTTGCCGAGGGCCCGTTTAAAAACGGCAGTGACCCCCGTTCGATGTTCGAGACGCTGGTCAAAGGTTACGGCCAGATGGTCCCGCAGCCGCAATACTCCGCACGCCAGAAATACGACGTGATCCACTATATCCGGGAGACGTTTCTCCGGAAAAACCCGTCGCAGTTCGTCGAAACCGACCCCGCATATCTCGCCGGACTGCCGCTCGGGCTGGCCACGGCGGAGGCCGAACCGGAAATCGTGCGCGTCCCACCTTATCAGCAGATGGATTTCGGCCCCGCGCTGCTCTGGACCCTGCAGGTCGCCCAGGGCAACATCGCCCAGAAGGGCATCGCCATCCGTCTCGATGAGGGCCCCGGCGGCGTCTCCCAGGGCCATGACTGGATGCTCTACGATCACGACACCATGCGCGTGGCCGCCGCCTGGAGCGGCCGCGGCTTCATCGACTGGAAGGGCATCGCCTTCGATGGGTCCCACGGCAGCCACACCAGCATCGCCGGCGAGACGGCATTTGTGAATCCGGTCGGCCCGGGCTGGGCCCACCCATCGACCGGCTCCTGGGAGGATCCGCGGCCCCTCGGTCGCGACGGCCGCCCCTTCGGCCCGCTCCCCCGCGCCTGGACCCACTATCGCGGCCTCTACACCAGCGGGGCCAAGGCCGTGGTGAGCTACACCGTGGGCGAGGCGGAGGTGCTCGACTCCCCCGGCCTCATTCCCTACGGCAGTGCCTCCATCTTCGTTCGCACCCTGAATGTGGGCCCCTCGAAGGTGGCCCTCAGCCTGCGGGTCGCCCCGGACGAGGCAACCCTCGCCGTCACCCTGCGCGGCGAGGGAGGCCGCCTGGAAAAACACGGCGGCTTCACCGTGCTCCGAATTCCGCCTGGCGACCGCCCGCGGCAGCTTCGGCTCTGCGTCGCGCGGCTCGATGAGGCCAACCTCGCCGCCCTGCAATCCACCGACACCACGCCGCTGGACCTCGCCCCGCTGACCCACGGCGGCCCGCCCCGCTGGGCCAGGGAGGTCGTCACCACCGTCGTCCCCGGCGAAACAAAGGGAGCCTTCGCCGTCGACACGCTCACCCTGCCGGACGCGAACCCATGGCACGCCTGGTTGCGCACGAGCGGCTTCGATTTTTACCCCGATGGAAAAAGCGCGGCGGTCTGCACCTGGAATGGGGACGTCTGGCGCGTCGACGGCATCGACGGTGCCGGCGAGCTGCGCTGGCACCGCCTCGCCTCCGGCCTGTTTCAGCCGCTGGGCGTGAAGTTCCGCAACGGCGAGCTGTTCATCTGCTGCCGGGACCAAATCGCCCGCCTGCGGGACCTGAACGGCGATGGCGAGACCGACTTCATCGAGAGCTTCAACAACGACCATCAGGTCACCGAGCATTTCCATGAATTTGCGATGGGCCTGCAGACGGATGCCGCCGGGAATTTCTACTACGCCAAGTCCGCCCGCCACGCCCTGCCGGCGCTCGTCCCCCACCACGGCACGCTGCTCCGCGTCAGCGCCGACGGAGCGCGGACCGACATCATCGCCCACGGCTTCCGCGCGGCCAATGGCGTGTGCCTGAACCCCGACGGCACATTTTTCGTCACCGATCAGGAGGGCCACTGGACGCCCAAAAACCGCATCAACCACGTCATTCCCGACGGCGGATTCTACGGCAACATCTTCGGCTACACCGATGTGACGGACACGGCCGACACCGCCATGCGGCAGCCGCTGGTCTGGATCACGAACGACAAGGACCGCTCGCCCGCGGAACTGGTGTGGGTGCCGAAAAACGCCTGGGGACCGCTCGGCGGATCGCTGCTGAACCTCAGCTACGGGTACGGCCGCATCTACATCGTCCCCCACGAGACCATCGGCGGCCAGATGCAGGGCGGCGTCGGCGAACTGCCCATCGCCGATTTCCCGACCGGGGTCATGCGCGGGCGGTTTCATGCCGATGGGGCACTGTACGCCTGCGGCATGGTCGGCTGGGCCACGAACTGCCAGCAGGACGGTGGTTTTTACCGGCTCCGCCACACCGGCCTGCCCGCCCGCCTGCCCGTCGGCCTCGCGGCGCGCACCGGCGAACTCGCGCTCACGTTCACCAATCCCCTGGCCGCCGCCACCGCGGCCGCCGACTTCACCGCCAAAGCCTGGGACCTGCGCCGCAGCGCGGATTACGGGTCCTCCCACCTCAACGAACATCCCGTCCGCATCCGGTCCGTCCGCCTCAGCCAGGACCGCCGCACCGTCACCCTCGTCATGCCGGACCTCGCCCCGACCCGCGGCATGGAAGTGGCCTGGAACCTCCGCGATGCAGAGGAAGCTGAATTCACCGGATCACTGCACCTGACGATTCACACGCTCGGCGGGGCCACGTCGGGGCCTTATTGAAACGCGCCCCACCGGTGCCCGCCTCAGCGGGCGGCCCTATTCTCCGGCGGAACAGGCGCGAAGCGGTGGGCGCGTCCGCCGCGCTGTCCGGCTTCGCCGGATGAGGCTCGCCACGGCTCCAAAGGGAGCTCCAGGGAAGTCCCGCCCTGCTCACCCGCTTTGGCCGATCCTTGGGCACGTTCCGAGAAGGAGGCCGCGACTCGCCGCGGCTCATCCTCACCGCCTGCGTGCCTGGAAGTCACGCCTCAGTGCGCCGGGCGCGGCGTGCAGGCAGGTGGAGCGCGAGCTCTGGGCGCGTAGGCGGAGGGCGCGAGCGAGCCCGGAGCCGGCCCGCATCTTGTGCTGTGTGCGCCGGATGCCGGATGGCGAAGTGCGGCCGGCGAAGCTAGTCCGCGCGCTCACGCCGATTGGCCTTGCATCGGCAGGCCTGCGGGAGAATCGCCCGAGGAGAGGAGAAGGGCCCTGGCCTGCGGATGGGGGCACCGCCTGCGTGCCCGGAGGTCACGCCCCACCCGGGGCTAACGCCGCTCCCGCCGTTCCCGCCGTTCCCTTGGCGCGCCGGCAGGCCGCGGCGCGGCGACGATGCTTTCGATCGTGCCATCGGCGAGGCGGGTGGTGAGGCGGTCGCCGGGCCGGACTTGCGTCGCCCGCGTCAACGCCTGTCCATTGGGAGCGAGGGTCATGGTGTAGCCGCGCGCCAGCACCGCCTGCGGGCCGAGCGAGCGCAGGAGATCGGCGGCGCGCTGAACCCGCTCCCGCGCCGCGGTCAGCTGCCGTTCCCGCGCGGCTGCGAGGCGAGTCTGGAGGTGGGTCAACACCTGGGCGCGCTGGGCCAGGACCTGCGCCGGCCGCTGGGCCGCCAGGCGGTGCCCGAGCCGGTTCAGCCGGTCGCGCTGGTCACGCATCCCGGCTCCGGCGGCCCGGCGCAGTTCCTCGGCGAGGGCGTCGGTCTGCTGCGCCCCCTGGGCGAGCAGACGGCGGGGCTCGCGGGCGAGACCGCCGCGGCGGTGGAACGCCACCACCAGGCGCGCGTGCCGCAGCCCCTCCAAGACATGCGAGGTGAGGGCGCGGTGCAGCGCCCGCAGGCGTCGGCGCAGGTCGGCCCCGTCCGGCACCACCAGCTCGGCGGCAGCACTGGGCGTGAGCGCCCGCAAGTCCGCGGCGAAATCAGCGATCGTGAAATCGATTTCGTGCCCGACCGCCGAAACCGTCGGAATCGGGCTGTCAGCCAGCGCCTGGGCGACGCATTCCTCGTTGAAACACCAAAGGTCCTCCATGCTCCCGCCCCCGCGCCCGACAATGATCACATCCGGGAGAGGCAGCCCAAGGGCGTCCAGAGCGGCCAGCTGGCGCACCGCCGCTGCAATCTCCCCGGCCGCCCCCTCCCCCTGCACCCGCACGGGGAAAATCAGCACGCGCACCCACGGCGCCCGGCGGCCCAGAATGTTGAGCATGTCCCGCAGCGCGGCACCGGTGGACGAGGTGACCAGCGCCAGGCAGGTCGGAAAGGCCGGAAGCGGGCGCTTGCGCGCGGGATCGAAAAGCCCCTCGGCCGCTAGGCGCCGCTTCAGCGCCTCAAACTTCGCCTGAAGCACGCCCACCCCCGCGACCTGCATCTCCTGGACAATCAATTGGTACTGTCCGCGGGGCTCATACACGCTGATCTCTCCCCCGAGCTGCACATGCAGGCCATCCTCCGGCACCGGCATGCCGCCATGCGCCTGGCCTCGGAAAAGCACGCACGACAGCTGCGCTCCCGCATCCTTCAAGGTGAAATACGCATGTCCGTTGGGCTGGCGGCGGACATTGCTCAGCTCCCCCTCCACCCACACCTGCCCAAGCTGCTGCTCAAGCAGCCGTCGGATCGTTTTCGTCAGCTGGCTGACCGTAAAAACGGGCGGTGCCGCCGGAGTGGCCGCCGCCAACACCGGTTCCACGCCGGCCCCGTCCTCGGTGGACACGGTCGGGACGCGATCCCCGGACGGCCCCGGTCCCACCGCAGGCACTGGCACTGGCACCGCTCCGGTCGTCAGCGCGGGCGGCGGGTGGCCAAAGTCCAGGTCCAGATTTACCTGAACCGGCTCGGGCCGCTTGCGGGTCGACTTTCGCGCGGCCACGATACAAAGGTTAGACGAAAGGCGGGGGCGGCCGTCCCCCCCTGAAATGCCCAAGGCCGCCGGGCCCTGACTGCCGCGGCCTCACCGGACGGCCGGGAAGTCATCCGGCCCGCCAGCGGGCAAGCAAGCAGGCTACTTGGATTTTTTGTACAGCTTCGCCACTTTGTCCTTCATCTCCTTGCCGGGCTTAAATTTGACGATCGTGCGCGGCGGAATTTTGACGTCCTTCTCAGGCTGGTTGGGATTGCGGCCGATCTTGGCTTTCGTCTCCTTGACGAGGAAGGTGCCGAAGTTGCGCAGGACGACTTCGTCATTTTGCGCCAGCGATGCCGTAACACTGTCGATCAGCCCCTGAATCACGGAAAAAACTTCCCGCTGGGTCAGTCCGGTTTCGTTGCTGAGTGAAATGACCAGGTCGCGTTTGGTGATGGTAGCCATGATGTGCCTCCGTTAGATGAATTAGAGTTGGGTGGGACACCATAAGTATGGACTTGGCGGCGTGTCGTCAATCCATAACTGCCAGCAGGACACAAATCACGACCCTGCGGAAAAACCGCCCATTTTGGTTGCAATGGGCACGGCGGCGGGGTCAAGTTTTCCCCTGCCGCCCCCCTCCTCATTCCGCCCCCATGCCATGACGCCCCGCCACCGCCTGCCCGTCCTCTTCCTCTGCTTCGCCACCTGCCTCATGGCCGAAAACCCCGCCAACCCGCCCGCGGCCGGCTGGAAACCCCTCTTCGACGGGCGCAGCTTCGAGGGCTGGACCACCAAAACCGGCAAGCCGGTGTCGGCGGGCTGGGAGGTGCGCGACGACTCGCTGCACCGCCACGGTGCCGGCGGCGACATCGTGACCACCGCCGAGTGGGCTGACTTCGAACTGGAATTCGAATGGAAGGTGGCCGCCGGAGCCAACAGCGGCGTAAAATACCGCGTCGGCGAATACGCCCCGGCCGGTCGCGACATCGGCCCGGAATACCAGGTGCTCGATGACGCCGGCCACGCCAATGGCAAGAACCCGAAAACCAGCGCCGGATCGCTCTACGATCTCATCCCCGCCTCCGCCGCCAAAAAGCCACGCCCCGTGGGAGAATGGAACCAGTCGCGCATCGTCGCCCGCGGCCCTCACCTCGAACACTGGCTCAACGGCGAAAAAATCATGGAGACCGATCTCGATGGCCCGGCGTGGAAAACCGCGCTCGGCGCGAGCAAATTTAAGGCCGCCCCCGACTTCGGAACCCGCAAGGGCCGCATCCTCCTCCAGGACCACGGGGACGAGGTCTGGTTCCGCGCCCTCAGGATCCGCGAAGTGCCTGGCGCTTGACGCCCGCCCGCGGGCGCGCCATGACTCAACGCTCGCCGCGTCCCCCCGGACGCACCCCCATCCGCCATCCCCCTTTTTTCTTTCCGAATGAAAGCCTGCGAAATCTTCCAACAGGTCAGCCCCGCCCTCGGCAGCGAGATCATCCGCTATCTGCGGACCGACCTCAAAGAGGTCTACCGCGCCGCCGTCACCACTCTCGCCCAGCAGAAAAAACTGCGACCAGAATTCGTCCAGAAAAAATCCGGCGACCAGCAGATCTCGTGGATCCTCGATTCCCTGCGCTTCAAGGCCAGCGAGGCCGTCGGCGAGCAGGTCCTCCAGGTGTGGCTGATGAAGGCTCAAGCCCCAATGCTTGTGACCTTCCTCGACGCCCTCGACATCCCCCACGACGGCAACGGAGGCATCGACGGCGACATCCCCAAAGACCTCGACCCGACCAAAGCCCGGGCCGCGGTGGCCGCCCTGCTCGAGAAACACCCCGCGGAAAACGCCGCCGTGTACCTCCACATCTTCCAGCTCCAGCAGGCCGGCGGCTGGCCCTCGCTGGCGGATGCCATCGCCGCCGAGCCCCGGATCAAGCTCGGAACCTAGGCCCGGCAGCTTGGCCGCACCACGAAGCCAGCTGAAAATCAACGCCGGAGACGGGCCCGCGACCGCGCCAAGGCCCCGGCCGGCCCACCGGCCGTTCGCCCCAACCCGCATCCCCCCTTGCCTGTCCGCCCCTATCTTGACACCCGCTGCGCGCTCGTCGATGAGGCGCTCGATCGGCTGCTGCCCGGCGAGGACATCGCACCGGCCACGCTGCACCGGGCGATGCGGTATTCCATCTTCGCCGGCGGCAAGCGGCTCCGGCCGGTGCTGGTGCTGGCCGCCGCCGAGGCCTGCGGCGGAGCCATGGAAAACGCCCTGCCCGCCGCCTGCGCGGTCGAATGCCTGCACACGTATTCGCTCATTCACGACGACCTGCCGTGCATGGACGACGACGACCTGCGCCGCGGCCGGCCGACGTCCCACAAGGTTTTTGGCGAGGCCCTCGCCGTGCTCGCCGGCGACGCGCTCCAGGCGATCGCGTTCGAGAGCGTCAGCCGCATGACGCCGGCCCCGGGTTACGTCGGTGCCGACTACGTTTGCGAACTGGCCCAGGCCGCCGGCAGCCGCCACCTCATCGCCGGCCAGGTCATGGACCTCGAGGGCGAGGGGCAAAAACTCAGCGCCGACCAGCTGCGCGCCATCCACGAGGGCAAAACCGCCGCGCTCCTGACGTGCTGCACCCGCCTCGGCGGCATGAGCGCCGGCTGCTCGTCGGCCCAACTCGGTGCCCTGACTCGCTTCGGCCGCGCCCTCGGGCTCGCGTTTCAAGTTATCGACGACATCCTCGACGTCACCCAGACCAGCGAAAAACTCGGCAAAACCGCCGGCAAGGATGTCGCCGCCGAAAAGGCGACGTATCCGTCGATCCTCGGCCTCGACGCCTCCCGCGCCGAAGCCGCCAAACTCACCGCCGAAGCCCACCGCGCCCTGGAGGTCTTCGGCGACGCCGCCCAGCCGCTCCGGCTCATCGCGGATTACCTGCTCGCCCGGGAGTATTGATGGGACACTCCCCTCCGAGCAAAGTGGCCGGCACCTCGAGCACTTTTTGACTGCTCACCGCAAAGATGCGGTCGCCGGGGCCGGGCGAAATGGCCAGGCTGCCAGTGAAGGTGCCAAAGCTGGGCAACACCAGAACCGAATCGTTCTGCACCCAGAAACACGGAGCGGTCAGCCCGCGCACCCGGCGGTCGCCAAGCCGGATGGCCGGATGCAGATGGCCGCAGATGTGGCCGCAAGACCCGTCCGATTCAGCCGGCCGCCGTGACAGCGCGCGGCCGTCAGCGGATTTCGGCGCAGGCACTTGGCCGGGGTCATGGACGAAACAAAGCCCGGCTTCCCGATGCGGATCGCCGACGATCTCGAGCCCGAGTCCAGCCGGCAGCCGGTGCAGCGAACGGTCGTGGTTGCCGGGCACGAGGGTGAGGCGCAGGGTCTCGTGCCGGCGGCGCCACACGAGCAATGCCTCCACCACCGCCGCGCTGTACCCGCTGGGCGCATGGAAAAAATCGCCGACCACGATCAGCCGGCGCGCCCCGGTGGCCGCGATCAAGGTGTCAAGCCGGCGGAGATCGTCGGCTGTGCCGCCTTCGGGCACGGCCAAGCCGTGGCGGCGGAAGCTGGCCGCCTTGCCGAAGTGGCAGTCGGCCACGAGCAGGGCCGATGCCTCCCGCCAGAGCGCGGCGCGGTCCGGGAGCAGGTCGAGCCTTTGGCCGCTGAAGCGCAGGGAAACCGGGGTCACGGGTCGGAGGATGCCGCGGACGCGCCTTCGCGCCAGCGGATCCAGCAGGCCACGATCACGCAGCCGACGAGATTGGCGACCAGATCCCAGCCGGTGTTGACATACCCGCCGACATTGGTGTTCGGCATGGTCAGGGTGGCGATGAACTCGATGACCTCGTTGAAGGCGCCAAAGCCCATGCCGCCGGCCGCGCACAGGGTGAGCACGCCCGCCGTCGGCCGCAGCGGCCCGCCGTCGTGGTCGCGCGCCGCGGAGCGCAGCGCCTGCCAGCACAGCCAAGTGGTCACTCCGAAGCCGAAGGCGTGCACCACCTGGTCGTACTTCAGCAGATCGGGAATGAACCACAGGCTGTAGAGCACGGCATGCGGTGGGTTGTACGGCCAGTCCATCGGCACCGGCACCAGACCGCCCGCCATGTGCATAAACCCCCAGGCCGACAACGCCCACAACAAGCCCCGGGAAAGCCCGACCCTGCGGTGGACCAGCGCCATCGCCGCGATCAAGACCAGCATGACCACGATGTAGAAGACGAATTCACTATTTCCCGAGGCCATCGACCCGCCGACGGCCGCCAACAGGTAGGCGGCGGTAAAGACGATCAGTCCCCGAGGGAGCGCGCAGGAGGAAACGGGGACGGAAGACGGGGACATGCTGCCATCCAACCACGCCGTGACCCTCCGGCCAAGGGGATTTCGGAGGGGGGGGAAATGGTCCAGGGCAGATTCTGCACGCTCGGCGACCAAGGTTGGACGGGGTTTCCGCACGGGCCGTGGCGGCGCACGCGGACCGCTTCAGCCGTCGGGCGCCTGCCCGACACGGCCCGTCCTCACCGCCAGCGCGCCCGGAGGTCGCGCCCCACCTTTTCCACACCCGATTTTCGCCCGAAGAAAACCGTCGTCAATGAACCGCTGCCGTCACCAGCCAGTGTCGGCCCGGAAATTGAACCGCCCGTTTGGCGCGCTGTCACCGGCGTCGAGCCAGGAGACGATGTCGCCGTTCTCCGGCATGTGATCGGCCCATTTGAAGTCGAGATGTTTGCCGGGGGTCACGTGGTCGCGGACGAGCGGGCGCGGGATCGCGAGGTGGAGCTCCCGGCCCTGCCAGCGGATTGGAGCAGCGCCGATTTTTTCCCACTTCCACCCGCCCACGTTTTTTTCGATCGTGGCCTGGCCGTCGACCGGCGGGATGCGGTTGACGATCAGATCGTACCCTTGCCAGCCGGTATTTGGGTTTCCATCGGCATCGAGGAGCAGCCACATCCAGCCGGGATCGGTGGCCGGGGTCAGGGCCTCGCGGGTTTTGACGTAGAAGGCGAGGTTCTCTGCGTGCCGGGTCGTCTTGGCGAGCACGATGTCGTTGCGGCCCGAGGTATTCACGTACCGCGGGTGGTTCGCGTACCCCGGATGGTCGCGGTGCGCGGTGTCGCCGGCATCGTCGGGAAAGCCCGGGGCCACGTCGTCCCATTGGCTGAAGGGGCCGGCGAGGTCGATCGGTTTTGGCGCCGATTCCGCCATCAGTGCGGGCGCGCCCTTGTAGCGGCGGATGGCGGCGGCAAGCTGGTAAAAATACGCATCGCCGTGGCCGCCCTTCATCGGCTCGATGTCGCGGCTGTGCTCGTGGTCGAATTGATCGACGAACATGACCGGTTCGCGGATGCCGTTGAACTCGGCGTGGCGCCCGGCGATCCATTCGTTCCAGCCGGTGATGAACAGGGCCCGCGGATCCTCCTTCAGCGCGTGCCCAAACTGCTCGGTGAAATTCAGCCCCAGCGCCACCGCCCCGGGCCTCGGATCGCGAGCCCCCTGATGGTAGCTGCGCCCACGCGCCCCGGCCGATTCGCTCATCGAGCCAAGGCGGCTGGCGACAGCGTTCTGCCCGACACCCAAGGCCATCTGCTCCTTCTCGCCGCGGGCATTGCGAAAGACATGCTGCGGATACACCTCCAGCCAGCTCCACATGTCCGGCGCGGTCGGCCCGCGGAAATAATCCGGCTGCGGCGCGCGAAAGGTGAAGAAGGCGCGCATCGTCGCGACCAGCGGGTCGGAGAACTCAACGCGCAGGCTGCTGCGGCCGCCCGGCACGACACCCCCGTCAACCAGCGCCCGGCCGCCGAGCACGGCCGCATCAGATTTCGACCACCAGCCGACCCGGCCGGAGGCGTCGCTCAGCTCGACGACGTAGGTGCCGGCTTTTTCCGGCGCCGGGCTGACCAGCCGAATCCAGTCGTTGTCCGCAAGGCGCTCGCAACGCCGGCGGGCCACGACCACGCCGCCCGGCCCGCCGCGCCGCAGCGAAACGGTCACCGCGCTGTCGGTCGTCCCCCACGTCGGCACCCGCACCGCGACCGCCGTCCACTCGCGATCGACAGTGAACGACTGGCCGAGGGTCCCCGGTCCGGTCACCGCGGCCGCCTCCTCATCGAAGCTGAAGGACGCCGCCTCACCCCCAAGGCGTTCCGGGTCCGCCAGAATGAACGGTTTTCCATCCCACTGGAACCAGAGGTCGCGGTGCAACCCGGGCTCGTACAGCTCGCGCCACAGTTCGCGCACCACCTTGGCCGGCTGCCAGAACGGACACAGAAAAGCAACCTGCGGCGTCCGCCCGCCTTCCGCCCGCACCGCGCTCCACGTCTTGAGCAGCGCGGTGTATTGGTCCCGGTAGGTGAGCTGGTTGGTCACGTCGAAAATGACCGTGTCCACCCCGGCATCGCTCAGCATCTGGGCGTGTTTCCGCAGCACATACGGGTCGTCCGTCGTGTAGTACCCGAAGATCGACTCCCCCCAGTGATGCGGCGCGTGCAGCGGTCCCCAGAGCGGACTTTCCGGCTTCTGCATCGCCGCCGGATCCTCCGCGAGGATTTTCGTCACATCCCACGGACCGCCCGCCTGCGCATGCGGCCCCAGCCAGAGGAAATAAAACATCGCCACCGTCCGGTCGGCCCGCGGCGGCCCGGTCTCCGCCGCCAGCGGCAGGGAGCGGCCGAGCCCGTCGGTGGCCGGCCAGGGGACCGGCGGCACGGCCGAGCGCACCACCGTGCCGCCCACCACCATCGAAACAAAAATCCTGAGATACCACCGCATCCTATTCACTAAAACCACGGTGCCTCCCGCGTCTTCCCCTGTCCGCCCCCCCGGGCAATCCCCGTAGCGCCGCCTCCCCGTAGCGTGGCCTTCCAGGCAACGAGTCAGGCCACCCCCGCACCACCCCCGCACCACCCCCGCACCGCCAGCGCCCCCCAAACCCCAAGAGCACCGCCGCGCCCGCCGCCCGCTGGCGCCGCCGGCACCCGCGGACCGGCCGTTTCCTCTCCGAAAACCCGCGCTCATCGCCGCGCCTCCGATTCCCCCTGCCTCCGCGCCCCCCACCAGCCGGCTGCACCACCCAAGACCAACCCACCCAGCAAGCCGGGCAGCATCCAGCGAATAAACGGACCGGACGTCTGCGTGTCTCGGAACTTCGCCCCCTCCCCAAATCACCCGCGCACCCGCTCCCAACGCCGGGGGCCGCTCAAAGCTGCTTGATCAGAACCAGGCTATGACAATTCGCCACAACCTGCCAACAACTGGCGGTCTATGGTAGCGTGGCCTGACGAAGCGTGAAGCCTGCTCCATACTCGACCGTAACCGTCTGACCGGTCCATGTCCCTACCAGAAATTGACAGTCCTGTATTATGCGCATGATATCATGGCATTATGGCCACCATGACGATACGCACCACTGTCGCCTTTGATCCTGCCACGGTCGCCCGCTGGGAGCGGCTGACGAAACGTTGGGGGGTTTCGAAGTCGGAGGCCCTGCGCCGGGCCTTGGAGCGGGCCGAAGAACTGAGCATGACACCGTTGGGGACGACAGCTGCCTCATCTCCTACTCCCACCCGCCAGGAGATCGAGCAGATGTCCACCTAGGCAGCCCTGGCCTGGCTGCGGGATCATTCTCTGGTCACGGCGGCGGAAGGCGAACGCTGGCGTGAAGACCTCCGCCAGACACGGGAGGATTTTGCCGCACGTCCATGATGCATCTCGACAGCAACTTGCTCATTGCCCTGGCCGATGCCTCGGACCCGCACCGTGCCACCGCTCTGAATTTAATCTCTTCCTGTCCTGTAGCCGCCGTTTCCAGCCTGGCCTGGTGGGAGTTTGAATGCGGCCCCGTCTCCATCGACGGTGCGTTGCTGGTGCGTCGGTTGCTGACGGGAGGCGTCATTCCCTTCACCGATGCGCACAGTCACGAGGCCGCGCGTCTGTTCAATGCGGCAGGCCGCGCACGTCCACGCCGAGCTGAACCCGCGAGCGGCGTTCCACGCCATGCACCGACCAAATGCGGACAGCCAACATCCCTCCCAGCACCAGCATCACCCCCGACACGGTGCACACAAGACCCCACACCGCCTTCTGCGACACCCGCTCCGGGGAAAGCCAGGGCGTTCCCACATCAGCCGCCAGCGGAGGTGGCGGCAACGGCATTGGCGGCGGGCTCGCGTTCACCTGCTCCACCTGCGTCTTCATCTCTCCCGCCGACTGATACCGCCGCTCGTGCTGCTTCTCGAGCGTCCTGAACACCACACTGTCCAACCGCGGGTCCACACCCTTGGTCTCCGACGGAGCCGGAAAGCGCCCGAGCGGCAGCTCGCCCATCAGCATCTCGTAAAACACCACGCCCAGCGAGTAAATGTCCGCCCGGTGACCCACACGTCCTGCGGGCGCTCGATCTGCTCGGGTGCCATGTACGCCGGGGTCCCCAGCGAGGAACCACTCAGAGTGAGCGTCACCCGCCGGCCTTCGCCCGCACTCAGCTTCACCACTCCAAAATCCACCTCAGTACCCGACCGCAGCTACCGCGCTCGCCTGGAGGTTGCTGAAGCCGAGCGCTTTTGGTGACGGACTCGGATCGCCACTCCCGGGGGGGGAGGCCTACCTCACGCAAACTGCTTCAAAAACCGCGCATCATTTTCGATGAGCAGACGGATGTCGGGCAGGCCGAAAAGGATCATGGCGAGGCGTTCAAGGCCCATGCCGAAGGCGAAGCCAGTGACTTTTTCCGGGTCGTAGACGCGGTCGCCGCGCTGCTGGCAGACCGCCTCGAAGACGGCGGGATCGACCATGCCGCAGCCGGCGATTTCCACCCACCGCGGTTGCTGGCCGACGAGGTGGAGTTCCACGTCAACTTCGTAGCTGGGTTCGGTGAACGGGAAGAAGTGCGGGCGGAACCGGAGCCGCGTTTTCGGGCCGAGCAGCGCTCGGTAAAATGCCTCAAGCGTGCCTTTGAGATCGGCGAGCGAGACATCCTCAGCGACGTACAGTCCTTCCATCTGGGTGAACGCGCTCAGGTGGGTGGCGTCGATTTCGTCGCGGCGGAACGCGCTGCCCGGGGCGATGATGCGCACCGGCGGTGCGGCCGTCTCCATGGTGCGGATCTGCACGCTACTGGTGTGGGTGCGCAGCAGCCAGCCGTTGGAAAAATAGAACGTGTCCTGCTCATTGCGCGCCGGGTGGTCAGCCGGCGTGTTCAGCGCATCGAAACAATGCCACTCGGTCTCGACCTCGGGTCCGGCGGCGAGCGCAAACCCCATGCCGCGCAGAATCTTCACGGCGCGGTCCTGCAGCTGCGTCAGCGGATGCAGCCCGCCGCGCCACGCCGGACGCCCCGGCAGCGTCACGTCGATCCCAGCCACCGCGGCCGCATCGCGCGCCGCCACCAACGCCGCCTTTTTTTCGTCGATGGCCTCGGTGAGGGCCGTGCGCACTTCGTTGAGCTTCGCGCCAACCGCGCCCTTCTGGTCCGGCGGTACCTCGCGCATCCGCGCCCCGAACCCGGTCAGCACACTCTTTTTCCCAAGAAATTCCACCCGCGCCGCCTCCACCGCCGGTTCATCCGCCGCGGCGGCAAGGGAGGCAAGGGCAGTCGTCTTCAGGGCATCAAGTTCAGAGAGCATGGCAGCCGACAGCTTTCCCGCCGGGCGGGCGCGTTGTCAATCGGCTGGGACGGCCCCGCCCTGCCGCCCGCCCCCCACCCTACATCAGCGGCCACCCCGGCAGGTTCCGCACCAGCCAGAACGCCAGCCAGGCGACGATCAGACCGCCGCCACACCAGGCGTTGGCCTTCAGGACACGGGGCGGCAGAGGACCCGAATCCCACCAGCGGCGCACCCACCAGCCACCCCAGAGCACCATCCCAGGCAGCACCGCAACGTAAAAGGCGTTGAAATAAAAGGCCGTGCCCACCCGCCCGTTGAGCAGGTGGTGGGTGGCCCGCGTCATCCCGCACCCGGGACAGTGCAGGCCGGTCGTTTGATAAAACCGGCACGGCGGCAGCAGGCTGCCCAGCGCCGGGTCAAAGGAACGCAGCACCCAAGCCCCGCCCGCCACCGCAAGCAGCACCGCCACCGCCACCACGGCGGGAATCCAGCGACCCGATCCCATGCTCATCACCCCCCATCCTGCCACACCCCCGCCCGGCGCACCCGCCTTTTTCCCCGTGACCGGATACGAGGATTCCCTGATTGCCTTCAGGCCTGAAACGAGGACTGTTCCTCTGCTGATGGCTGCGGTCAACCCAACTGCAATCCTACATATACTAACATGAAAGCACTCATTACGGCACTCGCCGCTCTGGCCCTCTTCGCAGGGATCAGCACGGCTGAAGCTGCCCCCAAGACCGTTTATACGGTCACTATGACAGGCGTTACGTGAGGCGGCTGTAAAAAGCACGTCCGTGAGGCGTTCACCAAACTGGAAGGAGTCACCAACATCGTCATCGCTGCTGGGGACACCGCAACTACACAGAAAGTCACCTTCGACTCCGCCACCGACAAACACACCAAGGAAGACCTGGTGAAGTCGCTCGGCAAGGAAGCCGAAACCTACGTCGTCAAGGAGGTCAAAAAGGCGGCGGCCAAAACCGGGGAGTCCAACGCTCCGCCCGGCAGCTAAAACCACCCCCCAACCCGACCCGAGTGTCGGGCGGGTGGCCGGGAACCAGATTTCATCCGGATCCCGAACCGCACGTCCGCCTGACATTGCTCAAACCAGTCCAACCACCGCAGTCTCAGCCAGCCCCCGGCCTCACCCGCCGGGGGTTGTTTTTTGCCCCGGCCACCCGCTCCCGCCCACTCCGCCGTTGCGCGCCCCCCGTTCCCCCGCAGACTTGGCCATCGACTCCATGAGCACAGAATACGATGTGATCATCATCGGCGGCGCCTTCTCGGGCTCCTCCGCAGGCCTCCTGCTGAAGCGCGCCCGCCCGGCAACCCGCGTGCTCATCGTGGAGCCCCGCCTCGCCTTCGACCGCAAGGTCGGGGAGTCCACCTCGGACGTCGCCGGGTGCTTCCTCACCCGCGTGCTCCGCCAGCATTCATGGCTGGTCCGCCACCAGCTTCCAAAACAGGGGCTGCGGTTCTGGTTCAACTCACCCGACGGCCAACCAGCCAATGCCGACGTGCGCCGTTGCGGCGAAATCGGATCGTATTACCAGGTCCGCCTGCCCACCTTCCAGCTCGACCGCTCGACCCTCGACGAACACCTGCTCGACGAAGCCCGCGCGGCCGGCTGCGAGATCTGGCGTCCCGCCAAAATCAAGTCTGTGGACCTCGGAGGCGCGGGGAAAAACACCCTCGACATCGAACGCGACGGCGACCTGGTCACCGTGCAGGCGAAGTGGGTCATCGACGCCTCCGGCAAGGCCGCCGTGCTCGCCCGGAAAAACGGCACGCTCAAGACGCTGGCCGACCACCCGACCCGGTCGATGTGGGTCCGCTTCCGCGGAGCCGCCGACCTCGACGGCTGGGAGGCCAGCCAGGCGCTGGGCGAAGACGCCGCAAATGCCCTGCCCGCCGCACGCATGATGGCGACCAACCACCTCTCCGGCCGCGGCTGGTGGTGCTGGCTCATCCCGTTGAAAAACGGCGACCTCAGCGCCGGCCTGACCTGGGACACCCGCCTCTTCACCCCGCCGGAGGGCGCGAACATCGGCGAACGGCTGAAAACCCACCTCCTCTGCCACCCGCTCGGCAGGTTGATCCTCGGCACGGCCGAACCGATCGAGCAGGACGCCCGCGCCTACTCCCAGCTCGCCTATTACAATGAGCAGGCGGCCGGCGACGGCTGGGCCTGTATCGGCGACGCCGCCGGATTCATGGACCCCCTCTACAGCCAGGGGCTCGATTATTGCGCGCACACCGCCTACTCCGTGCACAAGATCGTCCTCCAATCGCTCGACGGCGCGGACATGACCAAGGCCGCCAAACTCTACGCCTCCAACTACCGGAAAAGCTACTCGCGCTGGCACCACGCCCTCTACAAGGACAAATACGAATACCTCGGCGACCTCGAATTGATGTGGGCCGCCTTCCTGCTCGACCTCAGCACCTATTTCACCGGCCCGGTCTACGGCGTGTACCGCTGGACCGACCGGGAATTCTCCAGCCTCCCGTACATCGGGCCCGGCGGCGCGTTCTTCGGGTGGTGGATGCGCATCTACAACCGCCGCCTCGCCGTTATCGCCCGCAAACGCCTCGCCGCCGGCGTTTATGGCCGCCGCAATCTCGACCAGCGCAAACTGATCAAGGCCGGTTTCGCCCCGGGGCCGTCCGCGCTCAAAATCACCCGCACCGGACTCTGGGCGTGGCTGAAGCTGGAGCTGCACGCGCTCTCCCTCAAGCCGCTGCCGGGGGCCGCGCCGGCACCGGCCACCGGGATCAGCGAACCGACTCCCGCCACCCCCGAGGCCGCTCCCCTGTCGGAAGCATCCGCCCTGCAGCCGGTCGTCGGGGCGGCGTAAAGCGGGGACGCCCTCGACGCGTCAGAAGTCTGACGCCGATGAACGCTTTTTTCCCACTAGGAAGGTGTTTCTCCGGAGCCTCTGTTTCCTCCGGTTGAGCATCGGCCGCGTCTCGTTTAACTCACCCTTTCGCTCTCCACGATGAAATACACGCCACCACCCGCCTCCCTCTTCATTGAACACCGCCGGCGTCTCGCCACCAGACTCCAGCCAAATTCCCTCGCCGTCGTCACCGCCAACGACATCCTGCCGACCAATGCCGACGGCACCCTCCCATTCCGGCAGAACAGCGACCTCTTTTACCTCACCGGCGTCGACCAGGAGGAGACGACCCTCATCCTGTATCCCGACGCCTTCGATCAGGACAAGCACCGCGAACTCCTCTTCATCCGCGAAACCAACGACCACATCGCGACCTGGGAGGGCGAAAAACTGACCAAGGCCCGCGCCGCGGAACTGACCGGCATCCCGGAAAAAAACATCCACTGGACCACCGGCTTCGACGGACTCTGGCGCAGCCTCATGTTCCAGGCGGATCGGGCGTACCTGAACCTCAACGAACACCCGCGCGCCCACGTCGCGATCAAGACCCGCGAAACTCGCTTCGCCCGCGAGTGCCTGCGCGACTTCCCACTCCACCACTACGAGCGCCTCGCCCCGCACCTCGCCGCCCTGCGCACCCGCAAGTCCGCCGAAGAGCTCAAGCTCCTCCAGGAGGCCATGGACATCACCGAGGCCGGCTTCCGCCGCGTCGCTCAGTTCGTCAAGCCGGGCGTCGGCGAGTGGGAAATCGAGGCGGAATTCGCCCATGAATTCATCCGCCGCCGGTCGCGCGGCTTCGCTTATTCCCCGATCATCGGCACCGGCAAAAACGCCTGCGTCCTCCACTACCTCGACAACCACGCCGTCTGCCAGGACGGCGAACTGCTCCTGCTCGACGTCGCCGCCGAATACGCCAACTACAACGCCGACCTGACCCGCACCCTGCCGGTCAACGGCCGCTTCACCAAACGCCAGCGCAAGGTCTACAACGCCGTGCTCCGCGTCTTCCGCGGAGGCTGCGATTTCCTCCGCCCGGGCGTCTTCGCCAAGGACTGGAACGCCCACGTCGGCGACTTGATGGAAAAGGAACTCGTGGACCTCAAACTCCTCAAAATGAAAGACGTGAAAAAGCAGGACCCCGAGAAGCCGCTCTACAAAAAATACTTCATGCACGGCGTCGGCCACCATCTCGGACTCGACGTGCACGACGTCGGCTCCGCCGCCGAACCAGTCGCGATCGGCAATGTCTTCACCGTCGAGCCCGGCCTCTACATCCGCGAGGAGGAGCTGGCCGTCCGGCTCGAAAACGACATCCTCATCGGCAAAACCGGCAACACCGACCTCATGGCCGCCATCCCGATCGAAGCCGACGAAATCGAGGCCCTCATGGCCGCCTCGGCACCGTAAAGCGCGTCCAGCACCAGCAAAGCCCCCGTCTTACTCGTCGTACCTGGAGAGGTGCCCGGGCTGCCGTGCGCGGGAGCCAGCACGTTCTGTTTGAGCGGCGGAGAGCCACACCCCATCTCGGCGTCAAATAGAAACTTTAGTTCAAGCTCTGAGGATGGGTGGCGGCAGGGGGCTGGCTGCAATGGCCCTGACTCCAGTTTCAAAGAATCGTTTCAGGCGGATAGGGCTGCGCACTTGCCAGGCGCGACACGTTCTCCGTAGTTACACGGGCGATCTCGCTCAGCGCTTCGTGCGTGAGGAAGGCTTGATGCGCGGTGATGAGTACGTTTGGGAAGGTCAACAGGCGGGAGAGTTCATCATCCTGGAGCACCTCGCCGGAGAGATCTTCGAAGAAAATGCCTTCCTCTTCCTCATACACATCGAGCGCCACGCCGCCGATATGCCCGGACTTCAGCGACTCGATCAGCGCGGTCGTGTCCACCAGCTTGCCACGACTGGTGTTGATGATATGCGCGCCACGCTTCATCCGCGCGAGCGTCGCGGCGTTGAGCAGGTAGTGTGTCTGCGGGGTCAGCGGCAGATGCAGGCTCACCACATCGCTCTCCGCCAGCAACGCATCAAGGCTGACGTAGCTGACGTTGTTTGCTTCCGCCCAATCGTTCATCGGCATCGGATCATACCCCAGCACACGGCAGCCGAAGCCCCGGAATATCTGTGCGGCCACGCGGCCAATCTTGCCGGTGCCGATAATGCCGACGGTCCGGCCATGCAGATCGAAGCCGACGAGTCCGCTGAGGGAGAAGTTCAGTTCACGAACACGATTGAAAGCGCGGTGAGTTTTCCGATTCAGCGTGAGCAACAGAGCCACGGCGTGTTCCGCCACCGCATGGGGCGAGTAGGCGGGCACGCGCGTCACGGCGATGCCAAGCGCTTTCGCCGCCGCGAGGTCCACGTTGTTGAAACCAGCGCAGCGCAGCACCACGAGTTTGATCCCCACTCCGGCCAGCAGTTCCAGACAAGCACGATCCAAGCGGTCATTCACAAACACACACACCGCCTGCCCACCTTTCGCGGTCGCTGCGGTCTCGCTGGAGAGGCGAAATTCATGAAACTGCCATTCGATGTGCCCGGCTCCGTCAGCACGGTTGAAATAATCGCGGTCGTACGGCTTGGCGTCATAAAATGCTGTTTTCATTGTGAATTGTTTGATGCCTGTTCCTTGGGCTCGGTTACCACCTCCATATTTAGAGAGTATTGCTCATAAAAAAAGTGAAATCACTCCAGCGATGGCTCCGTAGAGCAGCACGGGCCGGAAATTTTTGCGGAGAATCTGCCCCTCTTCGTTGTGCAGGCCGAGGATGGAGCAGACGGCGACGATGTTGTGAATGCAGACCATGTTTCCCATCGCGCCGCCGACGGATTGCAGGGCGAGGATGGTGGTGCGGGACAGGCCCAGCGTGGTCGCGGTGGTGTCCTGGATGCCGCCAAAGGTGAGGTTCGACACGGTGTTGGAGCCGGAGAAGAAGGAGCCGAGCGCGCCGAGATAGACGGCAGCGAACTGCCACACGTCGCCCCCGATGCGCGCAAGCCCGTGGCCCAGAATCGCCGCGCAGGAATGCTCGCCGCCGACCATGAGCAGCTTCACCAAAACCAACGCGCCGAAAAAGGCGCCGATGGGTTTGAGCACTTGCCGGAATGACTGCTGCCCCGCCGCGAGCATGGCCGCCGCGGGCAGGCGATAGAGCGCGAACGTGAGCGCGGAGACGAGAAAGAATGGTATGACCGACGGCACGTAAAGGAGGGCGTGCGACCAGCTCAGCTCGGTGCCGAAAATGTGCCGCCACTGAACCACCATCGATGCGCTGATGCGCAGCTCGCCAAGCGCGGACAGAGGGAGATTGAGCGCGGGTGCGCTGGCGGTCAGCCAGGCTTTCAGGCCGAGCACCTCAAGGCGGGTGACGATGAGAATGAGCACAGTGGCCCACAGCGGAAAGCTGGCTTTGCGCAGGTTCCCCGGGGCGATTTTTTCTGCGCGCGGCACGGTCTCAGCATGCTCCAGCCCGATGCCATGCCGCGCCAGCCCGACTGCAGCAGCGAGGCCGCAGATGCCGCCGGTGATCGAGGGAAAATCGACATTGAACGGCGCCACGGCGACCGACGGGCCCATCGTCGCGCCGATGACCAGCGCAATGTAACCGAGGTTTTCCCAAATCTGGCGAGCGGAAACCACGACGCGCAGAGCGAGCAGCGGAATGACCAGTGCCGCGCCGGCGTGCATCACCGCGCTCTTGAAGCCGACCGCGCGCACCTCCTCCGGCGTGAGTTTCAGTCCCTCAAAGCCAAACCACGTCGGCATTCCCACCGCGCCAAAGGATACCGGCACAGTGTTCATCATCAGGCAGAGCACCGCTACCGGCAGCGGCGTAAAACCGAGGCCCACGAGCAGCGGCGCGGCCAGCGCGGCAGGCGTGCCAAAGCCACTGACACCTTCGACCAAAAACGAAAACGCCCAGCCCACAATCATCAGCTGCGCCACGCGGTTGGTCGTGATGCCATTGAGCCACTGCCGCACCGTGGCCATCGCCCCGGAGTGCTCCATCGTTTTGAAAAGGAGGATCGCGCCCCAGACGATGAGGATCGGTGTGAGAGCGGTGAGCAATCCCTCCACCACCGCCGCATGGACGAGCACCGCCTTTACCTCGAAGTAGGCCAGCAGGATGACGTAGAGCACCACTGCCGCCAGCGGCAGTGCACGGTTCGACGACATGCTCCGTTTTTTTGTCATCAAAAAGACGAGCAACACGACCGGCAGCGCGGCGAGAATGAGATCCAGTGCGGGTTTCATGCGGGAAGCGGCGGAGCAGCGGAGCGCAAGGCCCGCAATAATCCTTCGAGCAAGGAATTCGTGGCGTAAATGCCCGTGGGCAAAGCGATGCCGGGCAAAAACCGCCGGTTTTCCCGTCGAGCCTGCGTTTCCTCGACCACGGCGGGCAAAAAATCCCCCACGGTGACTTCATGACCATTCAGCGCCAGAGCAGGAACCAGCGCTATCCCCATGTTTACCGCGCCGAGCACGGCGATTCTCAGTGTCGGGCGAGCGCGTCTTCTCATGCCTGTCTCAGCATGGCTTCGGTTCCCAGAATCGCCAGTGTCGTCTTCAGCACGGTGTCCGGATTCAGTGAGATGCTGTCGATGCCCTGTTCGACGAGGAACTGCGCGAACTCGGGGTAGTCACTCGGGGCCTGGCCGCAGATGCCGATCTTACGGCCCTTGGCGCGGCAGGTGGCGATGACCTGCGCGATCATCCTTTTCACGGCGGCATTGCGTTCGTCAAAGATGGGGGCGACGATCTCGCTGTCGCGGTCCACGCCGAGGATGAGCTGCGTGAGGTCGTTCGAGCCGATGCTGAAACCGTCAAAAATGTCGGCGAACTCCTCGGCGAGGATGATGTTGCTGGGGATTTCGCACATGACGTAAATCTCCAGGCCGTTCTCGCCGCGCTTGAGGCCGTGCGTTTCCATTTCGGCCTGCACCTTGTGTCCTTCCTCGATGGTGCGGCAGAACGGGATCATTACCTTGAGATTGGTCAGGCCCATCTCCTCGCGCACCTTCTTCACCGCGGCGCATTCGAGCGCAAAGCCCGCCTGATAGCGCGGATGGTAATAGCGGCTCGCGCCACGGAAGCCGAGCATCGGATTTTCCTCGTGCGGCTCAAACGCTTTGCCGCCGATGAGATTCGCGTACTCGTTGGTTTTGAAATCGCTCAGACGCAGGATCACGTCCTTCGGATAAAACGCGGCGGCGAGCATGGCGACGCCTTGTGCGAGCTTGTCCACGAAGAACTGCGGCTTGTCCGCATAGCCTGCGGTCATGCGCTCGATCTCGGCTTTCGCGGCGGCGTCAGCGAGCTGGTCGAAACCGGTGAGCGCGAGCGGATGAATCTTGATGTAGGTCGTGATGATGAACTCCATCCGCGCGAGGCCGACGCCGTCGTTTGGGATGAAGGACAGCGAGAAGGCTTCCTCGGGATTGGCGAGGTTCATCATCACCTTGGTGCTCGGATGGCCGAGGTCTTTGAGGTTCGTGCGCTCCACTTCGAAGGGCAGCGCGCCTTCGTAAACGAAGCCCGCGTCTCCCTCGGCGCAGCTCACGGTGACCATTTGGCCGTCCTTCAGCGCCTCGGTGCCATGCTCGGTGCCGACGATCGCGGGCACGCCAAGTTCGCGGCTGACGATGGCGGCGTGGCAGGTGCGTCCACCACGATTGGTGATGATGGCGGCGGCCTTTTTCATGATCGGCTGCCAGTCGGGATCGGTCTTGTCGGTGACCAGCACCTCGCCCTCCTGAAACCGGTCGATGTGCTGCGCGCTCTGGATGACGCGCACGCGTCCTGTCGCGATTTTTTCGCCCACGCTGCGTCCGCTTACGAGCACAGCGCTGCGCTGCCGCAGTTGATACGACTCCAGCACGTCGGGATTTTTGCGCGACTGCACCGTCTCGGGTCGCGCCTGCACGATGAACAGTTCGCCGGTGTTCCCATCCTTGGCCCACTCCAAATCCATCGGAGCCGGAGTGCCGCGTTTGGCGGAGTAATGGTCTTCGACGATGCAACCCCAGCGTGCGAGTTCCAGCACCTCGTCGTCGGTGAGCGCGAGTTTCGCGCGGTCGGCGGGCGTGACGGGCACGTTCTTCACCATCTTCCCGCCGCCGGTGTCGTAAATGAGTTTGAACTCCTTGCTGCCGACAGTCTTTTGCAAAATGGGTCGATGTCCCGTCATCAGCGTCGTCTTGAAGACCGTGTATTCATCCGGCGTGACCGATCCTTGCACGACATTCTCGCCGAGTCCGTAAGCGGCGCTGATGAGCACCGCATCGCGAAAGCCCGACTCGGTATCGATCGTGAACATTACGCCCGAACACGCGAGGTCCGAGCGCACCATGCGTTGCACGCCGATGCTGAGTGCGATCTTGAAATGATCGAATCCCTTGTCCACGCGGTAGCTGATGGCGCGGTCAGTAAAGAGCGAGGCGAAGCAGCGTTTGCACGTCTCCAACAGCGCCGCGGTGCCCTGCACATTGAGATAGGTTTCCTGCTGTCCGGCGAAGCTTGCATCCGGCAAATCCTCCGCCGTGGCCGACGAGCGCACCGCGACATCGAGCGGCGTCGACCTGCCGCCCTGCAACTGCGCATACGTCTCGCCGATGAGGCGCTGCAAATCCTCCGGCAAGGTCGCGTTGCGAATCGCCTGCCGCACCGTATGACCGCGCTGGCTGAGGTTCGCCATGTCGTTCGTATCGAGATCGCCGAGCGTGTCGCGAATGACGGCATCCAGCTTCGCCTCGCGGATGAAATGCCGGAACGCCTCCGCGGTGATGGCAAAACCGTCGGGCACCTTCACCCCCTTCCTCGCGAGTTCGCGCACCATCTCGCCGAGCGAAGCGTTCTTGCCGCCAACGAGAGGGATGTCCGCGATGGTGATGTCGGCGAACCATTTAATGAAGGGATGTGGAGTGGATGAGTTCATGGCGTGGCTGGGATGAGGTGGTGCTTGCATTGACGCTGCGCGAAGAATTTCAGAATCTCCTCCGCCCACAGCACGAGGCTGGCGACGGCACCGATGAGGAAGAACTGAGTCAAAGGAATCGGGACCGTGTGGAAGATGCGGTTTATCGGTTCCGTGTTGATCACGACGACGTACAGAATGTTGCCAATGAGCCCGCCAGGCAGCCACTAATTTTTGACAGTAAGAGCCACGCGTTATTCCCTCCGAATGGAAATCTTCATCATCTTTGTTGCCGGATCGTATGTCGGCTCCCTGTTAACCCCGTTAACGATGAGCGGTCTTGAGGGAGGCATGGATCGCAGATAGGCGTTCATGAATGGCTGACCTTCGAGCAGCACATTCAAGTCAGCTCCGGAGCTTTCCTTCACGAGGAATAATTTGGAAAGTGAATCCAATACCACAGTTTCTTCGCGCCGCAGGTAGCTGCCCTGGGCGATAAAGTAACGCGAGGCCTTGTCGGGATCTGTTCTGTCCTGGCCATCAGGAAAGGTAATCGCGGTCAGGCAGGCGTCCGTTTCCCATCCGTTGACTTTGAGATTGCCGTTTCGATGCATGATGCTTCCATCTGCTCGCAGGTTTAAATATACCTCCGTCGTCCTGCCGTTTTGCTTCACGCTGACCCCAATGTAGTTCGTGCCTTCCAGTGGTTCCACTTGAGGCAGGTTTGATCTGTTCGCTTCGTTCACGAGGATGACAGCAGTCACGAATTTCGTGCGCCGGGATTTTCCGGGTGGCGTAAAGGCGTAATAAGTCTGTTGGGTGTCTGGCTGACGATCCTTCAGGCCAGTCTTTTCGACAAGCTTCATATTTTCTGGAAAGTCAGCTGGATATCCAATGGGAAGCGGCATGGGAAAAAGAGGACGGACCAGTACTTTGGCAGCACCTTTGATTACTTCAAGGTCTTTCCCTCTTTGTTGGGCCACCCCGTCCACATGCAACAGCCACTCAAACTGACCTTCTTCAAAAGTTTTCAGATCGTCGATGATCAGAATCACATCTCCTAGCCAGAGCAAGTGACGGTAGTTGCGGATAAACAAGTGCGAGGCAGGGCCGGCAGCATCTGCAAGGACGTACTTCAAATCCCCCGCGTCCATCAGGGGGGATACCGTGCCAGGAAACTTGGTGCCGAAAGCCGTATCTTCCGGGTTCTGCCCCGCTCCATTGAACAAGAAAACATTGTGCGCCTGGCTCTGCCTGTAATAGCCGTTGTATTCAGGTCGGACATAATTCTACTTTGTCGGGCTCCAGAGTGAGCAGTGGAGCGTCGGCAAACCGGAGCCCGACAAAGTAGAAATAAGAGCATTTACCAGAATCGATCAAAATATTCTCGCCCTCATGAAACAAGACGAACGACCCGGCATCGGCATGGGCATGATTCCAGGTATAGCCCGATTTGACGCCAAGCAGCGTGGCGTTTCGGTTCCACGATGACCGCAATGACGCCCAACCGATGTCGCTATAGAGGGGTAAGCCCATCAGCAACCGCGTCTAGTCGGGAGGGATGGCGTCGGGAAGACTGGCGCGCATGAAGCGATACACTGAAGGGGAACGGCGACGATTAGTCCTGGAGTATGAAGGCAGTCCGGGGAGCGCCACGGCATTCTGCCGGAAGCGAGGGGTGAGTGTGGGCAGTCTGGCCGAGTGGCGACGCCGGTATCGGGCAGCTGGCGA